>Ga0153966_100406_pt1 | contig 17256 bp, 27 predicted proteins | sample TSFL050MetaG_FD_104738 | JGI IMG/M metagenome (GOLD analysis project Ga0153966, IMG submission 104738) | Attine ant fungus gardens microbial communities from Florida, USA - TSFL050 MetaG | ecosystem: Host-associated > Fungi > Mycelium > Unclassified | place: USA: Florida, Paynes | collected... | reverse complement strand
TACACTTCTGATGACTATAAATAGACCTTAGGGTAATAAGATCCTGTGGAGATACAAGGACCTCAAGGTTTGGCATGACACTAATCTATTACCCATAGATGTACATCAATCTTTGAACACAAACAAGAACAGCCCCTTTGTAACAATTGAAGTCTCAGCTGGGTAACCTTAGCCTTATTTGCACTCTAAGTCAGAGTTTGACAAAGAGAACTCATTAGAGTTCCTGCTAATTGGCTTGGCTACTTATACACAAATATGTATTTATAAGTATTTGCCTAACTATTTTATCCTGTGCATCTCTTTTGAGTCATAATGTCCTGCATGCATTTAATATTACATAATTATTAAAAAAGAAAAAGAAATAAAATAATCTGCTGCTGTGGATCATTTAGCTCACCTGCCGTTTTATAACACTACCCCCCTCTTAAGGGTCCTTATCCTGAGGACTTCTTCATAGTTCATTGTATGGGTCCCTTAGGTCACCCATATCAAGGTTTTCATCCCCTAGTTTTTCTAGATACTTTCTATCCTCTTCTATCCTTCGTCAATCTTTCTTGTCTTCTTCCTCATTCCACTCTTCTATTGTTCCTCCCTTGTATTTGTTCTTCTCTTCCTCCATTCTTTTCAAGAATGGATTCTTATTGTACCTTGAGAACAGATTCCTTTTCCACCGTCTCCAATTTTCTTCCATTCTTTTCCAATACTCCTGATCATACTTCTTGTTGCTCCATCCATAGAGCAATTTGGCCATGTATCTTCCCAGCAACTCTCTGTTAAATGCTTTCTTATTCTCTTTAGCCTCTTGCCATCTTACTTCTTCCTTTTCTTCTCTACTATAGTTCCTTTCAAACTCTTCTACCAATTCCATCATATTCTTGAGATTCTCTTTGCTCTCCCAAGTGTCTTCTTTTGCTGTGCATCCCTTCCATTGCACTAGGTATTTATCTCTTCCCCATACTCTTCTCTTGTTCATGATCTTCTCTATCTCCCATTCTTCCTCTCCTTTGATTACCACTGGTTGTGGCATTTCTTTCCTCTGTCCTTCCACTTGTGACTTATATCTTTGTACCCTACTGACATTGACTACTGGATGTATTTTAACCGTTCTTGGTAGTTCCAATTCTATTGCATTACTTGAAATAATTGCCTTTACTTTATAAAGTTCTATAAAGCATTCAGTAAACTTCTCTGTACGTCTTTCAGTCATTTGGTATTTCAGATCTTTAGTGTTGAGTAGCACTAAGTTGCCTACTCTATACTCCTCCACCTCTCTTTCTCTATCAGCATACCACTTCATCTCTTCCTGTGCTTTCTGTAGCACTGCCTTTGCTTCCTCCTGCACATTCTTCATCCTCTCTGCAAACTTCTCTGCTCCTTCATATTTCCCCTTCTTCCTCATCTCAAATCCCATCCTAGGATCCTGTCCACTATTTGCCTTAAAGGGTGAAACTTTGGTTCCTGCATGTATTTTGTTGTTATAGGCAAATTCTGCTGTGCCTAGCCACTCTGGCCATTGCTCTTGTTGATGGTCTATGAACATTCAGAGGTATTGTTCCAACTCCTGGTTCATCCTTTTTGTTTGACTGTCTGTTTGTGGGTGGAATGCCATCGACAGTTTTGTCTCAATCCCCAACATGCAATTTAGCTCCTTCATGATCCCTGCCGCAAACTGTGGTCCTCTATCTGAGATTATGCTATCTGGTAGTCCATGTAGTTTCCAAACATTATCTCTAAATAGGCGTGCCAACCCTTCTGTGCTAGTTCTTTCTGTAGTAGGTATAAAGTGTCCCATTTTTGTGAATCTATTTACTACTACTAGAATAGCATCGTATCCCTGCACTAAAGGCAACTTCGTGATGAAGTCTGCACTAATGTGCAACCACACTTTCTCTGGAATCAAATTTGGCATTAGTTTTCCTGTTGGTGGTTGCGTTCAATTTTTATTTCTCTGGCAAGCGTCACATCCTTCCATATATCTCTTTACTTTTCTAGTGACCTCTGGCCACCAGAAATTTCTAGTCACCAATTCTGCTGTCTTCCACTGCCCTCCGTGTCCTCCTACAGGCATATCATGGTGTAGTCTGATTACTTCTGCTCTCAGTTTTTTGTCTTTTGGGACATACACTTTTCCTTCTTTCAATATTAAGCCATCCTCTTGGCACCACTCTTCATTTCTTAGCATTCTTACTCCTGCCTTCTTCATTTCTTCCACTGCTTTTACAACTTCATCTCTTGCTTCACATTTCCTCACTTTATCTAACAAGTCCACTCCTTCTATTATTACTTCCGCTATTCTGATCCTCTTCACCTCCAGCCACTCCTTCTTTATCAGTACTTGTTCCTCATTATCTTTCTCTATTCCTACCTCCCAATCTGGCCTCCTACTCAACCCATTTGCCTTTCCCATTTTGCTTCCTGAAATATGTTTCAAGACAAAGTCAAATCTTGACAAGTACAGTGCTTATCTTGCTTGTCTACAATTGAGCTTCTGATTGTTCATGAAATACTCAAGATTCTTATGATCAGTCCAGACTTTGAATTTACTTTGGGACCCCTCCAGAAAGTGTCTCCAAGCTTCTAAACAGCATATTACAGCTAACATTTCTTTATTATATATTTCATAGTTTCATTCCGTTTTGTTCAACAATTTAGAAATATAAGCCATCGGTCTCTATTTGCCATCTTTACATTTGACTGACAGAACTCCTTCCATTGCAAAGTTAGAAGCGTCTGCTTTAACTTTGAGTTCTTTGTCTATGTCCAGTGCAACTAGTAATGGTCTGCTAGTGAAAACCTGCTTCAGTTGCTCAAATGCTCCTTGCTGCTTGTCTCCCCATTTCCACTTCTCTTCCTTTCTTGTTAAATTGTTCAAAGGTTGGGCTATTTTGGCAAAGTCTTTTACAAATTGCCTATAGTAATTGGCAAGATCCAAAAACTTTCTAACATCCCTGACCATTTTTGGTGTTGGCCAGTTCAATACTTCTGCCACCTTATCCTCCTCCATTTTGATTTTTCCTTGACCCATTACTACTCCCAGAAAGTTCACCTTCTACACCTTTCAAGCGCATTTCTCTGGTTTTACGTATAGGTCATTTTCCTTTAATCTTCTCAACACTTCTTCCACTATTTCATCATGTTTGTCCTCTGTCTCTGTTCCTACTAGTACGTCATCCACAAATGCTGTCATCTTTCCTTTATTTATCATATCTCTCAGGATTTTATTCATCATGCCCTGAAATGTGGCTGGTGAGTTTGTCATTCCAAAGAATATTACCACTGGTTTATACGACCCTATATAAGTAGTAAAGGCCGCCTTCTACTCGTCTCCCTCTTTAATTCACATGTTATTATATCCCCACCAGAGATCCATTTTAGTAAAGATCCTTTTATTGCCCATAGAATCTACTAAGTCTGTAATTAATGGCAGAGGATAATTATTCTTGACCATTTGCTTGTTGAGTCTCCTGTAGTCTATAACCATGTACTTTCCTTCATCTTTCTTGCCCACAAAGAACACCGGCAATGTCTGAGGTGATTTAAAAGGTCTGATATATCCCTTCTTTAGGTGTTCATCAATGAACTTTTGTACTTCCTCCTTCTCATTCCTGGAAAGGGGATATACTTGTGCTTTACTAGCTCTAAAGTTGTTTTGGAGATTGATTGCATGATCCCATACCTTTCTGACCGGCATTCTTTTGAACTCCACTTTCCCAAACACCTTTAACCACTTATGGAACCATTTTGGTACCATTTCCTCCACCTTTTTGTGATCTGCCTCCATTTCTTCCTCTCTTCCCCAGTCTTCCTTTTCATCTACTGCCCATCTCACCATTTTCCTTTCATCCTCCCTTGTTTCTTTCTTCTTCTTTATTCTCACTACCTTTCCACACAATGGTAGACATCTTGTCATTCTAACTTCTCTTTTCTCCCAGTCAATCTCTGGGTTATGAGCTGCTAACTATGGCATGCCCAAAATTATGTCTGTCTTTCCTAGTTCACAGACATCCATCCAAACTCTTTCTACATGTCCTTTGTAGAACATGTTCACTTTTATCTCATGTGTAATTGCACCTCCACTGTTTCCGGTGCCATCCACATTCCTTACTTGTAAAGGTCAATCCAGTTTGATCAACCTATATTCCCCCTTTTGTGCCAAGCTCTTGCTCATGAACAACACCATTGCTCCACTATCTAGTAATGCTTTCACTGTTCTTCCTTCGTGGGTGTCTACCTTTTCAATCCCCATATTCATCCATACTTCTCTTAGAGGCTTAAACATTTGCCTCACTTCTCTTGCTTCTACCTTTTACACTGCCTTCTGATTGACAGCTTCTGCCACTTTCCTCAGATCAGTGATTCCAGCCCTCCCCTTCTGGGCCCTAGGCACTGTTCATTCTACCTCTCCTCCCCAGTTCCACCATGGCGTTTTCTTTCCTGTCCTACATGACAGACAGAAAACTTCCCCTTTCTTGTTTCTTTCTACTCTTTCTTTTACAGCATTCCTCACATCACACACACTACACACTACACTTTCTGCTCTTCCACTTTGCGCTTTCCTTTCTCTCTACTCCTTTACTTCCCTGCACTTTTCACACCACATATGTAGTAATTGCTTTTTACTCAGGAACCCTTGTCCCCAGTTCTCTTGAGTTTTAGTGCCCTTGTAATTGCACCCACAACATTCTACAAAAGTCACCACTTCTCTCTGTGTCGTCCACCCTTCTATACTCATTCTGGCTCTTCTTGGGGATAATCCTTTTGCACCAGAGTACAATTTTACTTTCTCCCAAACCTCTCTTAGAGGTGCCCTTTCTTCTCTCTTCTTTTCCCTTTTCCTCAGACACTCCCACTTCTTATGCCCCGCTTCTCCACATCTAAAACACTTTACTATTTCTTTAACTTTCTCTTGCCTCCTCACCTCTTGTACTTTACACTGCATTATTCTGCTCTTTAGCACTTCAAACCTATTGCCCACTACCATCCTCTTCTTCTGTTCTTCTCTATTCCTGCACTTCTGAACGAGGTGCCCAAACTTCCCACACTTCCTACAAATTCTTCCTTCTCTCCCTTCTAATTCTGCCCTTAATTTGGCAAGGGCACACCTTTTGTTGAGCATATCACTCATGAGTTTGTTGTATTGGTCCAGAGACAGTATGTTATATTCTGGACGGGTGAAATGGTTTGTTTATAAAAAAAAGGATGTATATTGCTTAAGGGTGCGTTGTTTTCTTCAAAGGGCTCACAGTACGTCTGCTGGGGCGCACAAGTCTTTTTCCAACCAGGTGCCTACTGTCTTACTGACTACTGCCCTAATAGTACTTTGGCTATTACTCCACGGAGGAGATCCCTACACTAATTGCCTTCTTAAGGATACGGCAATATCCCTCTGCATAGACTGATCACAATGGACTAGTAGTATGAAGTATATAATGTAAAGAAGAGTACAGGTATACTAACAAGCACCACTTGATTGCAAGGTCAGGTCTTAGATACAATACCTGAGTTTGGTACTGTACTGCCACCATTAGTCCCTAACTGACTAATAAGTCCCCTTAAGCTTGGGGCCCAGCTATCAGGAAGTTGGGAGTGATCTGAGTTAATCACCCACTGAGGGAGTAATGAGAGTAAGTTAGACAGAGATCAAGACAATCAGTATCTGGATGTGTAAATGAGTTCTAGTGTAACGATTGAAGTCTCAGTTGGGTAACCTTAACCTCATTTGCACTCTAAGTCAGAGTTTGACAAAGAGAACTTGTTAGAGTTCCTACTAATTGGCTCAGCTACTTATACACGAATATGTGTTTACAAGTATTTGCCTAACTATTTTATCCCGCACATCTCTTTTGAGTCATGATGTCCTGCACACATTTAATATTACATAATCATTAGAAAAGAAAAAGAAATAAAATAATCTGCCGCTGCGGATTGTCTAGCTCACCTGCCATTTTATAACACCCTTATATGGTTAAGTTACTGCTATTCTGGACATAAAAGGACTGAAATATGTAGAACAATAGGCAGTAGAACATGTGATGCTCTGTTCAGGTGTACAGACCATTATTTCCTATATATAAGGCTTCATAGTCTGAAGATTAGATCTCAGACTTAACAACATCTTCTGTTGCTTATTCTACTCTGCTACCAAGCTCTTGAGATATCATAACTCAATCAATCACAAACAAGTAAGTAACCATTTGTGATAGGTTGTGTAACCCTAACCTCAATCCCACTCTTTATCAGAGTTTGACAAAGAGAACTCATTAAAGTCCTCACTAAATTGTGTACACTACTTATACATGTCCAATTGTTTGTCCTTATTTACTGATCCAACCATATTATATAATTAAATGAAAAAGAAAAGAAAAAGAAAAGAAATATTGACTTAAAGGGAACTGGGTGATTCATAACACTATGTTTTCCAGGATGACTCAGTTTATCTTTTATGCCAGTACTCTGAGCTGCATTCTACAAAACTTTAGCTTCTTGCTTAAAGAGCATTTGTGCATATATATCATTAGTCCCAGAAAAAGCCTTTGTCTCTATCTCTGTAGTGAACGTCCACTGAGATAGCTTAGGCTCACACTCTAAGTCAGAGTTGACAAAGAGAACTTGTTAGAGTCCCTACTAGATTTGAGTACACTACTTATATCTATTCTACTTGGTCTGTGCACTACTTTAGTGATCATATGACATATCATGTGACCTCACATGTGACTTCTCTGATTATGTAAGTCCATTCTAAAAATAAAAAGTGAACATAGAAAAGAAAAGAAAAAGAAAAAGAGTTCTTGTATCACAATTCATGACACCACCCCCCTTTTAAGGGTCCTCGTCCTGAGAACTTCTCATAGTTTGTTATATGGGTCCCTTAGGTCACCTATATCCAGATTTTCATTCTCTAACTCTTCCAAATACTTTCTATCTTCTTTTATTCTCCATCAGTTTTTCTCGTCTTCTTTTTCATTCTATTCTTTTACTATTTTTCTCTTATATTCTTGCTTTTCTTTCTCTATTCTTTTCAAGAATGGGTTCCTATTGTATCTTGAGAATGGATTTCTTTTCTATTGTCTCTAATTTTTCTCTATTTGCCTTCAGTACTCCTGATCATACTTTTTGTTTTTCTACCCATATAGTAGTTTTGCTGTATACCTTCCTGGTAGCTCTCTACTGAATAAATAATCACCTTCACTTTATAAGGTTCTATAAAGTGTTTGTAATGACTGAGTAGTTGAGACGACCGCCTTATCACACTCAATGTTAGAGATAAACAAAGAGAACTCAATGGAGTCTCTTGGTGGATTGTGCTACCTACTTATACACATCTTCTATTTGTCTATATGTACACTTAAATACTACCAAACCTTCCAGAAGATTCCATTATGTGATCTATCATGTGATTTCATCTTATCTTATCTTATCTCCCTTTTCTATGATTAGAATCCTTTGTCTAGTCTGTCTGAGAATAACTCCTGTTCTTGTCACAAACTTCATTTGGCCATAACTCCACGGATAATTGCACGATTCCCACGGTTTAAAATACATCGGAAAGCCCTCAAGAAGACCTTTCAAACGATGCACAAAACGTGTCAAAGCAATCAGTACTTATTGAGATATCAGCTAATCAGTACTGGGCACTGATCAGCAGATATCTCGGGAACCGCCGAACGCGGATGTTTGCTTCCATGTGCGCATGGAAGCTCTCTTCAATACGCTTCTGATGACTATAAATAGACCTTAGGGTGATAAGATCCTGTGGAGATACAAGGACCTCAAGGTTTGGCATAACACTGATGTATTACCCATAGATGCATATCAATCCTTGAACACAACAAGGACAGCCCCTTATATGGTTAAGTTATTGCTATTCTAGACACAAAAGGACTGCCATATGTAGAACAATAGGCAGTAGAACATGTGATGCTCTGTCCAGGTACACAGACCATCATTTTCTGTATATAAGGCTTCATAGTCTAAGGATTAGACCTCAGACTTAACAACATCTTTTGTTGCTAAACTACTTTGCATTTTTGAGCCTTTTGAAGACCACTCTTGCAAATCACAAACTAGTAAGTAACCATTTGTGATAGTTCTTCCCATCCCTCTAACCATACTATTTTTGGTTTGGGTGAGCAATTTATGACATTACCCCCCCTTTTAAGGTTCTTCCTCTGGAAGAACTTTGTTCCCTTCCATCTCCTCCAGTTCTTTTCCAATTTCTTTAGATATTCCTGATTGAATTTCCTGTCATCCCATCTGTATAATGTTTTTGCCGTAAATCTTCCTAGCATTTCCCTGTTTTCTTCTTCTATTCTTCTTCCCTCTTTCCTGTACTTCTTTTCATACTCTTCTACCACCTCCTTTGCATTTTTTAGGTTTGTCTCCCTTTTCCACAAATTTTCTTCTGCTGTGTATTCCTTCTATCTTACCAAGTATTTCCATTTTCCATATCTCCTTCTTTTATTCATTATCCTTTCTACCTCATATTCTTCTTCTCCTTCTATTATTACCAGAAGAGCCAGTTGCTTCTTTTGTCCCCTAACTTGTTCCTTGTACTTCCTGATCCTGCTTATGTTTACTACGGGGTGAATTTTAACTGTCCTTGGTAACTCCAATTCTACCATATTAGTTGATACAACCCTTTTGTAGTGAACTCAAGCTAGGGTTAACTTAAGCACACACTCTTTATCAGAGTTGACAAAGAAAACTTGTTAGAGTTCCCACTAATTGGCTCAGCTATTTATACACAAATATGTGTTTACAAGTATTTGCCTAACTATTTTATCCTGTGCATCTTTTTTGAGTCATGGTGTCCCACACGCATTTAATATTACATAATTATTTAGAAAAGAAAAAGAAATAAAATAATCTGCTGCCACGGATCGTCTAGCTTATCTGTTGTTTTATAACACCACCCCCCTCTCAAGGGTCCTCGTCTCAAGAACTTCTTCATAGCTCATCATATGGGTCCCTTAGGTTGCCCATGTCTTGGTTTTCATCTTCTAATCCCTCCAAATACTTCCTATCTTCCTCTATTCTTTGTCAATCTTCCTCATCTTCCTCTTCGTTCCATTCTTCTATCATTCCTTTCAAGAACAGGTTTCTACTATATCTGGAGAATGGATTTTTCTTCCACCGCTTCCAATTCTCCTCCATATGCTTCCAATACTCTCTGTCATACCTCTTCTTACCCTATCCATAGAGTAACTTAGCCATGTATCTTTCTGGTAACTTTTTGCTGAACACTTTCTTATTTTCTTCTGCTTCTTGCCACCTCACTTCTTCTTCTTCTTCTCTGCAATATTCCCTTTCAAATTCTTCTACTAATTTCATTACATTCTTCAAGTTCTCTCTACTCTTCCATATGTCTTCTTCCGCCATACATCTCTTCCATCGTACTAAGTATTTCTCCCTTCCTTGCAGCTTTCTCTTGTTCATAATTTTCTCTACCTCCCACTCTTCTTTCTCTTCAATCACCACTGGTTGTGGTGCTTCTTTTCTCTGGCCCTCCACTTGTGATTTGTACTATTGTACTCGACTGACGTTAACTACTGGATGTATTCTCACTGTAGTAGGTAAATCCAATTCTATTGCATTACTAGAAATGATTGCTTTCACTTTGTAAGGTCCCACAAAGCATTCAGTGAGCTTCTCCATTTGTCTTCCAACCATTTGGTACTTTAGGTCTTTAGTGCTGAGTAGCACTAAGTTACCGACTCAATATTCCTCCACCTCTCCTCTCTCCCTATCTGTATACTGCTTCATATCTTCTTGTGCTTTCTGTAGCGCCGCTTTTGCTTCCTCCTGTACATTCTTCAATCTTTCTGCAAACTTCTCTGCTCCTTTATATTTCCCCTTCTTTCTCATCTTGAACCCCATTCTAGGATCTTGTCCACTATTTGCCTTAAAGGGCAAAACCTTGGTTTCTGCATGCACTTTGTTATTATAGGCAAATTCTGCTGTGCCTAGCCATTCTGGCCATTGCTCTTGTCGATGATCAATGAACATTTGTAAGTACTGTTCAAGTTCCTAGTTCATCCTTTCTGGTTGACCATCTGTCTGTGGATGGAATGCTGTAAACAATTTTGTCTCAATCCCCAACATGCAGTTCAGTTCCTTCATGATCCTTGCTGCAAACTGTGGTCCTCTATCAGAGATTACACTATCTGGTAGCCCATGTAGTTTCCAAACGTTATCTCTAAATAAGCGTGCTAATCCTTCTGTGCTAGTTCTTTCTGTAGTAGGTATAAAGTGTCCCATTTTTGTGAATCTATCTACTACTACTAAAATTGAGTCATATCCTTGCGCTAAAGGCAACTTCGTAATAAAGTCTGCACTTATATGAGTTCACGCTTTCTCTGGAATCGAGTTCGGCATCAGTTTCCCCGCCAGTGGTTGTGTTTGATTCTTGTTGCGCTGACAGGCATTGCACCCCTCTACATATCTCTTCACCTCTCTAGTGACCCCTGACCACCAGAAATTCCTTGTTACCAACTCTGCCATCTTCCACTGTTCTCCATGTCCTCCTACAGGCATGTCATGGTGTAGCCTGATTACTTCCGCTCTCAGCCTCTCATCCTTAGGGACATACATCTTTCCTTCTTTCAGCATTAGGCCATCTTCTTGACGCCATTCTTCATCTCTTAACATTTTCACTCCTGCTTGCTTCATTTCTTCCACTGCTTTTACCACCTCATTATCTTTCACTTCACATTTCCTCACTTTATTCAACAAGTCCACCCCTTCTATAACCACTTCTGTTACTCTAATTCTCTTCATTTCTAACCACTCCTTCTTTACCAACATCTGCTCCTTGTTATCCTTTTCTACCCCAATCTCCCAGTCTGGCCTTTTACTCAATCCATCTGCCTTCCCCATCTTGCTTCCTGAAATGTGTTTTAATATGAAGTCAAATCTGGACAAGTATAGAGCCCATCGTGCTTGTCGTTGATTTAATTTTTGGTTGCTCATGAAATACTCCAGATTCTTGTGATCTGTCCATACTTTGAATTTACTTCTTGTTCCTTCTAGGAAATGCCTCTACACCTCCAAACAATGTATTATTGCCAACATTTCTTTGTCATGTATTTTGTAATTTTACTCAGTTTTGTTTAATGGCTTAGAAATGTAGGCAACTGGTCTCCACTTGTTATCTTTGCACTTAATGGATAACACTCCTCCTATGGCAAAGTTAGAAGCGTTAGCTTCCACTCTAAACTCCTTATCTAGATTGGGTACCACTAATAGAGGTCTACTCATGAAAACCATCTTCAACTACTTGAAGGCCTTCTGCTGCTCATTTCCCCACCTTCATTTCTCTTCCTTCCTTGTTAGATTGTTCAAGGGTCGGGCTAGCTTGGCAAAGTCCTTTACAAAGCACCTATAATAATTGGCTAGACCCAGGAATTTCCTAACATCTCTGACCATCTTCAGTATAGGCCAGTTTAATACTCCTGCCACTTTGTCTTCCTCCATTTCAATTTTCCCCTCGCCCATTACTACTCCCAGGAAATTCACTTTCTACACCTTCCAAGTGCATTTCTCTGGTTTCACATATAGGTCATTCTCTTCTAATCTTTTCAGCACTTCTTCCACCAGCTCATCATGCCCTTCTTCCATCTCCGTTCCTATCAGCACATCATCCACAAATGCCGCCACTTTCCCTTCATTGATTATGTCTCTCAAAATTTTGTTCATCATGCCTTGGAACGTGGTAGGTGAATTTGTCATTCCAAAAAACATTACTACTGGCTCATATGGCCCCACATATGTAGTGAACGTTGCTTTCCACTTGTCCCCTTCTTTGATTCTCACATTGTTATATCCCCATCATAAGTCCATTTTAGTGAATACTCTCTTGTTGCCCATACTATCCACTAAGTCTATAATTAATGGTAATGGGTAGTTGTTCTTTACCGTTTGCTTGTTGAGCCTATGATAGTCCATAACCATGCGTTTCCCTCTATCCTTTTTGCCCACAAAGAATACTAGTGATGTCTGGGACAATTTAGAAGGCCTAATGTACCCCTTCTTCAAATGCTCATTGACAAATTTTTGCACCTCTTCCTTTTCATTTTTGGAGAAAGGGTACACTCTTGCTTTGCTTGCTTTAAAATTATTGTTGAGATCTATCATATGATCCCATACCTTTCTAACCAGCATTCTTTCTGACTTCACCTTCCCAAACACTTTCAACCACTTATGAAACCTCTTGGATACCATTGCCTCCACCTTTTTATGATCCGCCTCCATTTCTTCTTCTCTTCCTCAATCTTCTTTCTCGTCTACTGCCCATCTTACAATTTTCTTCTCATCTTCTCTTATTTCTTTCTTCCCTTTTATCCTTACTACTTTTCCACATAGTGGTGGACATCTCGTCATCCTTACTTCCTCTTTCTCCCAGTTGATCTTGGGATTATGGGCTGCTAACCATGGCATACCCAATATCACATTTGTCTTCTCCAATTCACATACATCCATTCTGACTCTTTCTACATGCCCTTTATAAAACATGTTTACTTCCACCTCATGTGTAATTGCACCTCCACTATTTCCAGTGCCATCCACATTTCTCACTTGTAGAGGTTGATCTAACTTTATCAACTGATATCCTTCTTTCTGAGCCAAACCTTTGCTCATGAATAAACCTGTTGCTCCACTGTCAAGCAATGCTCTCACTGTTCTTCTTTTGTGAGTATCTATTTTTTCGATACCCACATTCATCCACACTTCTCTTAGAGGCTTAAATGTTTGCCTCACTTCTCTTGCTTCTACTTTCTGTACTGCCTTCTGATTGACAGTTTCTGCCACTCTCCTCAGATCAGTGATTCCAGCCCTCTCTTTCTGGGCCCTAGGCACTGTCCGTTCCAAACTTCCACCCCAATTCTACTACAGCACTTTCTTTCCTGTCCTACAGGATGGACAGAAAATTTCCTCTTTCTCGTTCCTTTCTACTTCTCCCCATATTACTGCATTTTTGCCTTCACAGGTGCTACATTTTACTTTCTCTGCTCTCCCTTCTTTCGCTTCTTTATTTCTCCAATTCCATGCCTTCTTGCAGCTTCCACACCATATGTTGCATAGCTGCACCTTCCCCAGGAACCCCTGTCCCCAATTCTCCTCTGTCTTTGTTCCCTTATAGTCACATCCTCTACATTCCACAAATGTTACAACCTCTCTGGGTATTGTCCATCCCTCCATACACATTACTGCTCCTCTTGGGGGCAGCCCCCTTGCTCCACTATGCTTCTTTACTTTCTCCTATACCTCATATGGAGGTACCATTTCCTCCTTTTTCCTTCTTTCCTTCCTCTTTTGACACTCCCACTTCTTGTGTCCCGCTTCTCCGCACCCAAAACACTTCACTGCTTCTTCCACCTTTTCTTGCCTCCTCACCTCTCGCACTCCACACTGCATTACTCTGCTTCCCAAGGCTTCAAACCTATTACCCCCCACCGTCCTCTCCTTTTGTTCTTTTCCCTTCCTGCACTTCTGGGCGAGATACCCAAAACCACCACACTTCCTACAGAGTCTTCCTTCTCTGCCTTCTAATTCTGCCCTTAATTTGGTGAGGGCACGCCTTTCATTGAGCATGTTGCTCATGAGTTTGTTGTATTGTTCCAGAGACATTGTGTTATGTTCTGGATGGGTTGGTGTAAAAAGATTTATGTTGTTGTTTGAGGGGCTCGTCGTATTCTTCACCTATCTCACTTTTACGTCTGCTGGGGCATGCTATCTTCACCCAGCCAGATGCCTACTGCCATACTGACTACTGCCCTAATACTAGGGTAGACTATCACTTCACGGAGAAGATCCCTACTCTAAGTAGCCTCTTAAGGAGTGACTACTATTCTTCTGTGTAGACTGATCACAATGGACCAGTAGCACAAAGTTGTTATAACAAAAAAGATACAAGTATTCTATAAAGCCCACTCAATTGTAAGGTCTGGTCTGGGCTAGTACCTGAGTTTGGTCCTGACCGTCCACCTCTGGGGTCGAAACTTCCCAGTCAGTCCACTTAAGCCTGTGGCCCAGCTATGAGGAAGTTGGGAGAGATCTGAGTCGATCTCACACTGAGAGAGTTTATGAGAGTGAGTTAGAAAACAAGGATTGAGGCGATCAGTGTCTGGGTATGAAAACAAGTTTTAGTATAGTGAACTCAAGCTAGGGTTAACTTAAGCGCACACTCTTTATCAGAGTTGACAAAGAGAACTTGTTAGAGTTCCCACTAATTGGCTCAGCTATTTATACACAAATATGTGTTTACAAGTATTTGCCTAACTATTTTATCCTGTGCATCTTTTTTGAGTCATGGTGTCCTGCATGCATTTAATATTACATAATCATTTAGAAAAGAAAAAGAAATAAAATAATCTGCTGCCACAGATCGTCTAGCTCATCTGCCGTTTTATAACACCTTTTTACCTTGTAGGGTCCCACAAATCGTTCCATTAACTTTTGCATCTCAAATCCCATTCTTGGGTCTTGGCTGCTATTCACTTTGAAGGACAATACTTTTGTCAAGGTATTAACCTTATTATTGTAGGTGAATTCCGCTGTTCTTGTCTGTGGTCGATGAACATTCTCAGGTATTGTTCTAGTTCCTGGTTTGTTTGTTCCATTTGTCTATCCATTTGTGGGTAGAAGGCCGTTAACAACTTTGTTTCAATTCCCAATGTTTGGTTTAGCTCTTTCATTAGATTTGCTGTGAATTGCGCTCCTCTATCCAAGATAATGCTTTCAGGTAATCTATATAGCTTTCACATGTAATCCCTGAATAGCCTTGCTAATTCTTCCACCAATGTCTTTTCTGTTGTTAGAACAAAGTGTGCTATTTTTGTCAATCTATCGCATACTACCAGAATGGCATCATATCCTTGGGCTAGTGGCAGCTTGGTAATGAAGTCTGCTGTGATGTGTGTCTATGGGTTTTTTGGTGCTTCATTTGGCATGAGCTTTCCGGCTGGTGCAGTGGTCCTGTTCTTGTTCCTTTGACAGGCGTCACATCCTTCTACATATCTCTTTACTTCCCTTATCACCCCTGGCCACCAAAAGTTTCATGTAACCAGTTCTGCCATCTTCCACTGTTCTCTATATTCTTCTATTGGCATATTGTGATGTAGCCAAATTATCTCCACCCTTAGTTCCTTATCTCTTGGCATGTATATCTTTCTCTCCTTTAGCATGAGTCCTCCTTTCTCTCTCCACTCCTTGTCTCTTAACATCTTTATCCCTGCCTGTTTCATCTCTTCCACTACTTTAATGACCTTGTTGTTTTTTGCTTTTGACTCTCTTACTTTCTTCAGCAAGTCAACTCCTTTGATTAATACTTCCTCTATTTCAGCTCTTCTCAGCCATTCTGCTTTTACTAGCATTCTATTCTCATTGTCCCTTTCTACTCCCTTCCTCTAATCTGGTCTTCTGCTCAGTCCATCTGCCTTTCCCATTTTCATTCCCAGAATATGTTTTAGTACAAAGTTGAATCTTGATAGGAATAATGCTCATCTTGCTTGTCATCTATTCAGCTTTTGGTTTAATATGAAATATTCTAAGTTCTTGTAATCTGTTCAGATTTTGAACTTGGTCCTTGCTCCTTCCAGGAAATGCCTCCATACTTCTAAATACCTAATCACTGCCAGCATCTCCTTATCATGAATTTCATAATTTCTTCTTGTATCATTCAGCAATTTAGAGATAAAGACCACTGCTCTCCATCTTCCATCTTCTCCTTTTACCAATAATACTCCTCCTGTTGCATAGCCCAATGTATCTACCTTGACCCTCATTTCTTTATTCAGATCTGGCACCGCCAGTACTGGTTCTGTTGTGAAAATCTCTTTAAGTTTGGTGAATGCTTTCTCCTGCTCTCTTCTCCACTTCTATTTTTCCTCTTTTCTGACCAGCTGGTATAGTAGTTTGGCGATTTTGGCAAAGTCCTTAATGAATCACCGGTAATAGTTTGCTAGTCCCAAGAACTTTTGTATGTCTTTAACACACTGTGGCATTGACCAGTTTGTGACTCCTTCCACCTTTTCTTTTTCTATTTGGAACCCTTCTGGTCCCATTATTACCCCCAAGAATCCTATTTTTCTGACCTTCCACACACACTTTTTTGGCTTCATGTAGAGGTCATTTTCCTCTAGTTGTCTCAATACTTCCTCTACTATTTCATCGTGCCCCTTCTCTGTTTCCATTGCTACTAACACATTGTTGATGAAGGTTGCTATGTCCCCTTTGTTGATCATGTCCCTAAAGAGATTGTTCATCATAGCCTAAAAGGTGGCTGGTGTGTTTATGAGCCCAAAGTACATTACTGTTGGCTCAAACAATCCTAGGTGCGTTGTGAATGCCACCTTCCATTCATCTCCTTTCTTGATTCGGACGTTGTTATAGCCCCATTGTAAGTTCATCTTTGTGAACACCTTCTTGGTCCCCATGCTATTTATTAGTTCCAATATCAGGGATAAGGGATAACTGTTCTTGATTGTCCCTTTGTTTACATAGTGATAGTCTTGTACCATTCTCCTCTTTCTGTCCTTTTTAGGTACAAATAGTACTGGCGATGTTTGTGGGATTTCAAAGGTCTAATATAGCCCTTCTTCAGTTGGCTCTCTACAAATGCTTGTACTTTCTCCTTTTCCATTCTGGACATAAATTTGTCCCTTTTTTGGTACAAAGTCTTCTTTGAGGTTGATGGCATGGTCCTAGGGTTTTTGGGTAGGCATTCTTTTGGACTCAACCTTTCCAAATACCTTCTTCCATTTGTGGAAGTGCCAGGGTACTAACTTCTCCACCTTCCTATAATCCTTTTCGATTTCCTCCTTTTTTTCTCTCTCTTTCATAGTCCATCTCAGGTCTTTCTCATCTTCAGTCATTGCCTGCTTCCTCTTTATGGCCCTTTTTTCAGGTGCTTGATCACACAAGAGTGGGCACCTGGTCATCTTTACTTCTCCTATCTCCCAGTTTATCTCTGGGTTGTGTGCTGCAAGCCACGGCATTCCTAGGATTACATCTGTCTTTCCTAGTTCACATACATCCATCTTTACTCATTCTATATGTCCCCTGTAGTACAGATTGACCTCCACTTGATGGGTTATTGATCCCCCCTTGTTGTCACTTCCATTCACATTTCTCACTTTTATCAGTTTTGCCAACCTCTCTAGTCTGAAGCTCTGTCTTTCTGCCAGCTTTTTACTTATAAACAGGCCTGTTGCTCCACTATCTAACAGTGCCTTTACTGATACTCCTTTGTGAGTATCT
>Ga0153966_100405_pt1 | contig 17412 bp, 24 predicted proteins | sample TSFL050MetaG_FD_104738 | JGI IMG/M metagenome (GOLD analysis project Ga0153966, IMG submission 104738) | Attine ant fungus gardens microbial communities from Florida, USA - TSFL050 MetaG | ecosystem: Host-associated > Fungi > Mycelium > Unclassified | place: USA: Florida, Paynes | collected... | reverse complement strand
TGACAGATGGTAGCTAATAGATATGGTGATCTCTCTTAGAATAGTCTTAGCATAGCCACATGTACTTATATAAATAGCTAGGCAATTCATAGAGGGAACTCTGTCGAGTTCTTCTCATCTTAACCTCATACCCTCTAAGGGGGATCTGGGATTGTCCCACGGGTCCTGACACTTCTCTTAGAGGCTTAAGTGTTCACCTCACTTCTCTCGCTTTCCCTTTCTGCACTGCCTTCTGATTGACAGTTTCTGCTACTCTCCCCAGATCAGTGATTCCAGTCCTCCCCTTCTGGGCCCTAAGCACCATCCGTTCTAGCTTTCCACTACTGTCATGATTCGTTCTGGCACTTATTCTTTTTCTTTAATATTTAATTAATTAACAATATGAGGACATAACAACTACAATGTGGGAATGTTATAAACTATAAAAAGGACAAGCATGGGAAGGATCGAGTGATGATCTGAAATAGATTACATGCCTATCAGTCAGCTGCTATGTGTGAGAAAACATATGGGCAGAAGCTGTTTGACATGGGGAATTACTCAGGACTTGACAGATAGAAACCATAGTTACTCTTAGAATAGACTAGCTACAGCCACATATATTATTATAAATAGCTGGTCAATTCATAGAGGGACTCTGTTAAGTTCTTCTTGTCTTTAACCTCTTACCCTCAGAGGGGGATTTGGGATTGTCCCACAGGTCCTAACAGTACTTTCTTTCCTGTTCTACAGGGTGGACAGAAAACTTTTCCTTTCTTGTTTTTCTCTATCTTCTCTCCCACTACTGCATCTTTACCTCCATATGTGCTATACTTTACCCTCTCTGCTCTTCCACACTTTGCTTCCTCTTCTCTCCAATTCTATGCTTTCTTGCAACTTCTACACTACATGTTCCCCGAACAAGGAACACCAACTGTTCCTTGTTCAAGAACCCTTGTCCTCAGTTTTCTTGAGTTTTTGTCCCTTTGTAATTACATCCTCTACATTCCATAAGGGTAACCACCTCCCATTTCGTCATCCACCCCTTCATGCTTATTGCTGCTCCTCTTGGTAACAGCCCCTTTGCTCTACAGTACTCCTTCACCTTCTTCCACACTTCTTGTGGTGGTACTGCCTCCTCTCTTCTCTTTTCTTTCCCTTCTGGACACTTCCACTTCTTGTGTCCCTCCTTTCCACACCAGAAACACTTTACTCTTTGCTCCACTACTTCCTGTCTCCTTACTTTCCTTATCCCACACTGCATTACTCAACTCCCTAATACCTCGAACCTATTTCCTTCCTTTGTTTTCATCTTCTATTCTTCTTCATTTCTACAGTTCTGGGTAAGGTGCCTGAACTTACCACATTGCCTACATAGCTTTCCTTCTCTTCCTTCCAATTCTGCCATTAATTTGGCAAGGGTGCACCTTTGGTTAAGCATATTACTGATGAGTTTGTTGTACACTTCTAAGGACATTGTAAAGACTCAAGTTGTGGTTGTAATAACCCTAACCCAAATCTCACTCTATGTCAGAGTAGACAAAGAGAACTCGTTAGAGTCCTTGCTAATTTGTTGTACACTACTTATACATGTTCAACTGTTTGTCCTTATTTACTGATCTGAACATATTACCTAATTAAAGAAAAGGAAAGGAAAAGAAATATAAATATTAACTTGGAGGAATTTGGCGGTTCATAACACCATCTTCCTCTCAAGGATCCTTGTCTTGAGGATTTCTTCATAGCTCATTGTATGGGTCCCTTAGGTCACCCATATCTTGATTTTCATCCTCCAACTCCTCCAGATACTTCCTATCTTCTTCTATCCTCTGTAGATCTTCCTCGTCTTCTTTTTCATTCCATTCTTCTATCTTTCCTCCCTTGTATTTGTTCTTCTCTTCCTCTATTCTTTTCAAGAACAGATTTTTGTTATATCTTGAAAATGGATTCCTCTTCCATTTTCTCCAATTTTCCTCCATTTTTGCCCAATATTCTCAGTCATACCTCTTGTTTCCCCACCCATATAGCAGTTTTGCTGTATACCTCCCTGGTAATTCTCTGCTGAATGCTTTCTTATTTTCTTCTGCTTTTTGCTGCCTCACTTCTTCTTCCTCTTCTCTGCAATATTCCCTTTTGAATTCTTCTACCAATTCCATTGCATTCTTTAGATTTTCTCTACTCTCCCATGTATCTTCTTTTGCTGTACATCCCTTCCATCATACTAAGTATTTGTCCCTTCCCTGCACTTTTCTCTTGTTTATAATTTTCTCTACTTCCTACTCTTTTTCTCCCTTAATTACCACTGGTTGTGGCATTTCTTTCCTCTGTCCTTCTACTTGTGGCTTGTACCATCATACCCAACTAACATTGACTACTAGGTGTATCTTAATCATACTAGGTAGTTCTAGTTCAATTGCATTACTAGAGATAATTGCTTTGACTTTGTAAGGTCCCACAAAGCATTCTGTGAATTTCTCTGTGCGTCTTCCAGCCATCTGGTACTTCAGATCTTTAGTGCTGAGTAGCACTAAATTGCCTATTCTATACTCCTCTACTTCCCCTCTCTCTCTGTCTGCATACTGCTTCATATCTTCCTGCGCTTTCTGCAGCACTGCTTTGGCTTCCTCCTGCACCTTTCTCATTCTTTCTGCAAATTTTTCTGCTCCTTCATACTTCCCCTTCTTTCTCAATTCAAATTCCATCCATGGATCCTGTTCTTGGTTTGCCTTAAAGGGCGACACCTTAGTTCCAGTGTGCACCTTGTTGTTGTAGGCAAATTCCGCTGTCCCCAGCCATTCTGGCCACTGCTCTTGTTGGTAGTCTATGAACATATGGAGGTACTGTTCCAATTCTTGGTTCATCCTTTCTGTTTGGCCATTTGTTTGTGGGTTGAATGCCATGGACAATTTTGTCTCAATCCCCAGCATGCGATTCAACTCCTTCATTATTTCTGCTGTGAACTATGGTCCTCTGTCAGAGATTATACTGTCTGGTAGTCCATGTAGTTTCCAAATGTTATCTCTAAACAATTGTGCTAGTCCTTCTGCGCTTGTTTTCTCCATAGTAAAAATGAAATGTGCCATCTTTGTAAATCTATCTACTACTACTAAGATTGAGTCGTAACCTTGTGCTAAGGGTAACTTTGTAATAAAGTCTGTACTAATATGAGTCCACACCTTCTCTGGAATTGAGTTTGGCATTAGTTTTCCTGCCAGTGGTTGCATTTGATTCTTATTTCTTTAATAGGTGTCACATCCCTCCACATATTGCTTCACCTTTCTAGTGACCCCAGGCCACCAGAAGTTCCTTGTTACCAGCTCTGCTGTCTTCCACTATCCTTTATGTTTTCCTACAGGCATATCATGGTGTAGCCTGATCACTTCTGCTCTTAACTTTTCATCTCTAGGGACGTATACTTTTCCCTCTTTTAGCATTAGGCTGTCTTCTTGACGCCATTCTTCATCTCTTAACATCTTCACCCCTGCTCACTTCATTTCCTCCACTGCTTTTATCACTTCATCATCCTTTGCTTTGCATTTTCTTACTTTATCCAGTAAATTTACTTCTTCTATTACTACTTCTGTTACTCTAATTCTTTTCACTTCCAGCCATTCTTTCTTTACCAACACCTGCTCTTCGTTATCCTTTTTCACTCCAACCTCCCAATCTGGTCTCCTACTTAATCCATTTGCATTCCCCATTTTGCTTCCTATGATGTGTTTCAATACAAAGTCAAACCTGGATAGATATAAAGCCCATTGTGCTTGTTGGCAATTCAACTTTTGATTGCTCATAAAATATTCTAAGTTCTTATGATCCGTCCAAACTTTGAATTTACTCCGGGACTCTTCTAGAAAGTGTCTCCACACTTCCAAGCATCTTATTACAGCTAGCAGCTCTTTGTTATATATCTTGTAATTTCTTTCAGTCTCATTTAGTGACTTAGAGATGTATGTTACCAGTCTCCACTTATTATCTTCACATTTGATTGACAGTACCCCTCCTGTTACAAAGTTAGAAGTGTCTGCTTCTACTCTAAATTTCTTATCTATATCTGGCACAACTAATAAGGGTCTGCTTATGAAGACGTGCTTGAGCTGTTCAAATGCTTCCTGTTGTTCGCTTCTCCATCTCCACTTCTCTTCCTTTCTTGTCAAGTTGTTCAATGGCTGAGCTAATTTGGCAAAGTCTTTCATGAATTGCCTATAATAATTTGCAAGGCCCAAGAACTTCCTAACATCTCTGACCATCTTAGGTACCGGCCAGTTCAGTACTCCTGCCACCTTTTCTTCTTTCATCTCAATCTTCCCCTGACCTATTACTACTCCTAGGAAATTCACCTTCTGCACCTTCCAAGCGCATTTCTTTGGTTTCACATACAAGTTATTCTCCTCTAACCTTCTCAGCACCTCTTCTACAATCCCATCATGACCTTCCTCTGTCTCTGTTCCTATCAACACATTATCTATGAACACCGCCACTTTTCCCTTGTTAATCATATCCCTCAGTATTTCATTCATCATGCCTTGAAATGTGGCAGGCAAATTTGTCATCCCAAAAAATATAACCACTGGTTCATACAACCCCATATGCGTAGTAAAGGCTGTTTTCCACTCATCTCCTTTTTTAATTTGCACATTATTGTAGCCCTACCAGAGATCCATCTTAGTAAATACCCTTTTATTTCCCATAGAGTCTACTAGGTCTGTAATTAATGGCAGAGGATAATTGTTCTTGACCATCTGCTTGTTGAATCTCCTATAGTCCATAACCATGTGCTTCCCCCTATCTTTCTTGCCCACAAAGAACACTGGCAAGGTTTGGGGTGATTTTGAAGGTCTGATGTATCCCTTCTTCAAATGCTCATCAACGAACTTTTGCACCTCTTTCTTTTTGTTTCTGGATAAAGGGTAGACTCTTGCTTTGCTAGCCTTGAAGTCATTATTAAGATCTATTGCATGATCCCATATTTTCCTAACCAGCATTCTTTTTGATTCCACCTTCCCAAACACTTTCAACTATCTATGGAACCTCTTGGACACTATTTTCTCCACCTTTCTATGATCTGCCTCTATTTCTTCCTCTCTTCCCCAGTCTTCCTTTTCATCTACTGTCCATCTCATAATCTTCTTTTCATCCTCTCTTGTCTCTTTCTTTCCCTTTATCTTCACTATTTTTTTACACAGTGGTGGACACCTCGTCATTCTCACTTCTCCCTTCTTCTAATTTATCTCAGGATTATGAGCTGCCAACTATGGCATGCCCAAAATCACATCTGTCTTTTCTAATTCATATACATCCATTCTTACTCTCTCAACATGTTCTTTGTAGAACATATTTACTTTTACCTCATGCATAATTGCACCTCCACTATTACCGGTGCTATCCACATTCCTCACTTGCAAAGGTCGATCCAGCTTGATCAACCTATATCCTTCCTTTTGAGCCAGACTTTTGCTCATGAACAACCCCATTGCTTCACTATCGAGCAAGGCTTTTACTGTCCTTCCCTCGTGAGTATCTATCTTTTCGATACCTACATTCATTCACACTTCTTTCAGAGGCTTAAACATTCACCTCACTTCTCTTGCTTTCTCTTTCTGCACTACCTTCTGATTGACAGTTCCTGCCACTCTCCTTGGATCAGTGATTCCAGCCCTCCCCTTCTGGGCCCTAGGCACTGTCTGTTCCAACCTTCCACCCCAATTTCACCACAGCATTTTCTTTCCTGTCCTATAGGGTGGACAGAAAACTTCCCCTTTCTCATTCCTTTCTACCTCTCCTCCTATTACTGCATCTTTACCTCCACACATGCTGCATTTTACTCTCTCTGCTCTTCCACTCTCTGCTTCTCCATTCCTCCAGTTCCACACCTCCTTACAGCTTTCACACCACATATTGCACAACTGTACCTTCCCTAAAAACCCCTGTCCCCAATTCTCCTCTGTCTTCATTCCCTTATAATCACATCCTCTGCACTCCACTAGGGTTACTACCTCCCATCGCATTGTCCACCCTTCCATGCTCATGACTGCTCCTCTTGGTATAACGATTGAAGCTTAGGCAGTGTAACCTTAACCTCACTCACACTCTAAGTCAGAGTTTGACAAAGAGAACTCATTAGAGTTCCTGCTAATTGGCTCGGCTACTTATACACAAATATGTGTTTACAAGTATTTGTCTAACTATTTTATTCTGCACATCTCTTTTAAGTCATGATGTCCCACATGCACTTAATATTACATAATTATCAGAAAATAAAAAGAAATAAAATAATCCACCGCCATGGATCATCTAGCTCATCTGCTATTTTATAACACTTAGAGGTAGTCCCTTCACCCCACAATGTTGTTTTATTTTCTTCCACACATTTTGCAGAAGAGCCATCTCTTCCTTCCTCTTCTTGTTTTTCTTGGGACACTCCCATTTCTTATGTCCCTCCTCTCCATACTGGAAACACTTCACTGTTTGCTCCACTACTTCCTGCCTCCTTACTTCTCTCACTCCATATTGCATCACTCAATTCTTCAATACTTTGAACCTATTTCTTACTGTCATTTTCTTCTTTTCCTCTTTTCCACTTCTACACTTTCAGGCGAGATGCCTGAACCTTCCACATCATCTGCACAACCTCCCTTCTCTCCCTTCTAACTCTGCCCTTAATTTGGCAAGGGCTTGCCTTTGATTGAGCATGTTGCTCATGAGTTGGTTGTACATCTCTAAAGACATTGTGTATTGTATTTAGAGGGGCAAGTTCTTTATTGTAAAAAAAAAAAGTTTTATGTATTTGAGGAGCTCGTTGTGTTCTTCACCTGTTTCACTTATATGTCTGCTGGGGCACAAATCTTCACCCAACCAGGTACCTACTACCTTACTTACTACTGCCCTAATACTAGGGTTACACTATCACTTTTCTGGGAAGATCCCTACTCTAATAATCTTCTTAAGGATGTGACAATGTTCCTTTGCATGTACTAGTCACAATGAATCAGCAGTACAAGGCTGATAAAGTGAAAGTTTTTAAGTAAACTAAGAGCAACACCTGTCGTCTGGTCTGGTCTATATATGCACCTAGGTATAGTGCCCACAGTCCATCTCCAGGATCTATCCTGGTCAGTCCACTTAAGCCTGTGGCCTGGCTATGAGGATAGGGCGATTGGTCTGGATCAACTGCACACTGAAAGAGATATGAGAATAAGATTGCTTAGGATTGAGGAGGTCAGGAGCTAGTAGTGATAACAAGTTCTAGTGTAGTGAGCATTGGTAGAGATAACCTCAGTTCACACTCTAAGTTAGAGTTGACAAAGAGAACTCATTAGAGTTTCCATTACTTGTTCTATACTACTTCTACAATTTATTTATTTGTACACATTGGCTTTCTCTCGTGTTTCCCTATCAATTCACCATTCTCAATTTGGTAATAAGTTCCTGTGTGTCCAATAATTAAAAGAAAAGAAAAAGAAAAAGAAAAAGGAAAATAAATATTGCCTTAGAGGGATTGAGCGATTTATGACAGATTGAGCTTTTAGTTGTTCATGAAGTACTCTAAATTCTTGTAGTTCATTCATACTTCAAATTTACTCTTTGCTCCTTCCAGGAAGTGTCTCCATGCTTTCAAACAACATATTACCGCTAGCATTTCTTTATTATGTATCTCATAATTCCTCTCAGTTTCATTTAACGATTTTGAGATATATGCCACTGGTCGCCACTTGTCATCTTCACACTTGATAGATAGCACTCCTCCTGTTGCAAAGTTGGAAGTGTCTGCTTCAACTCTCAACTCCTTGTCTAAGTCAGGAGTGACTAATAGGGACCTGTTTGTGAAAACTTGCTTGAGTTGTTTGAATGCTCCTTGCTGCTCCATTCCCCAACCCTACTTTTCTTCCTTCTTTGTCAAATTGTTCAGAGGTCAAGCAATTTTTGTGAAATCCTTTATGAATTGTCTGTAATAATTTGCAAAACCCAAGAATTTCCTGATATCTTGGACTGTCTTTGGTACAGGCCACTTCAATATCTCTGCCACTTTATCTTTTTCTATCTCAATTTTGCCTTCACCTATTACTACTCCCAGGAAGTTTATATCACAAATGGTCACTTACTGAGTTTGTGATTGAAGAGTTCTTGTTTCTCAAGCAAGGTAGAATAAGCAACAAAAGATGTTGTTAAGTCTGAGGTCTAATCCTCAGACTATGAAGCCTTATATACAGAAATAGATGGTCTGTGCACCTGAACAGAGCATCACATGTTCTACTGCCTATTGTTCTACATATGGCAGTCCTTTTGTGTCTAAAATAGCAATAACTTAACCATAAAAGGGGCTGTCCTTGTTTGTGTTCAAGGATTGATGTGCATCTATGGGTAATAGATGAGTGTCATACCAAACCTTAAGGTTCTTGTATCTCCACAGGATCTTATTGCCCTAGGGTATATTCATAGTCGTCATAAGTGTATTGAAGAGAGCTTCTATGTGCATATGGAAGCAAATGTCCGTGTTTGGCAGTTCCTGAGATATCTACTGATCAGTATCTAGCACTGATGAACTGGTATCTCAGTGAGTACTAATCCCTTTGACATGTTTTGGGCATCATTTGAAAGGTCTTCCTAAGGGATTTCAGACATATTTTAGACCGTGGGAATTGTGCAAGTATTTGTGGAGTTATTGGCCAAATGAAGTTTGTGACAGTGATGAGAGTAAAGTTGAACAAGGATCAAGGCAATCAGTGTTCTAAAAGTATAAAACAAGTTCTAGTGTAGTGACCATCAGTTGTAGTAACTTAGAATCACACTCTAAGTCAAAGTTGACAAAAAGAACTCATTAAAGTTTCTACTAATTGTGCTACCTTACTTATACAATTTTTCTATTTGTCCACATTAGGTTTCTCTTATTTTTCCCTATTGAGTTACCATTCCCAAGTTGGTAATAAGTTCCCATGTATCCAATAAAAGAAAAGAAAAGAAAAAGAAATAAATATTGACTTAGAAAGAATAGGTGATTTATAACAGGAAGCTGCCTATTTGAGTTACTTGGGTGACTGTTCCTTATAAGACAAGCTAAATGATCCACAGTGGCAGATTATTTTATTTCTTTTTCATTTCTTTTAATTAGGTAATATTGAATGTACACAGAGCATTGTAATTCAAAAAGAATGTGTGAGATAAAATAGCTAGGTAAATACTTGTAAACACATATTCATGTATAAGTAGCTGAACCAATTAGCAAGAGCTTTAATAAGTTCTCTTTGTCAACTCTGACTTAGAATGTGATCTTAGGTTACCTCAATTGATGATCACTACAACAAAATTGATAAAAAGAACTTATTAGAGTTCCTGCTAATTGGTTTACACTACTTATACAATTTATTTATTTGTACACATTATATTTCTCTCATGTTTCCCTTTTGAGTTACAATTCCCAATTTGGTAATAAGTTCTCACACATCTGATAAATTAAAAGAAAAAAAAAGAATATTGACTTAGAAGAATTAGTGGTTCATGACAATAACCCTGTCTACCCACTATAGTCAGTTTTAAACCATGTTACCCATTGTAAACCCATTGTAAACTTGTCTCTCTAGATTGTTCATTCATCCAAGATGACTTCCTATATAGTAAAAGGGCAGAATCAGGGGCAAGCCTGCCCTTGTGTTTTGGTTCTTGGGTCCCTACCATATTGGTAATCTAGCAAGTTGGTTGAGAGGGGGCAAGCTGGAACCCAGTTGGTCAATGTAGGACTAATATTTATGCATGTTGTTTGAGTGATGTAAGCAGAAACTTTCAGCCTCATATGGTGTGTTGTAGGGACAATATGCTGGAGTAGTCACATCAAACCCGATAGATATTCAACATGACTGTCCCAAAGAACAGTCAGGATATAAAGGGGAAGGTGGATAACAATGATATTAATGTAAGATTTTTGGTATCATATGACCCCCAGAGGGGGATGGTGGTTAAAGGACAAGAAGGGGATGACTAGTCATGTCTTCATCCACCTTAACAGGACCGTGACTGATGAATGTGATGTCCCGGGATCTCAAAAGCACTAACTAACGCTCTCGGTGGAGATACAGTAGATATTGAGTTGTAGGTACGTCAGACATTTTGACCAAATTCAACCGAGCCGGTGATTTCACTTCATTTCGGGTTCTGGAGTCGAGGACAGAACCCTCTCAAAAGCACATGAGAATCTTCTGAATAGCAATTTTCTTGCGTTGGCGTGATTTACTTCCACACGTACCCACCGGACCGCCCGCGGAAAATGAGCCCCCTTGTTGAAGTCAAAGTCTGCCCACCATCAGTCACATGGATCACGGATGGGAAATAAGATTTCAAAAAGAAAGCAAACTCAGTGGTAAAGCTGTCCTGGTTGTCCATGACGACTCATTCCCTTCTTAAAGCTCTTCGGTCGTCTCAACCAGCTTTTGGTGCTTGGTTGACGGTTCCTGGACTTTTGCATGCTCGTACTCTCGCTAAATCAAGTCCCCATCTATCATGGATTGTTGTTGATTGTGAACATGGCACTGTTCCATTGGTTCCTGGCGCAGTGGAGAGCGTCAGCGCTATCGAGAGCGCAGGCGTCAGCCCAATTATCCGGATCCCAGCAACAGGCGTTTCCGGCAGTACTAGTTGGCAGATCAAATATGCTCTTGATGCAGGAGCTCGTGGTGTAATCGTACCAATGGTAAGAAATGTTCTATTTCTACTTTTTAGTGTAGTAGCATCCGTCTATTATAGGTTTCCAATGCCGAAAAGGCTAGAGAGGTAGTCGCAGACTCCAAGTTTCCTCCGACTGGTCGGAGGGGGTTTGGAAGTCCCTTCACTCACGGAACATGGGGAATAACAGTACAAGAATATTTGGCAGCAGCTAATGATAATGTTGTTGTCATGGTACAAATTGAAACCAAGGAGGCAACTGAAAAGGTGCAGGAAATAGCAAACGTTGAGGGCATCGGTATGTGAATCTTCCCATCTAGATTTCAATGTCATTTATACAGATATATTCTTCAGATATCCTCTTGATAGGACCATATGACTTATCACTTTCATTGGGATATCCTCCTCCATCGCCGGACCCGCATCCTGACGTTGAAATAATAATACAAAAGATTTTGAAAGATGCTCATGCCGTTGGAAAGAAATGGTGAAGCTGATCCTCCGATCTTTCACGCTCTGACATTCTCCAGTGCTATTTATTGTACATCTGGGACCCAAGCTGCGCAACGAGCTGCTCAAGGTTTTGATCTGGTTAATATCAGCATACCTTCGGCTCCAATGATGACTGACTCATTATTAAATTAGATCAATGTGACTAGTGATATTAACGCTATGTCCGAGGCAGTTGCTGCCCATCTGAATGTAGCAGTCGGATACTTGAATGGTAATAACAATGACTAGCTTTGAGGTTTTCCTTTGTGTATAATGTGTCATGCCAATCAGTAATAGTACATGATGTCGGTTATCATCACTCCGGCATTTATGCAGAATCCGCCGAAAAAGTTTATTTTGAAAGGGATAAGAATCTAATCTGCACGAGTTGGCAGTCATTGATTAAGTGACTGTGGTGTGTAGCCATCCGGGAATTCCACTTTAGGTACAAAACCGGATGAATCTACCTATCTATTGGTCTCTTGAATTGGTGTTGACGTGTCATGGATACAACGTTTTGGATCGGTAAGTATCAATTGAACACCGCAATGGCTGGGATTGATCCTTTTGGTCGGTGGCAGTTAATCAGACTGTCACCTCACAGAAGGAACTCAGGCTCTCAACTAATCATAGCTTTGATGACAGTTCAGATATTTTAAGTCTCATGGATTCCATGCCTAAGTTCTTACATGATTCAATTAACCCTTGTATGGTAAACGAGCGATGGCAAGGACTACCAGCTGGTAGTCGAAACTAATTGTGACGTCCAGGTTATGGATGTTTGATGAAGCTGTAGAGATGATGGGACCACTGGTGGTAGAGATGAAATTGAGTTGGAATTGAGTTGGACAGGGACACGTGCTGAACACAAACCATTTATTTACCGATTTCTTTATTGATCCTTCATTCCTAGAACCTCTTGGGCTGGATTTCCATTGCAAGAACCAACTATGGCAAGATGCTACAGACGGAAGAAAGCGAGGGAGGGTCAAGCCGGTAAATTGTAATGTCTGAGCTGTTAGGATTATCAAATGAACGAATGTTTGAAATTTGATGTTAGCAAATCGGGTGATGTAATTGGCACCCTGATATGGCAGCTGCCATACACATCACGCCTGTTTTTATTGTGATTGAGGATAAAGTTTTTGGATGGGTCTTCGAGGAACAACAGCAGATACTGCGAAGACTCAATGACCATTTGCCATACGTCCAAGAATTTATTGTGAGGCGATTTGATCCGCTGCTCTTGTGTTAGTGCGGGATTGCAGTTGCCTAAGATCGTCTCTGTCGTGGCAGTCTAAGCCAAGTGTGGCAACCTATTTTATCTCCGCCCAGAGTAGCCCGATTCCATCATTATCTGATACGCATCCTGTTCTCTCTCTCGCAGCATGTATGTATGGCCAATTCCATCCGATTTCTGAGGAGAAACATTGTAGGTCATCTGGCATGCTGTAGCAATGCTATAGTAGTATCGTCACCATGTGTCCTTGGAACGTCCTCGTAGTCATACTGACACATACGGCTAGTGCGGTATTCATTTCACGGAAAACAGTTCTATTGCTATCAAGAAATGGCTAGCTTGTCGTCCCCATCGCTGCTTGTGTCTGTCTGGTCTGGTTTTTAGTGTATACTCAATGATGCATATCTCCATTTACGCAGAATATGGGATCCTTGGCCGATATAGAAGGTTCGGTAGCAGCCCTTCAGCCCATTTTGGCAGGTTCAACAGCACAAGCCGGTTTTACAAGCGTAAAAATCAGTCCTCCTCCATTAGGCTCGGCTTTGTATGCCGTGATATCTCCAGGACACCACCAAAATTTCTATTTAGGATATGATCTATCCACCGATCTGAGTGTAGTTTTTACGTCTCAGATATTGATATGCTCGCCTTCTTGGGTCCCCAATTGATTTTTAAGCGGAATGTGTTTCCTGTCGTCTCATTCACAAACGATTCTGCCACCGTCCTCGCAATGGTATCAGACGCTGTGAAATATGTTCTTGTTGCTGCTATTGCCTTCTATACCTACCATCAACACAAGACAAGAAGCATTGTTCCTCTTCCACCCGGCCCTCCCAGACTTCCTATCATTGGGAATATTCATAATAAACCTGCAAAATTTGAATGGGAAACCTACGCTGAATGGAGCGCAAAATATGGTGAGCTGTACTTGGATCTCCCTGAAGGTTGCTGACATTGTCATAATGGAAGGCTCGGATGTCATATATTTGAACATGGCAGGTACTCACATTGTTGTCCTCAATTCTCGGAGGGCTGCAAGTGAGCTTCTGGAAAAACGAGGCACAATTTACTCCTCCCGTGCTCACTCAACTATGGTCCATGATCTTATTGGCTTTACTTGGTTGTTTGCCGTTATGCCGAACGACGATGGTTGGCGTGTTCGAAGAAGGCTTTTACAACGTTACTTCAAGTTTCCAGTTGAAGACTCACATGCTATATCCAACGTCGACTTAACTTGGCAGAGACCATATGAGACCAAGTATATTCACAAGCTGTTGGAGAAGCTCATCACATGTCCTGATCTCTTTATGAAACACCTTGTCCAGTACATTAAACTGATTAGCCCATTGGTAGTTGCTGATCTCATTTCATAGTATGGTCGGGTCTGTCTCCTTATCAACTACATTTGGGCTTGCAATCAAGTCAGAAAATGACCCGTACATCAAGCTTTCAACAACTGGCGCTGAAGGTCTCAAACAAGCTACTGTCCCAGGAGCCTTCTTGGTTGATGTTTTTCCATTTATGAAACACTTTCCGAGGTGGTGTGGTTTCCAGAGTAAGGCGAGGTTGTGGCATAAGGACATGCGGGCCATGTTGGATATTCCTTTCGAAGATGCCAAGAAGCAGTGGCAAAACCGGGGTAAAGTTTGTGGCGTTCTATGGTTTGGTGGTGTATTGAGCTTTCTTATTGATATATTGAGTAGGTTGAGGGTAATCAAGGGAGCGCTCTTGTCTCTTTTGTGTCTGAAGCCCTCGATGACATCTATTCTTCTGATACACCCGACCTCCGACAAGAGGAATTCATCAAGGAAGTCTGTGCTACTATCTTCATGGGTGTGTGGTACCTCGTTTTAGGGTATGGCGATGCTCATATATGAAATAGGCACTATTGGTACAACGTCTGGAGTCATGCATGTCTTCATGCTTGCTATGGTTCATCACCTCGAGGTTCAAAAACGGGCTCAAGCTGAACTCGACTCAGTTCTCCGTGGCCCCAACGGAAGATTACGTCTACCGACCCATGACGATGAATCCATGCTTCCGTACTGTACGGCCGTCGTTAAAGAAACATTAAGGTGATTTTGAGTTTTTCCGCCGTCAATTCTTGTTCTGAACTATCTGTTCCTATAGATGGAGCCCGATTGCACCGATCTGTAAACCCTTTCTGCTGATTGACGAAGTTCTATTTTTGAATTGATTGTTGACTTGACAGGCATTCCCCATATGTTGACAGAGGAAGATATTTATGAGGGGCATCAAATTCCGAAAGGTGCTGTCGTCATTCCGAACATCTGGTAAACTTGTACCTAAGTTCATTTTTCCAAACTGCTCATACGTACCGTGATTCAGGGCCATGCTCCACGATCCGGAGAAATACCAGGATCCATCTATGTTCATCCCGGAACGATTCTTGCGCGAGGATGGTACACTGAATACTGAACTTGCCAAGGATGTGGAACTCGGGTTTGGATTTGGTCGTAGGTGAATTGTGCTTCAGGAGGATAACCGGGTTTGACATTAACGCATGGGTCTTTGTAGGATCTGCCCGGGAAGACATCTCGGGAGCTCGATTGTTTGGTTGGCAGCTGTCTCCATTCTGGCAACCTGTCAGATCTTGAAAGCGAAGGATAAAGATGGTAACATCATTGAACCGGGCATGGAGCTGGAGTCAGCTATCACAGCGTGAGTATATCGTTCCTATCTATGACAAACTTATGAAATATTGAGTGTGATGGCTGAAATACGACAGGGATCCGAAACCTTTCAAGTGCAACATCAGACCTCGATCGGCGGAGGCAGCTGAATTGATCAAACAATCTGCAATGGATGCTGATTATATCACTCCTTGATATCCATTCTCGTTGGGACATGGAGGTGTCCTAAATACCAGATGTTTCATCTTGATACATATTTCTCTGGTGCCGGCTTACACGTCCTCTGTTAACTTATTTGATACTGGCTTGTGGTACATCGTGTATCCTTTTAACTCCGCATATCTTTACAATCTGTAGCCTTGTATTTCTTGTAGGTATTTCACACCTAATAATTAAATTTGGACATAATCACTCGTTCTACAAAGAGGTTTAGATGACTGACTAATCACTACGGTTAAGTTGACAGCTATTTGTCTGAGCAGTGGGTCAGAAAACCTTTGCTTGTTGTTTGCTCGTAATTTTCTGTAGGAAAAATAGCTTGGCTTCATGTCATACATGCAAGGGATTGCCATGACTGAGGTCGATGATTCTAGTTACGGTAAGTCCCGGGAACATCACAAACGCTCACTATAGACTCATGGGAAACTTGAAACAATTTAAATTGTGGTCCGTGGACGCCACTTGGACGTGTGTCTCTCTGTTTCAATGTTACCTCGGCTGCGTCGATATTCAACTCGCCTTGTGGATCTCCAAGTAGTTTCAGACATTGATATGGACCAAGACGATGAAATTGACGTCGAAAATGATGACGACGAACCTGAGATGGATGATGCGGACGGTGAAGGCGAAGATGACGACGATGATGACGATGAGGAGGAAGAGGAGCAGGATAAGGATGAAATACATACGGTAAATAATGATTCTGCTATGTCTATAATGACATACCCAAATGCTCATATGTAGGAAGAAGAAGACGACGACGACGAGCCTATACCTTCACCGAGAAAATTACAACCACGATTAAGAATCAGACTGAAGCTTGGAACTGGCAAACGTATAGGCAGTTCTGATGATAGCACTACCAGACCTACTCCAGAGGTGGAGATTACGCCATCCAGAACACGAATTCGCCGAAACGTCAAGTCTGGTAAGCTTTTTGTCATCGTTTTTTTAATTTACATGCATTTAGGGAGTTCTACGTAAAAGATACCGAACTTGAGGACTCCACGTTTCCCGAATCTGAAGATGAATATGATTCTGTACCAGGCTCGCGCCCACCCGGTCAAATCAAACCAATGACTACACGTCAGGCAGTTCTTGCTAGTAGAATTGATTCTAGTCACGTTTCATTAGGTACGCGTCTTGCTCGTAAACCTACTCAACCGAGATTAACCTTGCGATAGAGGAAAGGAATCGTAGTAAGAAGAAAGTGTTAAATGAAACCGAGCTCGCGTTGCGCAGGGAAGAGACGGCAAGAAAACGGAAACACTTGACCGAGAAGAAACTTCAGGATGAGAAGGTTCATTTTATTCATTCCCTTGGAATTTCGATTGTTGATCTAGATGTCCAGGCTGAGACTATCAATCGACTACTGAAGAAGCAGACAAGACCCCGAAATAAAAGAGGAACTGCACTTGACGATAGATCGCCGATGCCTAGCATTGGGAGAAAGGTCAAGGTCAAAGTGAAAGACGACGAGGGCGAAGGGGCGGAAGAGGGGGACGAAGATGAAGTTATGGAGATTGTTCAAGAAGAGACCAAGCCCGTCATGTATCGCTGGACTTCTTCCAAAAAGGTCGTTGGTAATTCCCCAAGTATGGTGTTGAGCTTCTCTGTTCCACAAACAGTGGCTCTACCAATCGTGTCGGTATTCGAAAGGCCTGGACCTCAAGGCTCTGCCATCTGTGCAGTTCAAGGATGTAATCAGCTCCGTAGATACAGACTTGTCAGAGATTGGAAGATCGGTGCATGTGGGATGTCACACTTAAAGCTTTTAGAAGGGCAGGCTCCGCGCTAAGTGTCAAATTTTCTACTATGCGAATATGTCTCACTTACACCGGTGCTGTTTCCCATGTATGTTTAGTTTATGCAATTATATTGATCTTGTTCCTGGTCCAACCACGCCTATCTTCTGAATCACTGTACCTCAAATGATGCCAATACGACCCGGGCTCAATCTGCTGCAGAGCGCCATGGAAATGCCAGACTACACAGATGGTGTGAAATCGGGCTCCCACGTTTGACTGATTCAGATTTATTCTTTGCTATGGTGGACACTTGATAAAAATTATATGCCTGGGAGAACGACAAATTTCTATGCTTCGTCTGTTCGAAGACATGGATACATGGATGTCCTTGAAGTCTGAATTCAATCGGTGTGTTCCACAACTCGGA
>Ga0153966_100404_pt1 | contig 17432 bp, 29 predicted proteins | sample TSFL050MetaG_FD_104738 | JGI IMG/M metagenome (GOLD analysis project Ga0153966, IMG submission 104738) | Attine ant fungus gardens microbial communities from Florida, USA - TSFL050 MetaG | ecosystem: Host-associated > Fungi > Mycelium > Unclassified | place: USA: Florida, Paynes | collected... | reverse complement strand
TGCTTTGGCCTCTTCTTATACGCTTCTCATTTTCTCTGCAAATTTCTCTGCTCCTTTATACTTCCTCTTCTTTCTCATCTTGAATCCCATTCTTGGATCTTGTTCCTGATTCGCTTTAAATGGTGATACCTTAGTACCAGTATGCACTTTGTTGTTGTAGGTGAATTCAGCTGTACCCAGCCATTTTGGCCATTGTTCTTGTCAGTGATCTATAAACATTCAGAGATATTGTTCTAACTTCTGGTTCATTCTCTCCGTTTGGCCATCTGTCTGTGGGTGGAATGCTGTAGACAATTTTGTCTTGATCCCTAACATGCAATTCAACTCCTTCATAATACCTGCCATGAACTGTGGCCCTCTATCTGAAATAATGCTATCTGGTAGTCCGTGTAACTTCCAAATGTTATCTTTAAATAGTTGTGCTAGTCCTTCTGCACTTGTTTTCTCTGTAGTAGGTACAAAGTATGCCATTTTCGTAAATCTGTCTACTACTACTAAGATTGTGTTGTATCCTTGAGCCAAAGGCAACTTTGTAATAAAGCCTGTACTGATATGGGTCCATGCTTTCTCTGGAATCAAGTTCAGCATCAATTTCCCTGCTGGTAGTTGTGTTCGATTCTTATTGCGCTAACAGGCATTACACCCCTCCACATATCACTTCACTTTCCTAGTGACTCCTGGCCACCAGAAATTTCTCATCACCAACTCTACCATCTTCCACTGTCCTTTATGTCCTCCTACAGACATATCATAGTGTAGCCTGATCACCTCTGCTCTTAACTTCTCATCTTTGGGAACATACACTTTCTCTTCTTTCAATATCAATCCGTCTTTCTGATGCCACTCTTCATCTCTCAGTATTTTTACTCCTGCTCGTTTCATTTCTTCCATGGCTTTTACTACCTCATCATTTTTCGCTTTACACTTCCTCACTTTGTCCAACAGGTCCACTCCTTCTATGATTACTTCTGCCACTCTGACCCTCTTCACCTCTAGCTATTCTTTCTTGACCAATGTTTGCTCTTCATTATCCTTCTCTATCCCAACTTCCCAATCTGGCCTCCTACTCAACCCATCTGCCTTTTCTATTTTGCTTTCTGCAATGTGTTTCAACACAAAGTCAAACCTGGATAGATATAGAGCCCATTGCGCTTGTCTGCGATTTAATTTTTGGTTGCTCATGAAATATTCTAAGTTCTTATGATCTGTCCAAACTTCGAATTTACTTTGGGACCTTTTCAGGAAGTGTCTCCATGCTTCCAAGCATCTTATCACAGCCAGCATCTCTTTGTTGTGTATCTCATAATTTCTTTCAGTTTTATTTAGCGACTTAGAGATATATGCTACTGGTCTCCACTTATTATCTTCACACTTGATCAACAATACCCCTCCTGTTGCAAAGTTGGAAGCATCTGCTTCTACTCTAAATTCCTTATCTATGTCCGGCGCAACTAATAAGAGTCTGCTTGTAAAGACCTGCTTGAGCTGTTCAAATGCTTCCTGTTGCTCGCTTCCCCATCTCCACTTCTCCTTTTTTCTTGTTAAGTTATTCAATGGCCGAGCTAATTTGGCAAAGTCTTTCACAAATTGCCTATAGTAATTTGTGAGGCCCAAGAACTTCCTAACATCTCTGACCATCTTAGGTACAGGCCAGTTTAACACTCCCGCCACTTTATCTTTCTCTATTTCAATTTTCCCCTGATCCATCACTACTTCCAGGAAGTTCACTTTCTGTACCTTCTAAGCACACTTTTCTGGTTTCACATAGAGGTCATTCTCTTCCAATCGCTTCAACACTTCTTCCACCAGCTTATCATGCCCTTCCTCTGTCTCTGTTTCTATCAACATATTATCCACAAATGCCGCCACCTTCCCTTCATTGATCATGTCTCTTAGGATCTCATTCATCATGCCTTGGAATGTGGCAGGTGAGTTTGTCATCCCAAAGAACATCACCACTGATTCATACGACCCTATATGTGTAGTGAAAGCCGCCTTCTACTCATCTCCCTCTTTGATCCTCACATTGTTATATCCCCATCGTAAGTCCATTTGGTGAACACTCTCTTGTTACCCATACTATCCACTAAATCTGTAATCAATGGTAGTGGGTAGTTATTCTTCACTGTTTGCTTGTTAAGCCTATGATAGTCCATAACCATGCGTTTTTCTCTATCCTTCTTGCCTACAAAGAATACTAGTGATGTCTGGGGCAATTTAGAAGGTCTAATATACCCCTTCTTCAAATTCTCATTGACAAACTTCTGTACCTCCTCCTTTTCATTTCTGGAGAGAGGATAAACCCTTGCTTTACTTGCTTTGAAGTCATCATTGAGATCTATTGCATGATCCCATACCTTTCTAACTGGCATTCTTTCAGACTCCACCTTCCCAAACACTTTCAGCTACTTATGGAACCTTTTAGGCACCATCTCTTCCACCTTTCTATGGTCTACCTCTATTTCTTCCTCTCTTCCCCAGTCTTCTTTCTCATCCACAGTCCATCTTACAATTTTCTTCTTATCCTCTCTTGTTTCTTTCTTTCCTTTTATCCTTACTGTCCTTCTACACAGCAGTGGACATCTCATTATTCTTACTTCTCCCTTCTCCCAATCTATCTCTGGATTATGAGCCGCTAGCCATGGTATGCCTAAGATCACATCTGTCTTCCCCAATTCACATACATCCATTTGAACTCTCTCCACATGTCCTTTGTAGGACATGTTCACTTTTACCTCATGCGTAATTGCACCTCTACTGTTTCCAGTGCCATCCACATTCTTTACTTGTAAAGGTCGATCCAGTTTGATCAACCTATATCCTCCCTTCTATGCCAAGCTCTTGCTCATAAACAATCCTATTGCTCTGCTATCAAGCAATGCTTTCACTGTTCTTCCTTCATGAGTATCCTGTTATGATTCGCTCTAACACTTATCTTTTTCTTTATTAAATCTAATTAATTAATGACTATACAACGACACAAACATAACAACTACGATACGGGAACGTCATGATCATAAAAGGGACAAGTATGGGAAGGATCGAGTGATGATCTGAGCTTGATCACATGCCTATCAGACAGCTGCCATGTGTGGGAGAACATGTGGGCAGAAGCTGTCTGATGTGGGGAATTACTCAGGACTTGACAGATAGTAGCTAATTGTCATGAATTGCCTTCTGTTTCTAAGTCAATATTTATTTTCTTTTTCTTTTCTTTTACTTATGTAATATAGTCGGATCAGTAAACAAGGAAAAATAATCAGACATGTATAAGTAGTGTACACAATCTAGTGAGGACTCTAACAAGTTCTCTTTGTCAATCTCCAATAAAGAGAGGGTTAAGGGTTAGGGTTACTTAACCATGATCCAAAGCCTTACACTAGAACTCGTTTTCACATCCAGCTCCTAACCGCCTTGGTTCCGAGCAAACTTAAACTCTCATCGCTCCCTCGGTGGGTGATCAACTCAGATCACTCCCAAATTCCTGATAGCTGGGCCCCAAGCTTAAGGGGACTTGTTAGTCAGTTAAGGACTAATGGTAGCAGTGTGGTACCAAGCTCGGGTACTGTATCTAAGACTTGACCTCACAATCGAGTGGTGCTCGTTAGTATACTTGTACTCTTCTTCACTTTATATACTTCGTGCTACTGGTCCATTGTGATCAGTCTACACAGAGGAATATTGCCGCATCCTTAAAAAGGCAATTAGAGTAGGGATCTCCTCCTTGGAGTGATAGCCAAAGTACTATTAGGGCAGTAGTCAGTAAGGCAGTAGGCACCTGGCTGGGAGAAGACTTGTGCGTCCTAGCAGACGTACTGTGAGCCCTTTGAAGAAGACGACGCACTCTCAATCAATACATACCTTTTTTTCCTTTTTTTTCAAACAAAACCCCACCATTCATCCAGAACATAATACAATGTCTCTGGAACACTACAATCAACTCATGAGCGATATGCTCCACCAAAGGTGCACCCTCGCCAAACTAAGGGCAGAACTAGAAGGCAGAGATGGAAGAATCTGCAGGAGATGTGGAAGGTTTAGGCACCTCACCCGGAGATGTAGAGAAGGAGAAGAGCAAAAAAAGGAGAAGGTAGCGACAAACAGGTTTGAAGTCTTGAAGAGTCGAGTAATGCAGTGTGGAGTCAGGGAGGTGAGAAGGCAAGAAGTGGTGGGGAATGCGGTAAAGTGTTTTGCATGCGGAGAGGAAGGACATAAGAAGTGGGAGTGTCCTAGAAAGAAAGAGAGAAGTAAGAGAGAAGAGAAGGCACCTCCAAGGGAGGTCTGGGAGAAAGTAAAATTGCATACTGGTGCAAAAAGACTACCCCCACGAGGAGCCAAGATGAGCATAAAAGGATGGGTAACGGGGAGAGAAGTGGTAACCTTTGTGAAGTGTTGTGGATGTGACTACAAGGGCACCAAAACTCAGGAGAACCAGGGACAAGGGTTCCTGAGTAAGAGGCAACTATTACACATGTGGTGTGAAAGTTGCAGAGAAGCAAAGGAGTAGAGAGAGAGAGAAGCACAAAGTGGGAGAGCAGAAAGAGTAGTGTGTAGTGTATGTGATGTAAGGGATGCAGTGAAGGAAGGAGTGGAGAGAAACGAGAAAGGGGAGATTTTCTGCCCACCATGTAGGACAGGAAAGAAAACGCCATGGTGGAACTGGGGTAGAGAAGCAGAACAGACAGTGCCTAGGGCCCAGAAGGGGAGGGCTGGAATTACTGATCCGAAGGGGGTGGCAGAAACTATCAATCAAAAGGCAGTACAGAAGGCAGAAGCAAGAGATGTAAGGCGAACGTTTAAGCCTCTAAGAGAGGTGTGGATGAACGTGGGTATTGAAAAGGTAAACACTCACGAAGGAAGGATAGTGAGAGCGTTGCTCGATTGTGGAGCAACAGGCTTATTCATGAGCAAAGGATTGGCTCAAAAGAGAGGATACAAGTTAATAAAGTTGGACCGACCTTTGCAAGTAAGAAATGTGGATGGCACAGGGAATAGTGGAGGTGCAATCACGCATGAGGTAGAAGTTAATATGTTCTACAAAGAACATGTAGAGAGAGTCAGAATGGACGTATGCAAATTGGGGAAGACTGATATAATATTGGGTATGCCATAGTTAGCAGCTCATAATCCCAAGATCGACTGGGAGAAAGGGGAAGTAAGGATGACGAGATGTCCACCACTATGTGGAAAAGTGGTGAGAATAAAAAGGAAGAAAGAGATAAGAGAAGATGAGAAGAGAATTGTAAGATGGGCAGTAGATGAGAAAGAAGACTGAGGAAGAGAGAAGGAGATAGAGGCGGATCATAGGAAGGTGGAAGAAATGGTACCTAAAAGGTTCCATAGGTGGTTAAAGGTGTTTGGAAAGGTGGAGTCTGAAAGAATGCCTGTTAGAAAGGTGTGGGATCATGCAATAGATCTCAATGACGATTTTAAAGCAAGTAAAGCGAGAGTGTATCCTCTCTCCAGAAATGAAAAGGAAAAGGTACAAAAATTTGTCAACAAGCATTTGAAGAAGGGTTACATCAGACCTTCTAAATCGCCTCAGACGTCGCCGGTGTTCTTTGTGGGCAAGAAGGATGGGGGAAAGCACATGGTTATGGACTACAGGAGACTCAATAAGCAGACGGTTAAGAACAATTATCCTCTGCCATTAATTACAGATCTAGTAGACTCTATGGGCAACAAAAGAGTGTTTACTAAGATGGATCTCCAGTGGGGCTATAACAATGTGAGAATAAAGAAAGGGGACGAGTAGAAGGCGGCCTTCACTACCCATGTGGAGTTGTATGAACCAGTAGTTATGTTTTTTGGGATGACAAATTCACCTGCCATGTTCCAAGGCATGATAAATGAAATTCTGAGAGATATGATTAATGAAGGAAAGGTGGCAGCATTTGTGGATGATGTGTTGATAGGGACAGAGACAGAGGAAGGTCATGATAAGATTGTAGAAGAAGTGTTGAGAAGATTAGAGGAGAACGATCTATATGTAAAACCAGAGAAATGTGCTTAGAAGGTGCAGAAAGTAAATTTCCTGGGAGTAGTAATGGGTGAAGGGAAGATTGAAATGGAGGAAGACAAAGTGGTGGGGGTATTGAACTGGCCGGCACCGAAGACAGTCAGAGATATTAGAAAGTTCCTGGGTCTCGCCAATTACTATAGGCAATTTGTGAAGGACTTTGCCAAAATAGCCTGACCCTTGAATAATTTAACAAGGAAGGAAGAGAAGTGGAAATGGGGAGATGAACAGCAAGGAGCATTCGAACAGCTAAAGCAGGTTTTCACTAGCAGACCGTTACTAGTTGCACCAGACATAAACAAAGAATTTAGGGTGGAAGTGGATGCTTCTAACTTTGCAACGGGAGGAGTTCTGTCAGTCAAATGTGAAGATGGCAAATGGAGACCAGTGGCTTATATTTCTAAATCATTGAATGAAACGGAACGAAACTATGAAATACATGATAAAGAAATATTAGCTGTAATATGCTGTTTAGAGGCCTGGAGACATTTCCTGGAAGGGTCTCAAAGTAAATTCGAAGTCTGGACTGATCATAAGAATCTGGAATACTTCATGAGCAATCAGAAGCTTAATTGTAGACAAGCAAGATGGGCACTGTACTTATCAAGATTTGACTTCGTTTTGAAATATATCTCAGGAAGTAAAATGGGAAAGGCGGATGGATTAAGTAGGAGGCCGGATTGGGAGGTGGGAGTAGAGAAAGATAATGAAGAACAGATGTTAGTAAAGAAAGAGTGGTTGGAAGCAAGAAGAATACGAGTCACAGAAGTAATCATAGAAGGAGTAGATTTACTAGACAAAGTACGAAAATGTGAGGCAAGAGATGATGAAGTAGTAAAGGCAGTAGAAGAAATGAAGCGAGCAGGAGTAAAGATGTTAAGAGATGAAGAGTGGCATCAGGAAAATGGGTTAATGTTGAAAGAAGGGAAGGTATACATTCCCAAAGACGAGAAGTTAAGAATGGAAGTGATCAGGCTACACTATGATACACCTGTAGGAGGACATGGAGAACAGTGGAAGATGGCAGAATTGGTGACGAGGAATTTCTGGTGGCCAGGGGTCACTAGAGAGGTGAAGTAGTATGTGGAAGGGTGCAATGCCTGTCAGCGAAATAAGAATCAAACGCAATCACTGGCAGGAAAGTTAATGCCAAATTCGATTCCAGAGAAGACTTGGTCGCACATTAGTGCAGACTTCATCACAAAGTTACCTTTAGCGCAGGGATATGATGCCATCCTAGTAGTAGTAGATAGATTCACAAAAATGGAACATTTCATACCTACTACAGAAAGAACTAGCGCAGAAGGGTTGGCATGATTATTCAGAGATAATGTTTGGAAACTACATGGTCTACCAGATAGCATAATCTCAGATAGAGGACCACAGTTCACAGCAGGAATTATAAAGGAGCTAAATCGCATGTTAGGAATCAACACAAAACTGTCAACGGTGTTCTACCCACAAACAGACGGTCAAACAGAAAGGATGAACCAGGAGCTGGAACAATACCTCTGAATGTTCATAGACCATTGACAAGAGCAATGGCCAGAGTGGCTAGGAACGGCAGAATTTGCCTATAACAACAAAGTACATGCAGGGACTAAGGTTTCGCCCTTTAAGGCAAATAGTGGACAGGATCCTAAGATGGGATTCGAGATGAGAAAGAAGGGGAAACATAAAGGAGCAAAGAGGTTTGCGAAAAGGATGAAGAACATGCAAGAAGAGGCAAAGGCAGCATTACAGAAGGCACAGGAAAAGATGAAGCAGTATGCTGATAGAGAAAGAGGGGAAGTGGAAGAGTATAGAGTAGGCGACTTGGTGCTGCTCAGCACTAAGGACTTAAAGTACAAAATGGTTGGAAGACATATGGATAAGTTCACAGAACGCTTTGTAGGACCTTACAAAGTAAAGGCAATCATTTCCAGTAATGCAATAGAATTGGATCTGCCTAGCACAGTTAAGATACATCCAGTAGTTAATGTCAGCCAAGTACGACAGTACAAATCGCAAGTAGAGGAACAAAGAAAAGAAACGCCACAACCAGTGGTAATCGAAAGAGAAGAAGAATGGGAAGTGGAGAAGATCATGAACAAAAGAAAGGTGCGAGGAAAGAAGAAATATTTGGTATGATGGAAGGGATGCATGGTAGAAGAAGATACATGGGAAAGCAGAGAAAATCTGAGGAATGCAATAGAGCTAGTCGAAGAATTCGAGAAAGAATATCGCAGGGAGGAAGAGGAAGAAGTCAGGCAACAAGAAGCTGAAGAAAACAAGAAAGTATTCAGTAGGGAATTACCAGGAAGATACATGGCGAAATTGCTCTATGGATGGGGCAACAAGAAATATGACAAGGAATATTGGAAACAAATAGAGGAAAATTGGAGACGGTGGAAGAAAAATCCATTCTCTAGGTATAGTAGGAATCCATTCTTGAAAAAGATGGAAGAAAGGGAAGAATATAAAGGAGGGAAGATAGAGGAATGGGATGAAGAAATTGACGAAGAAGGTCGACGGAGGCTTGAAGAAGATAGAAAATACTTAGAGAAGCTGGGAGATGAAAATCAGGATATGGGAGACCTAAGGGACCCATACAACAAACTATGAAGAAGTCCTCAGGACGAGGACCCTTGAGAGGGAAGTGGTGTCATGAATCACCTTTTGTCTCTAAGTCAATATTTATTTTCTTTTTCTTTTTCTTTTCTTTTACTTATGTAATATAGTCGTATCAGTAAATAAGGACAAATAATCAGACATGTATAAGTAGTGTACACAATCTAGTGAGGACTCTAACAAGTTCTCTTTGTCAATCTTTGATAAAAAGAGGGTTAAGGGTTAGGGTTACTCAACCATGATCCAAAGCCTTACACTAATAGATACCGTGATCTCTCTTAGAATAGTCTTAGCATAGCCACTTGTAATTATATAAATAGCTAGACAATTCATAAAGGGAACTCCGTCGAGTTCTTCTCGTCTTAACCTCATACCCTCTGAGGGGGATCTGGGATTGTTCCGCAGGTTCTGACATATCCACCTTTTCAATACCTACATTCATCCACACTTCTCTCAGAGGCTTAAATGTTCACCTCACTTCTCTCACTTCTACCTTTTGCACTGCTTTTTGATTGACAGTTTCTGCCACTCTCCTTGGATCAGTGATTCCAGCCCTCCCCTTCTGGGCCCTAGGCACTGTCTGTTCCACTTCTCCACCCCAATTCCACCACAGCATTTTCTTTTCTGTTCTACAAGGTGGACAGAAAATTTCCCCTTTCTTGTTTCTTTCCACTCTTTCTTTCACAGCATCTCTCACATCGCACACACTACACACCACTCTTTCTGCTCTTCCACTTTGTGCCTCCCTCTCTCTCCACTCCTTTGCTTTCCTACAACTTTCACACCACATGTATAACAGTTGCCTTTTACTCAGGAACCCTTGTCCATGATTCTCCTGAGTTTTGGTGCTCTTATAGTCGCATCCTCGACACTCTACAAAGGTCACCACTTCTCTCTTCATTGTCCATCTCTCTATGCTCATTCTAGCTCCTCTTGGGGTGCCACTTTCTCTTCTCTACTCCTTTCATTCTTTCTAGAACACTCCCACTTCTTGTGCCCTTTCTCTCCACACGCAAAACATTTCACCACGTCTCCCACCACTTCTTGCCTTCTCACCTCCCTAATTCCACACTGCATCACTCGACTCCCCAATACTTCGAATCTGTTGTTCCCTACTGTTTTCTTTCTCTGCTTTTCTCTACTTCTACAGTTCCAGACGAGGTGTCCAAACTTTCCACATCGTCTACACAGCTTCCCTTCTCTTCCTTCCAGTTTTGCCCTTAGCTTGGCGAGGGCTCACCTTTGGTTGAGCATATTGCTCATGAGGTTGTTGTATTGTTCCAGAGACATTGTGTTATGTTCTGGATGGATGATTTGTTTGTAAAAAGGATTTGTATTTCTTGAGGGTGACTCGTCGTCTTTTTCAGAGGGCTCACAGTATGTCTGCTAGGGCACACAGATCTTCTTCCAGCTAGATGCCTACTGTCTTACTGACTAATGCCCTAATGATACTTTGGCTATCACTCCACAGAGGAGATTCCTACACTAATTGCCTTCTTAAGGATGTGGTGATATTCCTCTGCATAGACTGATCACAATGGACCAGTAGCACAAAGTATATAATGAGAAAAGAATACAAATGACTAAAGAGCACCACTCAATTGCAAGGTCTGGTCTGAGCTAGTACCTGAGCTTGGTCCTAGCTGTCCATCTCTAGGGTCTAAACTTCCCAGTCAGTCCACTTAAGCCTGTGGCCCGGCTATGAGGAAGTTGGGAGTGATCTGAGTCGATCACACACCGAGAGAGATTATGAGAGTAAGATTGCTCGGGACCAAGGAGGTCAGGAGCTAGTAGTGAGAAACGAGTTCTAGTGTAGTAAACATTAGTTGTGATGACTTAAGTCCACACTCTAAGTCAGAGTTGACAAAGAGAACTCGTTAGAGTCCTCACTAATTGATCTAGCTACTTATACACAAGTCAGTATTTACTAGTATTTGTCTACTTAAATTATCCTGCAGACTCTTTTTGAGTTATAGTGTCCCGCACACTTCAAACTATTACATAATAAAAGAAAATGAAAAAGAAATAAAATAATCTGCTGCCGTGAATTATCTAGCTCATCTACCATTTTATAACACTGGCCACTGCTCTTGTCTATGATCAATGAACATTCTTAGGTACTGTTCTAGTTCCTGGTTTGTTTGTTCTGTCTGCCCATCTGTTTGTGGGTGAAAGGCCATTAATAGCTTTGTTTCGATCCCTAATATCTGATTCAACTCTCTCATTAGATTTGCTACAAATTGTGCTCCTCTATCCAAGATAATGCTTTCAGGCAATCCATGTAGTTTCCATACATGATCCCTGAACAGTCTTGCTAATCCTTCCGCCGATGTTTTCTCTGTTGTTGGAACAAAGTGCACCATTTTTGTTAATCGATCACATACTACCAGAATCGTGTTGTATTCTTGGGCTAGTGGTAGTTTGGTGATGAAGTCCACCATGATGTGTGTCCATGGTTTTTCTGGCACTTCATTTGGCATAAGTTTTCCTGCTGGCGCAATTGTCCTGTTCTTGTTTTTTTGACAGACATCGTATTCCTCTACATATCTCTTCATCTCCTTTGTCACTTCTGGCCACCAGAAGTTCCATGTAACCAGTTCCACCATCTTCCATTGTCCCCCATGTCCTCCTATTGGCGTATCGTGATATAGCCAAATTATCTCCATCCTTAATTCCTTGTCTCTTGGTACATACACCTTCCCCTCCTTTAGCATGAGTCCTTCTTTCTCTCTCCACTCCTCATTCCTTAACATCTTTACTCCCGCTCATTTCATTTCCTCCACTGCTTTAATAACCTCATCGTCCTGTGCTTTTGACTTTCTCACTTTCTCTAACAAGTCTACCCCTTCAATCAGTACTTCCTCTACTTCTGTCTTTCTTAACCACTCCTTTTTTACTAGTGTTCTATCCTCGTTGTCTCTTTCCACTCCCTTCCTCCAGTCTGGTCTTCTGCTGAGTCCATCTGTCTTGCCCATTCTGTTTTCTGGAACGTACTTCAGGGTGAAGTTAAATCTTAATAGGAATAGTGCCCATTATGCTTGTCGTCTATTTAACTTCTGATTTGTCATGAAGTATTCTAAGTTCTTGTAATCTGTCCAGATTTTGAACTTAGTCCTTGTTCCTTCTAGGAAATGCCTCCATGCTTCTAGGCACTAGATTACTGCCAACATTTCTTTATCGTGAATTTCATAATTCCTTTCTGTATCATTCAACAATTTGGAGATAAAGACCACCAGTCTTCACCTTCCATCTTCTCCTTTCACCAATAGTACTCCTTCTGTCACATAGTCTGACGTGTCTGCCTTGACTCTCATTTCCTTGTCCAGGTCTGGTGCTGTCAGCACTAGTTCAGTTGTGAAAATCTCCTTGAGCTTAGTGAATGCTTTTTCCTGCTCCTCCTCCCACCTCCACTTTTCCTCCTTTCTGACCAGCTGATGTAGTGGTTTGGCTATTTTGGCAAAATCCTTAACGAATTGCCAATAATAATTTGCTAGCTCTAGGAACTTTTGCACATCTTTAACGCACTAAGGCGTTGGCCAGTTTGTGACTCCTTCCACCTTTTCTTTTTCCATTCTGAACCCCTCTGGTCCCATTATTACTCCTAGGAATCCTATTTCCCTGACCTTCCATACACACTTCTTGGGTTTCACATAGAGGTTGTTTTCCTCTAGTCACCATAACACTTCCTCCACTATTTCATCATGCCCCTTTTCTGTTTTGATTGCTACCAATACATCATTGATGAAGGTTGCTATATCCCCTTTATTGATCATATCTCTGAAGAGGTCATTCATTATAGCTTGAAAGGTAGCGGGTGAGTTTGTGAGTCCAAAGTACATTACTGTTGGTTCAAACAACTCTAGGTATGTTGTGAATGCTACCTTCCATTCATCTTCTTCCTTGATCTGGACATTGTTATATCCCCACCTCAAGTCTATCTTTGTAAATACCTTTTTGGTCCCCATGCTATCTATTAGTTCTGAGATTAGAGGTAAGGGATAACTGTTCTTGATTGTCCCTTTGTTTACATAGCAATAGTCTTGTATCATTCTCCTTTTTCCGTCCTTTTTGGGTACAAATAGTACTAGTGATGTTTGCAGGGACTTTAAAGGTCTGATGTAGCCCTTCTTTAATTGGCTTTCCACAAACACCTGTACCTCCTCCTTCTCTGTTCTAGATAAGGGGTAGATTCGTCCTTTCCTGGGTACGAAATCTTCTTTGAGGTCAATGGCATGGTCCTAGGGTTTCCTAATCAGCATCCTTTCAGACTCAACTTTCCCAAATACCTTCTTCCACTTATGGAAGCGTCGGGGCACTAATTCCTCCACTTTCCTGTGATCTTCCTCAATTTCCTCCTTCTTCTCTCTTTCTTCTATAGTCTACCTCAGATCTTTCTTATCCTCCTCCATTGCCTGTTTCTTCTTTATTGCTTTCTTCTCAGGTGTTTGACCACATAGAGGTGGGCACCTAGTCATCCTCACTTCTCCTGTTTCCCAGTTTATTTCTAGGTTGTGTGCCATGAGCCACGGTATTCCCAGAATTATGTCTGTTTTTCTGAGTTCATACATGTCCATCCTTACTTGTTCTATGTGTTCTCTGTAGCACAGGTTCACTTCTACTTTGTGGGTTATTGATTCCCCCTTATTGTTACTTCCGTCCATATTTTTTACTTTTATTGGCTTCATCAATCTTTCTAGTTTGAAGCCTTGTTTTTCTGCTAACTTCTTGCTCATAAACAGACCTGTTGCTCTGCTGTCTAACAGTACCCTTACTGATATCCCTTGGTGGGTATCTACTTTTTCTAGTCTGATGTCAAGCCAAACTTCTCTTAATGGTTTTAGTGTCCGTCTCACTTTCTTCTCAGTGTAGTAATCAATGTCTATGTTGTTTGTTTATACAATATACTATATTTATTTTGGGAGGCCAGCCGAGGGTTTACTGGTCTCCCTGATCTTTTGATACCTTCTGCGTCCCTTCCCTTACTTCCTTTTGATTCCTGCAGTGTTGGGCCATATGCCCAAATATCCTGCAGTTGAAATACCTCCAATCTCCTCCCTAGCCTCTATCTACCTCCATTGCATTAGGGTCCCAAACCCCCTGTCCTCCTTCTTTCCTCCTCAAATCTCCACCAAGTCCTCCTCTATGTCCTCCATGAAAACCCCCCTGGTTCCTGTTGTTTCAGAAGGGTCTAAACCCTCTAGACGGCTGCACTTCTGGTGGCCTTGCTACCCACACCACTCCCTTGTTCCCCAACACCTTCTTCTCTGCTCTTCTTTGTCTCAAATTCCTATCCAGCCTCACCAACCTCTCCCACCATTCATCAATCATTACTGGAGGCAATTCTGCCTCCGCCAACCTTCTCCTAATGTTTCCATTTAACCCCCTCTTGAATTCTTCTATGAGGGGTCATCCCTCATAGCCGCTTCCTCTTGATGTCTTTTTGAGAATTTGGACATACTTGTCGCATGTCTGTCCCCTCTGCTCTAGCAACCTTAACTCGTCTACTTTCCTCAACTCTTTGTCAAACTCCCCAAACTCCTCCCTTATTTTTGTGAATAACTCCTCTATCATTTTCACCACCGATACTCCCTGCCTTCTCTCCTCTAGTACGTTTTCTTTCCATATCTCCACCACTCCTCCTTGTATGTATGTTAACACCCACTATATCTTCTCTTCTTCCCCACTTTTCTTCATCCTCATACTGATGTATAGGTGGCAGGTGTTGATGAATCCCACTATCTTTTCTCTTTCTCCGTCAAACAATGGAGGCTTGGCTGCCTCCCCCTGTGTCTGCCTCCACAATAGAAGTTGCTCAATCGCCATAGTGTGTTGAGCAAAATATTGGAGGATCTGGTCCATCATTAGGGCCACCTCTCCTTGTGGTTGTTGTTGTTGGGGCTGTTGGCCCCGGGATGATGATTGGTGGGACATGAGGTTATCGTCCCAGGTGATATTCTCTTCTTCGCTTGTTTCCTTGTATGAGGAGCAATTACTTTCTTCTTCAGAACTAATGTTTTATACCTACTGGAGAGCGCGTCTTCTCCCAGCTAGGCACCTACTTCCCTACCAGCTACTGCCCTAGTAATAGGGTTAGACTATTACCATAAAAATGCGAATCCCTAAACTAGACAGCTCCTTAAGGAATGACTGTCACTCCTCTGCGTGTAGGAACTACAATGAGCTCCCAGCACAAGGTTGATAATGCAAATGAAGAACAAGTACATTAACAAGCCTGCTCAATTCAGAGGTCAGGTCTTGAACACAATACCTGAGCTTGGTGCTGTGTCTCTACCGTTAGTCCCTAACTGACTAACAAGTCCCCTGTAAGCCTAGGGCCTGGCTGTATTTGTGGTCATTGGTTGTGATGACCAACATACCGAGGGTGTTATGATTCGCTCTGACACTTATCTTTTTCTTTATTAAATAAATTAATTAACAACTATATGACGATATAAACACAACAACTACGACGCAGGAATGTCAGGATCTAATAAAAGGACAAGCATGGGAAAGATCGAGTGATGATCTGAGCTTGATCACACGCCTATCAGGCAACCGCCATGTGTGGGAGAACATGTGGGCAGAAGCTATCTGATGTAGGGAATTACTCAGAACTTGACAGATAGTAGCTAATAGATACCGTGATCTCTCTTAGAATAGTCTTAGCATAGCCATGTGTACTTATATAAATAGCTAGGCAATTCATAGAGGGAACTCTGTCGAGTTCTCCTCGTCTTAACCTCATACCCTCTGAGGGGGATCCAGGATTGTCCCGCGGGTCCTGACAGAGGGCGAGTGTGGAGTAAAGGAAAAAGAGTGTGTAGGGCTCATGATGAGTGGTACAGAAGGTGTGGTATCGAGTTCTAATGTAATGACAAGTAAGTCGTGGCGACCATCTTATCACACTCAACATTAGAGATAAATGAAGAGAACTCAATAGAGCCTCTTGGTGGATTGTGCTACCTACTTATACACAATTTCTATTTGTTTATGTGTATGCTTAAGTAACTACCAAACCTTCCAGAAGATTCTATCATGTGACCTGGTCATGTGATCTTATCTTATCTTATCTTATTCCTTTTCTATAATTAGAATCCCTCATTTAGTCTGTCTGAGAATAACTCTCGTTCTTCCCATCCCTCTAGCCATACTATTTTTGGTTCGGGCAGGTGATTTATGACATACTATTTATTAAATGCAAAGACAGTAAATGGAGACTGGTAGCATATATCTCTAAGTTATTAAATAAAACTAAGAAAAATTATGAAATATATGATAAAAAGATGTTGGCTATAATACGATGCTTAGAAGCATGGAGACACTTCCTGGAAGAAACTAGGAATAGGTTTAAAGTATGAATAGATCATAAAAATTTGGAATACTTTATGAGCAACTAGAAGCTAAATCATCGACAAGTGGGATGGACTTTGTACTTGTTAAGGTTTGACTTTGTACTAAAGCATATTCCAAGGAGTAAAATGGGAAGGGCATATGGATTGAGTAGACAGCCAGATTGGAAGATTGGAGTAGAGAAGGATAATGAGGAACAGACAATGGTAAAGAAAGAATGGTTAGATGTAAAGAAGATAAGAATAGCAGAAGTAATAATAGAAGGGATAGACTTACTAAACAAAGTAAGGATAATGAAGTGGTAAAAGCAGTAGAGGAAATAAAGCAGGCAGGTATAAAGATGTTGAGAGATGAAGAATGATGTCAAGAGGATAGTTTAATGTTGAAAGAAGGAAAGATGTATATCCCTAGAGATGAGAAGTTGAGGGCAGAAGTAATCAGACTATACCATGACATGCCTGTAGGAGAACACAGAGAACAATGAAAAACAGTAGAGTTGGTGATGAGGAATTTCTGGTGGCCAGGGGTCACTAGAGAAGTAAAGCAATATGTGAAAGGATATGATGTCTGCTAGCGCAGTAAAAATCAAACACAACCACCAGTAAGAAAGCTAATACTGAACTCAATTCCAGAAAAGATATGGACCCATATTAGTATAGACTTTATTACAAAGTTACCCTTAGCACAAGAATACAACTCAATCTTAGTAGTAGTGGACAGATTCACAAAGATGGCATATTTCATACTTACTACAGAAAGAACAAGTACAGAAGGATTGGCACGACTATTTAGAGATAATATCTGAAAATTACATAGATTACCAGATAGTATAATTTCTGATAGGGAACCACAGTTTATAGTAGGGATTATGAAGGAGTTAAATTATATGCTGGGGATCAACACCAAACTATCAACTGTATTCCACCCACAAACAGATGGACAAACTGAGAGGATGAATCAGGAGCTAGAACAATATCTCCAAATGTTTATTGACCATCAACAAGAACAGTGACCAGAGTGGTTGGGAATGGCAGAGTACACACTGGAACTAAAGTGTCACCTTTTCAAGCAAATCATGGACAAAACCCCAGAATAGGATTTGAGTTGGGAAAGAAGGAGAAGTACAAAGGTACAGAAAGATCTGCAGAAAGAATGAAGAATGTACAGAAAGAAGCTAAGACTGTACTACAGAAAGCACAAGAAAACATAAAGCAATATGCAGATAGAGAGAGAGGAGAAGTGGAAGAATACAGAGTGGACAACTTAGTACTACTCAGTACCAAAGACCTAAAGTACTAGATGGCCGGAAGACATACAGAAAAGTTTACCAAACACTTTATAGGACCTTATAAAGTGAAGGCAATTATTTCTAGTAATGCAATAGAATTAGAATTGCCAAGTACAGTTAGAATATATCTGGTAGTCAATGTTAGTAGAGTACAAAAGTATAAGT
>Ga0153966_100403_pt1:10000-12500 | contig 17437 bp, 11 predicted proteins | sample TSFL050MetaG_FD_104738 | JGI IMG/M metagenome (GOLD analysis project Ga0153966, IMG submission 104738) | Attine ant fungus gardens microbial communities from Florida, USA - TSFL050 MetaG | ecosystem: Host-associated > Fungi > Mycelium > Unclassified | place: USA: Florida, Paynes... | reverse complement strand
GGTGGTCCCGCTTATGGGGTCAAATCAATACGCTCTAAGAAGAAATATTTGAATATCAATCTCATCGATATCATCGATCTCATAAGTATCATACCAAATCCCATCAATCGAATCACTTTTTCGAGAAATACGAGACATCTAAGTCATACAAGTAAAGAGATCTATTCGTTGATAAGAAAAAGAAAAAACGTGAACGGAGACTGGATTGATGATAAAATAGAATCCTGGGTTGCAAACAGTGATTCGATTGATGATGAAAAAAGAGAATTCTTGGTTCAGTTCTCCACCTTAACGACAAAAAAAAGGATTGATCAAATTTTATTGAGTCTGACTCATAGTGATCATTTATCAAAGAATGACTCTGGTTATCAAATGATTGAACAACCGGGAGCAATTTACTTACGATACTTAATTGACATTCATAAAAAGTATCTAATGAATTATGAGTTCAATACATCCTCTTTAGCAGAAAGACGGATATTCCTTGCTCATTATCAGACAATCACTTATTCACAAACTGCGTGTGGGGCTAATAGTTTTCATTTCCCATCTCATGGAAAACCCTTTTCGCTCCGCTTAGCCTTATCCCTCTCTAGGGGTATTTTAGTGATAGGTTCTATAGGAACTGGACGATCTTATTTGGTCAAATACCTAGCGAAAAACTCCTATCTTCCTTTCATTACGGTATTTCTGAACAAGTTCCTGGATAACAAGTCTCAAGGTTTTGATGATATCGATATTGATGATATTGACGATATTGATGCTAGTGACGATATTCATGCTAGTGACGATATTGATGCTAGTGACGATATCCTTGATATGGAGCTGGAACTGCTAACTAGCATGAATGCGCTAACTATGGATATGATGCCTGAAGATGAAGACCGACTTTATATCACCCTTCAATTCGAATTAGCAAAAGCAATGTCTCCTTGCATAATATGGATTCCAAACATTCATGATCTGGATGTGAATGAGTCAAATTACTTCTCCCTAGGTCTATTAGTGAACCTTCTCTCCATGGATTATGAAACTAGAAATATTCTTGTTATTGCTTCGACTCATATTCCCCAAAAAGTGGATCCCGCTCTAATAGCTCCGAATAAATTAAATACGTGCATTAAGATACGAAGGCTTCTTATTCCACAACAACGAAAACACTTTTTCACTCTTTCATATACTAGGGGATTTCACTTGGAAAAGAAAATGTTCCATACTAATGGATTCGGGTCCATAACCATGGGTTCCAATGCACGAGATCTTGTAGCACTTACCAATGAGGCCCTATCAATTAGTATTACACAGAAGAAATCAATTATAGATACTAATACAATTAGATCCGCTCTTCATAGACAAATTTGGGATTTGCGATCCCAGGTAAGATCGGTCCAGGATCACGGGATCCTTTTCTATCAGATAGGAAGGGCTGTAGCACAAAATGTACTTTTAAGTAATTGCCCCATGGATCCTATATCTATCTATATGAAAAAGAAATCATGTAACGAAGTGGATTATTATTTGTACAATTGGTACTTCGAACTTGGAACGAGCATGAAGAAATTAACGATACTTCTTTATCTTTTAAGTTGTTCTGCCGGATCGGTCACTCAAGATCTTTGGTCTCTACCCGGACCCGATGAAAAAAATGGGATCACTCCTTATGGACTCGTTGAGAATGATTCTGGTCTAGTTCGTGGCCTATTAGAAGTGGAAGGCGCTCTGGTGGGATCCTCACGGACATGCAGTCAGTTTGATAAGGATCGAGTGACATTGCTTCTTCGACCCGAACCAAGGAATCCCTTAGATATGATGCAAAATGGATCTTGTTCTATCCTTGATCAGAGATTTCTCTATGAAAAAGACGAATCGGAGTTTGAAGAGGGGGAAGGAGAAGGAGCCCTCGACCGGCAACAGATAGAGGAGGATTTATTCAATCACATAGTTTGGGCTCCTAGAATATGGCGCCCTTGGGGCTTTCTATTTGATTGTATCGAAAGGCCCAATTCATTGGGATTTCCCTATTGGTCCAGGTCATTTCGGGGCAAGCGGATCATTTATGATGAAGAGGATGAGCTTCAAGAGAATGATTCGGAGTTCTTGCAGAGTGGAACCGTGCAGTACCAGACACGAGATAGATCTTCCAAAGAACAAGGCCTTTTTCGAATAAGCCAATTCATTTGGGACCCTGCAGATCCACTCTTTTTCCTATTCAAAACTCAGCCCTTTGTCTCTGTGTTTTCAGATCGAGAATTATTTGCAGATGAAGAGATGTCAAAGGGGCTTCTTACTCCCCAAACAAATCCTCCTACATCTCTATATAAACGCTGGTTTATCAAGAAGACGCAAGAAAAGCACTTCGAATTGTTGATTAATCGCCAGAGATGGCTTAGAACCAATCGTTCATTATCTAATGGATCTTTCCGTTCTAATACTCTATCCGAGAGTTATCAGTATTTATCAAATCTGTTCCTATCTAACGGAACACTATTGGATCAAATGA
>Ga0153966_100402_pt1 | contig 17491 bp, 31 predicted proteins | sample TSFL050MetaG_FD_104738 | JGI IMG/M metagenome (GOLD analysis project Ga0153966, IMG submission 104738) | Attine ant fungus gardens microbial communities from Florida, USA - TSFL050 MetaG | ecosystem: Host-associated > Fungi > Mycelium > Unclassified | place: USA: Florida, Paynes | collected... | reverse complement strand
ACATCATGATCCTCCTCCATTTCCATTCCTATCAGCACATCATCTACACATGCTGCCACCTTTCTCTTATTAATCATATCTCTTAAGATTTTGTTTATCATGCCTTGGAACGTGGCTGGTGAGTCCATCACCCTAAAGAACATTACTACTGGTTCATATGACCCTACATGTGTAGTGAAGGCTGCCTTCCACTCATCTCCCTCTTTTATTCTCATATTGTTATATTCCCATTGTAAGTCCATTTTAGTGAACACTCTTTTGTTACCCATACTATCTACCAGGTCTGTAATTAATGGTAGTGGATAGTTGTTCTTCACTATTTGCTTGTTCAGCCTACAATAGTCCATAACCATGCATTTGCCTCCCTCTTTCTTTCCTACAAAGAATACTAGAGAGGTTTGAGGCGATTTAGAAGGTCTAATATATCCCTTCTTTAAGTGCTCATTGACAAACTTTTGTACCTCCTCCTTTTCATTTCGAGAGAGAGAATACACTCTTGCTTTGCTTGCTTTGAAGTCGTTGTTGAGATCTATTGCATGATCCCATACCTTCCTAACTAGTATTCTTTCTGACTCCACCTTTCCAAATACCTTCAACCATTTATGGAACCTCTTGGGCACCATTTCCTCCACCTTTCTATGATCTGCCTCTATTTCTTTCTCTCTTCCCCAGTCTTCCTTTTCATCTACTGCCTATCTCACAATCTTTTTCTCATCCTCTCTTGTCTCTTTCTTTCCTTTCATCTTCACTGTTTTTCCACACAATGGTGGACACCTCATCATTCTCACTTCTCACTTCTCCCAATCTATCTCTGGATTATGAGCTGCCAACCATGGCATGCCCAAGATTACATTAGTCTTTCCTAACTCACATACATCCATTTTGACTCTTTCAACATGTCCTTTGTAGAATATATTTACTTCTACCTCATGAGTTATTGCACCTCCACTGTTACCAGTGCCATCCACATTCCTCACTTGTAAAGGTCAATCCAGTTTGATCAACCTATATCCTTCTTTCTGAGCCAAACTTTTGCTCATAAACATCACCATTACTCCACTATCAAGCAATGCTTTCACCATCCTCCCTTCATGTGTGTCTATCTTCTCAATACCCACACTCATCCACACTTCTCTTAGAGGCTTGAATGTTTGGCTCATTTCTCTTGCTTCCCCTTTCTTTTGTACTACCTTCTGATTGACAGTTTCTGCCACTCTCCTTGGATCAGTAATTCCAGCCCTCCCCTTATGGGCCCTAGGCACTGTCCATTCCACCTCTCCACCCCAATTCCACCACAGCATTTTCTTTCCTGTCCTACAGGGTGGACAGAAAACTTCCCCTTTTTCATTCTGCTCTGTCTTCCAAATAACTGCGTCTTTTTCTCTACATGTACCACACTTTACCCTTTCTGCTCTTCCCTCTTCTGCTTCCTTATCTCTCCAGTTCTATGCCTCTTTACATCCTCCACACCATATGTTGCACAGTTGCTTCTTTCCCAGGAAGCCTTGTTCCTGGTTCCTCTGCATCTTTGTCCCCTTGTAGTCACATCCCATGAACCGCACAAATCCTCTAAGTCATTATTTATTTTTCTTTTCATTTTCATTTTCATTTAATTATGTAATGATATCATATCAGTAAACATGTACAAATAATTGAACTTGTATAAGTAGCGATCATAATCTAGCAAGGACTCTAACAAGTTCTCTTTGTCAACTCTAATAAAGAGTAAGACTTAGGTTAAGGTTATCCAAATGGTACTTGAGTTTTTACACTAGAACTTGTTTCTCACTACTAGCTCTTAACTGCCTTGGTTCTGAGCACACTCACTCTTATCATCCTGGGTATGTTGATTATTACAATCAATGACCACTATGACATAGCTGGGCCCTAAGCTTAAGGGGACTTATTAGTCAGTTAGGGACTAATGGTGGCAGTGCAGTACCAAGCTCAGGTATTGTGTCTAAGATCTGACCTCACAATTGAGCAGTGTTTAGTAATGTACTTGTACACTTCTTCATTTTATATACTTTGTACTACTGGTCCATTGTAATCAGTCTATACAGAGGAATATTGCCGCATCCTTAAAAAGGCAATTAGTGTAGGGATCTCCTCCTTGGAGTGATAACCACAGTATCATTAGGGTAGTAGTCAGTAAGGCAGTAGGCACCTGGCTGGGAGAAGATTTGTGCACCCCAGCAGACGTACTGTAAGCCCTTGAAGAAGACAACACACCCTCAAGAAATATAATCCTTTTTTTACAACATTGCAACAACCAGCCCTTCTAAGTACAAAACACTATGTTCTTAGAAGTGTACAATTGACTCATGAGCAAGATGCTCAACCAAAGGTAGGCCCTTGCCAAATTAAGGGTGGAATTAGAGGAGAGAGAAGAAAAAATATGTAGGAAGTGTGGAAAGTTTGGGCATCTTGCCTGGCACTGTAGAAGTGGAGAAGAAAGTAAGAAGAGCATGATGAGGGGGAATAGATTCAAAGTATTGGGGAGTCGAGTAATGCAATGTGGGATGAAAGATTTGAGGAGGCAGGAGGTGGTCAAAGAAACACCAAGGTGCTTCACATGTGGAGAAGAAGGGCACAAGAAGTGGGAGTGTCCAAAGGGTAAAAAGGAAAGGAGAGAAGAGGAAGTGGCACTATTGTATAAAGTGTGGGAGAAGATAAGGAAGCATTGTAGAGCAAAGGGATCACCTCTACAAGGAGCAGTGATGAGTATGGAGGGATGGACAATGAAGTGGGAGGTAGTGGCCTTAGTAGAGTGCAGAGGGTGTGACTATAAGGGACAAAAACACAGGAGAACCAAGGGCAAGAGTTCCTGAGTAAAGAGCAGTGGTGTACTATGTGGTGTGGAGAATGCAAAGAAGCATAGAATTGGAGAGACAGAGAAGCAGAAAGCGGAAGAGCAGAACGGGTGAAGTGTAGCACATGTGGAGGAAAAGATGCAGTGGTTGGAGGAAAAGTGGAAAGAAATGCAAAAGGGGAAGTTTTTTGTCCACCCTGTAGGACAGGAAAGAAGATGCCATGGTGGAATTGTGGTAGAAAAGTGGAATGAACTGTGCCTAGGGCCTAGAAGAGGAGGGCTGGAATCACTGATCTGAGGGGAGTGGCAGGAACTGTCAATCAGAAGGCAGTGCAGAAAGGGGAAGCAAGAGAAGTGAGGCAAACATTTAAGCCTCTGAGAGAAGTGTGGATGAATATGAGTATTGAAAGAGTGGATACTCATGAAGGGAGGACAGTGAAAGCATTGCTTGATAGTGGAGTAATGGTGATGTTTATGAGCAAAAGTTTGGCTCAGAAAGAAGGATATAGGTTGATCAAACTGGATTGACCTTTACAAGTGAGAAATGTGGATGGCACTGGTAACAGTGGAGGTGCAATTACTCATGAGGTGGAAGTAAACATGTTCTACAAAGGACATGTAGAGAGAGTGCAAATGGATGTGTGTGAGTTGGGGAAGATGGATGTAATATTGGGCATGCCATGATTAGCAGCCCATAATCCAAAAATTGATTAGGAAAAGGGAGAAGTGAGGATGACAAGATGCCCACCACTGTGTGGAAAGGCAGTAAGGATCTAGGGGAAGAAGGAAATCAGAGAGGATGAGAAGAAAATTGTCAGATGGGCAGTGAACAAAAAGGAAGATTGGGGAAGGGAGAAGGAAATTGAAGTGGATCACAGAAAGGTGGAAGAAATGGTACCTAAGAGGTTCCATAAGTGGTTGAAAGTATTTGGGAAGGTAGAGTCGGAGAGGATGCCAGTCAGGAAGGCATGAGATCATGTGATAGATCTCAATGATGACTTCAAAGCAAGTAAAGCAAGAGTATACCCTCTCTCTAGGAACGGGAAAGAGAAGGTACAAAATTTTGTTGACAAGCATCTGAAAAAGGGATATATCAGACCTTCAAAATCACCTCAAACATTGCCAGTGTTCTTTGTAGACAAGAAAGATGGAGGGAAGCACATGGTTATGGACTACAGGAGGCTCAACAAGCAGACAGTCAAAAATAACTACCCTCTGCCATTAATTACAGACCTAGTAGACTCTATGGGAAATCAAAGAGTGTTTACTAAGATGGATCTCCGGTGGGGCTACAATAATGTGCAAATCAAGGAGGGAGATGAATGAAAAGCAGCCTTTACTATACATGTGGGGTCGTATGAACCAGTGCTAATGTTCTTTGGGATGACAAATTCACCTGCCACATTCCAAGGCATAATGAACAAAATCCTGGAGATATGATCAACGAGGGGAAGGTAGCGGCATTCATGGATGATGTGTTAATAGGAACAGAGATGGAGGAGGGACATGACGAATTAGTAGAAGAAGTACTGAAGAGATTAGAAGAGAACAACTTATACATGAAACCAGAGAAATGTGCTTGGAAAGTACAGAAGGTGAATTTCCTGGGAGTAGTAATGGGTCAGAGAAAGATTGAGATGGAGAAGGATAAGATGGCAGGAGTACTAAACTGGCCCACACCTAAAACAGTCAGAGATGTGAGGAAGTTCTTGGGACTGGCAAATTACTATAGGAGATTTGTGAAGAATTTTGCAAAACTAGCTAGATCCTTAAACAATCTGATGAGAAAGGAAGAGAAATGGAGGTGAACAGCAGAAGGCTTTTGAACAGTTGAAAACAGTCTTTATGAGTCGACCTCTATTAGTTGCACCTGACTTAAATAAGGAATTAAGAGTGGAGGTGGATGCCTCTAACTTCACAATGGAAGGAGTGTTGTCTATTAAGTACAAAGACAACAAATGAAGACCAGTTGCTTATATCTCTAAGTTACTAAATGAAACGGAGCAAAACTATGAGATACATAACAAAGAGATGTTAGCAGTAATACGCTGTTTGGAGGCATGGAGGCATTTCCTGGAAGAATCTAGAAGTAAATTTGAAGTCTGGATGGACCACAAAAACCTAGAGTACTTTATAAGTAATTAGAAGCTTAATCATAAACAAGCAAGATGGGCTTTGTACTTATCAAGGTTTGACTTTGTGTTAAAGCATATTGCAGGAAGGCAGATGGGTTAAGTAGAAGACCAGATTGGGAGGTTGGAGTAGAAAAGGATAATGAAGAACAGATGCTGGTAAAGAAAGAGTGATTGGAAGCAAAGAGGATTAGAGTAACAGAAGTGATTATAGAAGGAGTGGACTTACTAGATAAAGTAAGGAAAAGTAAAGCAAAAGATGATGAGGTGGTGAAAGCAGTAGAAGAAATGAAAGTGTAGGAGTGAAAATACTGAGAGATGAAGAATGGTGTTAGGAAGATGGCCTAATGTTAAAAGAGGGAAAAGTATACATCCCTAAAGATGAAAGATTAAGAGCAGAGGTGATCAGGCTACATCATGATACACCTGTAGGAGTACATGGGGGGCAGTGGAAAATAGCAGAACTGGTGATGAGGAATTTCTGGTGGCCAGGTGTCACTAGGGAGATGAAGCAATATGTGGAGGGGTACAATGCCTACCAATGCAACAAGAATTGAACATAACCACCTGCAGGAAAATTAATGCCAAACTCGATTCCAGAAAATGTGTGGACTCATATAAGTGCATACTTCATTACAAAGTTACCTTTAGCACAGGGATACAATTCAATTTTAGTAGTAGTAGATAGATTCACAAAAATGGGACACTTCATACCTACTACAGAAAAGACTAGTGCAGAAGGATTAGCATGCTTATTTAGAGATAATGTTTGGAAACTACATGGGTTACCAGATAGTATAATCTCTAATAGAGGACCACAGTTTGCAGCAGGTATCATGAAGGAGCTGAATCGCATATTGGGGATTAAGACAAAATTGTCTATGGTATTCCACCCATAGACAGATGGTCAAATGGAAAGGATGAATCAGGAACTTGAACAGTACTTATGACTGTTCATTGATCATTGACAAGAGCAATGGCCAGAATAGCTAGGAACAGCGGAATTTGCCTATAACAACAAAGTGCATGCAGGAACCAAGGTTTTGTCCTTTAAGGTAAATAGTGGACAAGACCCTAGGATGGGATTCAAGATAAGAAAGAAGGAGAAACATAAAGGAGCAGAGAAGTTCATGGAGAGGATGAAGAATGTGCAGGAGGAAGCAAAGGCAGCGCTACAGAAAGTGCAGGAAGAGATGAAGCAGTACGTGGACAGGGAAAGGGAAGAGGTAGAGGAATATTGAGTGGGCGACTTGGTGCTGCTCAGCACTAAGGATCTAAAGTACCAAATGATCGGAAGATGTACAGATAAATTCACAGAATGCTTTGTAGGACCTTACAAAGTAAAAGCTATAATCTCCAGTAATGCAATAGAATTGGATCTGCCTAGTACAGTCAGAATACATCCAGTAGTAAATATTAGTTGAGTACAATGGTACAAGTCACAAGTAAAAGGGCAGAAGAAGGAAATGCCACAACCAGTAGTAATTAAAGGGGAAGAGAAATGGGAGGTCGAGAAAATTATAAACAAGAGGAAAGTACAGGGACAGGACAAATACTTGGTATGATGAATTTGAGAGAGAATATTGAAGGGAGGAGGAAGAAGAAGTAAGATGACAAGAGGCAGTGGAAGATAAAAGAATGTTCAACAGGGAACTACCAGGAAGGTACACTGCTAAATTGCTCTACAGATGGAGCAATAAGAAATATGATTGAGAATATTGGAGAAGATGGAGGAAAACTGGAGATGATAGAAGAAGAATCCATTCTCTAGATATAGCAGAAACCTGTTCTTGAAAAGAATGGAGGAAAAGAAGAATGAATATAAGGGAGAAAAGATAGAAGAGTGGAACAAAGAAGAAGATGAGGAAGATTGACAGAGGATCAAAGAGGATAGAAAGTATTTGGAAGAATTAGGGGATGAAAATTACAACATAGGCAACCTAAGGGACCTATATGATGAATTGTGAAGAAGTCCTTGGAATGAGGACTCTTGAGAGGAGGGTGGTGTTATAAATCACCAAATTCCCCTAAGTCACTATTTATTTTTCTTTTCTTTTTCATTTAATTAGGTAATTACATTGTATCAGTAAACATGTACAAATAATTGAACTTGTATAAGTATCATACACAAACTAGCAAGGACTCTAATGAGTTCTCTTTGTCAAGCTCTGACTAAGAGTGCAAGTGAGGTTAGGGTTCCTTAACCACAACTTCAGTTGCTACATGTCATACCAAACCTTGAGGTCCTTGTATCTACACAGGATCTTATTGCCCTAAAGTCTATTTATGTTTGTCAGAAGCATATTGAAGACAGCTTCCATATGAATGTGAAAGAAAATGTTCATATTTGGTGGTTCCTAAAATATCTGCCAATTAGTATCTGGCACTGATTAACTGATATCTCAATGAGTATTGATTGCTTTGACATGTTTTGGACATCGTTTGAAAGATCTTCTTGAGGGCTTTCAGACACATCTTAGACCATGGGAACTATGCAAGCATTTGTGGAGATATGGCCAAATAAAGTTTGTGACAGGAGTACTGGAAATGGATGAAGAAGAACTGAAAATGATGAAAGAAGAATCTGTTCTGAAGATATAATAGAAATCCATTTCTGAAAAGAATGGATAAAGAGAAGAACAAATACAAGAAAGGAATAGTAAAAGAGTAAAATAAAGAAGACAAGGAAGATTAACAGAGAATTGAAGAAGATAGAAAGTATTTGGAAGAGCTAAAAGATGAGGAATATGAGATGGGCAACCTAAGGGACCTATATGATCAACTATAAAGAAAAGTCCTCAAAACAAGGACCCTTGAGAGAGCAATAGTATCATAAACCACTTAATTCCTCTAGGTCAATATTTATTTTTATTTTATTTTTATTATGTAATATCATTGCATCAGTAAATAAGGACAAATAATCAGACTTGTATAAGTAGTGTACACAATCTAGCAAGAACTCTAACGAGTTCTCTTTGTCAACTCTGACTTAGAGTAGAGTTAAGTCTGAGGTCACTTACCAAAGACTAAACTCTTACACAGAGCTTATCCAATATTATTACTCCAATAGTACTACAACAGTCAGCCAATTATTATGTTTATATAGTAGACACTTTTACTATTACACCTTAGTCATCAATCTATATTATTGACCACTAAGGTGAAATATATTCAACTAATATTGTCTCTTTCATATATCTGATGACTACTTTGTAGACTTATTGTATAAAAGGTAGTTAGTTGTCAATCTATATTGCTGACTACTGAGACTTACTATATAAAAGTTATCCTACACATGGCAACCACATGACAGGTATGTGATCCTCTTAGTATTTATCACTTGTTCCTTTCCATGTTTGTCCCTTTTATGGTTAGGAGGGTTTCATTTTGGGTCTTTGGTCCAACTTTATCTCTCTACTAATTCTGAATGGTATTAAGTAAATGTTACTGTCAGGTCACTATGCTCTCTTCTACTAACTATTTGTATGTAATAGCAGATAGTGTTAGAAAGTTAGATTACTATGCTCCCTTCCATCAATTGTCTGTATATAACAGTAGATAGTGTTGGAAAGTCAGGTTGCTGTTAAGCCAGACTAATAATTTTGTTACAAACTTCATTCAGCCATAACTCCACAAATACTTGCACAATCTCAACAGTCTTAGATGTTTCTGAAAGCCCTTAAGAAGACCTTTCAAACAATGTATGAAATGTACTGAAGCAATCAGTACTTATTGAGATATCAAGTAATCAGTGTTGAACACTGATCTGTTAATATCTTGGGAACTGCCAAATGCAGATGTTTGCTTCCATGTGCACATAGAAGCTCTTTTCAATACACTTCTAACAACTATAAATAGACCCCAAGGCAATAAGATCCTGTGGAGATACAAGGACCTCAAGGTTGGGTATGACACTGATCTATTACCCATAGATACATATCAATCCTTGAACACAAACAAGGACAGCTCCTTTTATGGTTAAGTTATCACTATTTCAGACACAAAAGGACTGCCATATATAGAACAATAGACAGTAGACATGTGATGCTCTGTCTAGGTGCACAGACCATTTCATTCATATATATAAGGCTCTCTAGTCTGAGGATTAGACCTCAGACTTAACAACATCTTTTGTTGCTTATTCTACCTTACTTCCAAGCCTTTGAGAATCATTACTCTTCAATTACAAATTAAGTAAGTAATCATTTGTGATAAATTTATGGCAAAATAATAATATTTTAGTACTTTAATGAGGCTAATCTGTCTCCAGAATAAGGGCAGCAGCTCCTACACATCCCTATAATATGCTCAGATTGTACCTTTTAGTATAAACACACTCAAGAGATGGAATCGTAGCTGTGATCATCACTATCAGATATCTCAAACTTATAAAATCACTATCCAACTTCTCCAGATAGTCAGTATTCTAGTCTTTGGACTAAGAAACCACTCAGAACAGACTTAAGAGTGCGAAGTACTATTTGTAATATGAACTATGGCATATAGAAACATTTATCAGGCACTCTGATGTCATAGATCACTCATCAGACATTTCTTGTCCTTTGACCATCACTATCCCCACTTTGGCTCACCCTTGGAAGGTCGTACTCTACCAAGCACCTACCACTAATATTGTCATTATCTACCATCCTTTTACCCCTTCTTATACCACTGCTCATTACCATCAATGACTATGTGATCATCATAATATGTGGTCATCTTACCACATTATGCAAGACTGAAAATCTCTACTAATATTTTCTAACACAATGTGCTTTGAAGTTCTACTGTAGAGATTAGACACTCATTATCACCAAGAAAGTATCCTCCTCAACTAATTTTCACAACTCATTTATCTCTAAATTCAGATTACTAAATATGATCTAGTCTAACTGATAGAAGCAGCTATGCAATAAGGACCTTCCCAGTACTTTAGAATGACTGACCAGGTCCCCAGTCCTCTCCTTGGTTAAGAACAGTCTATGTAACTATTTTGTATAAAGAGCTCCCTACATCAGAGAGGAGGGCAGTGAAAAATGTACTATCAAATTCCCCCCTTCAATCTCAGTATTTAGATTTATATTTTACTTACTATATTTTTGGGGTCAGTAAGCTGACAACAGACAAATTTTGTTGTGCTCATAAAGACCTATTTCCTAGTGGTCATATAACTACTATCTCATTAACTGGAGCCCACTGCAAGGCATTTCTGACCCAAGCTTTGCCAATTACACTAGACTGTACTCTCACCAAGGAGGTTTTCCTTGCTCTTGGCAATCCTCTGTCCCTGGTTGGTAATTCTTTGCTGTAACTATCAAATTCTTTTTCTTTTACTCTCAGCCTCTACTCTTATCTAACTCATCATCATCTCATTCTTCCCTTGGACTGTTAGCCATGACTGACTGACAACTATGATCTCATACTACTCAACCAGGGTTTGTCCCTACTTAGTGGTCAGACTATTCAGACAATGAGGACACTAGTAACAACCTATGTTTCCAGTTTGGAGGTCTTAGACAAGCACCATTTACTCCAACCAATGCAGATTGTAATAAAATGGCAGGCAAGCTAGGGGATCTGCAGTGGCAGAACATTTTATTTCTCTTTTATTTTCTTTTATTATGTAATAGTATGTAGTACACAAGACACTATGACTCAAAAGGAGTCCATGAGATAATTTGAGTAGACAAATACTAGTAAATACAAATTTGTGTATAAGTAGCTAGATCAATTAGTGAGGACTCTAACAAGTTCTCTTTGTTAACTCTGACTTAGAGTGTGAGCTTAGATTATTTCAATTAACATTCACTACACTGATGATATTCCTTTGCTCACTCACCCTCAAGCCTCATCTATTCTACCACTTGCCCCATGGCCATCAGTTATTTAACTACCTCTATATTTATCTGCTAGGCCAACCACCACCCAAGCATAATACTCTCATACAATGCCTAGTCCTGACAATCACAGTGCCCCAAAGTTCAATGGTCATCCTCCCTCACTTAAGCACTTCTTTGATGAAGTTAACTATCTGGGAGACTCCTGCAGATTATCATCAGTAGATGAAACTCAACATACTCTTCACTACTTAGACTTTAGGGAATATGAGACTTGGAGATCATGCCTTTCTGCTCAAGGATCTAACTGGGATAACTTCAAGGTTGAAATCATGACACTATATCCTAGAGCCAATGAGGACCAGAAATACACAGTTATTGATATAGAAATACTTGTTAATTTGTACATGTTATGTTTCTCTTGCATTTTCCTATTGAGTTACCATTCCTAATTTGATAATAAGTTCTTGCACATCCAATAAAAGAAATGAAAATGAAAATGAATATTGACTTAGAAGGAATGGGTGATTCATGACAGTAGTGCTCATTAGCATACTTGTACATTTCTTCTTATGATCTACTTCATGCTACTGGTCCATTGTGATTAGTCTATGCAGAAGAATATTGCTGCATCCTTAAGAAGGCAATTAGAGTAAGGATCTCCTCCTTGGAGTAATAGTCAAAGTACTATTAGGGCAATAGTCAGTAAGACAGTAGGCACCTGGCTAGGAGAAGACTTGTATGCCCTAGCAGATGTACTATGAGCCCTTTGAAGAAGAAAACACACTCTTAATAAATATGTATTCTTTTTTTTACACAAAACCTGTCCAGAACATAACACTATGTCTCTGGATCAATACAACAATCTCATGAGCAACATACTCAATGAAAGGCATGCCCTTGTCAAACTAATGGCAGAATTGAAAGAGAGGGAAGGGAGATTGTGCAGATGATGTGGAAGGTTTGGGCACCTCACCCAAGAAGACAGTAGTAGGGAATAGATTTGAGGTGCTAAAGAATTGGGTGATGCAGTGTGGAGTAAGGGAGATGAGGAGACAAGAAGTGGTGGAAAGGAAGGTACAGTATTTCAGGTGTGGAGAAGAAGAACACAAGAAGTGGGAGTGTCCAAAGAGGATGGAAGAGAGAAAAAGGAAGCAAGAGAAGGTACCACCACCAGGGGTATGGAAGAAGGTGAAGGGACACTGTAGAGTGAGAGGACTGTCCCCAAGAGGAGCAGTGATGAGCATGGAAGGGTAGATGACACAATAGGAAGTAGTGACCCTTGTAGAGTGTAGAGGATGTGACTACAAAGAAACAAAAACTCAGGAAAACAAGGGACAGGATTTTCTGAGCAAAGGGCAGTTGTGCAACATGTGGTATGGGAGCTACAAAGAGGCATGGAACTGAATAAATGAAGAAGCAGAGAGTGGTAGAGCAGAAAGAGTGAAGTGCAGCACATGTAGGGGAAAGGTATTGGAGGGAAGGTGGGGAAGAATGAGAAAGGCAAAGTTTTCTGTTCACCTTGTAGAACAGGAAAGAAAGTGTCATGGTGGAATTGGGAAGGAAAGTTAGAATGGTCAGTGCCTAGGACCTAGAAGAGAAGGGCTGGAATCACAAATCCAGAGAAAGTGGCAGGAACTGTCAATTAGAAGGCAGTGCAGAAGAGGGAAGTGAGAGAAGTAAGAAGCCTCTAAGAGAAGTGTGGATAAATGTGGCTATTGTTATGAAATGGCAAATGAGCTAGACAATCTGCTGTGGCAAATTGTTTTATTTCTTTTAATTAGGTAATAGTGAATATGTGTGAGACATTATGACTCAAAAGGGATGTACAGTCATGAATTGTGACACAAGGACTCTTTCTTTTTCTTTTCTTTTCTTTTCTATTTTCTTTTCTATTTTTAGAATGGATTTACATAATCAGAGGAAGTCACATGGGAGGTCACATGATCACTATGGGAAATGAGTGCACAGACCAGGTAGAATTAGTATAAGTAATGTACTCAAATCCAGTGGGGACTCTAATGAGTTCTCTTTGTCAACTCTGACTTAGAGTTGGGAGCCGCCTATCTGAGTTACTTGGGTGACCATTCCTTGCAGGTATTGAGAAGATAGATACTCACAAAGGAAGGACAGTGAAAGCATTGCTCGACAGTGAAGTAACAGAAATGTTTATAAGTAGAAGTTTGGCTCAGAAGAGAGGGTATAAGTTGATCAAGTTGGATCATCTGTTATAAGTGAGAAATGCAGATGGCACTAGAAACAGTAGAGGTGCAATGACTCATGAAGTGGAAGTAAATATGTTCTATAAAGGACATATAGAGAGAGTTTGGATGGATGTCTGTGAGTTGGGAAAAACAGACATCATATTGGGCATGTCATGGTTAGTAGCCCATAATCCAGAGATAGATTGGGAAAAGGAAGAAGTAAGAATGATGAGGTGTCCACCATTGTCTGGAAAGACAGTAAAGATATATAGAAGGAAGGAAATAAGAGAGAAGGAGAAGAAAATTATTAGATAGGCAGTGGACAAAAAGGAAGATTGGGAAAGAGAGGAGGAGATGGAAACAGACTATAGAAAGGTGGAGGAAATGATACCTAGGAGGTTCCATAGATGGCTAAAGGTGTTTGGGAAGGTGGAGTTGGAAAGAATGCCAGTAGAAAAGATATGGGATCATGCAATTGATCTTCAAGACAACTTTAGAGCAAGTAAAGCAAGAGTATACCCTCTTTCCAGAAATGAGAAGAAGGAGGTACAGAAGTTCATCAATGAACATTTGAAGAAAGGTTACATTTGTCATAAATCACCTACCTGAACCAAAAATAGTATGGCTAGAGGGATGGGATGAATGGGAGTTATTCTCAGATGGATTAGATGAGGGGTTCTAATTATAGAAAAAAAGAGATAAGATAAGATAAGATGGGATCACATGATGGAACCTTCTGGAAAGATTGGTAGTTATTTAAGCATACACATAGACAAATAGAAAATGTGTATAAGTAGGTAGCACAATCCACCAAGAGACTCCATCGAGTTCTCTTCGTTCTCTTATAACGTTGAGTGTGATAAGGAAGTTGTCCCGACTATACTTGTTATTACAACATTAGACCTTTTAAATTGCCTCAAACATTGCCAGTATTCTTTATGGGCAAGAAGGATAGTGTGATGATTGAAGCTCTGGTTGAGCAACCCTAACCTCACTTACACTCTAAGTCAGAGTTGACAAAGAGAACTCATTAAAGTCCTTGCTAGATTGTATACACTACTTATACAAGTCCAATTATTTGTCTTGTTTACTGATTTGATGATATTACATAATTAAATGAAAAGAAAAAGAAAAGAAAAATAAATATTGACTTAGAAAGAATGAGCAATTCATGACAGATGGGGCAAAAGTGCATGGTTATGGACTATCATTAACTTAATAAATAAATGGTGAAGAATAACTACTCATTACAGATCTAGTAGATAGCATGGATAATAAAAGGATGTTTACCAAAATTGTCATGAATTGCCTTTTCCCTCTAAGTTCATATTTATTTTTCTTTTATTTTTCTTTTTATTTAATTATGTAATATCATCAGATCAGTAAACAAGACAAATAATCGGACTTGTATAAGTAGTGTACATAATCCAGTGAGAACTCTAATGAGCTCTCTTTGTCAACTTTGACTTAAAGTGGAGTGAAGCCTGAGGTTGCTTACCAAAAGACTAAACTCTTACACTAGAACTTGTTTTCACTTCCAGAACACCAATCACCTCGATCCTTGTTCAACTTTACTCTCATTGCTCTCTCAGTGTGCAGTTGACTTAGACCAATTGCCCTATCCTCATAGCTGGGCCACAGGCTTAAGTGGACTGACTGGGAAGTTTAGACCCCAGAGGTGGACAGTTAGGACCAAACTCAGGTACTAGCCAAGACCAGACCTTACAATTGAGTAGGCCTTGTAATATACCTGTATCTCTTTTGTCTTATCTACTTCATGCTACTGGTCCATTGTGATCAGTCTATGCAAAGGAATAGTAGTCACTCTTTAGGAGGCTACTTAGAGTAGGGGTCTTCTCCTCAAAGTGATAGTCTATCCTAGTATTAGGGCAGTAGTCAGTATGGTAGTAGGCACCTGGCTGGGTGAAGATTTTGCACCCCAGGAAACATACAAGTGAGATAGGTAAAGAACATGACAAACCCCTCAAAAAATATATAAATCCTTTTTCACACAACAACAACTTGTCTAGAACATAGCACAATGTCTCTAGACCAATATAATTAACTTATGAGTGACATGCTTAATGAAAGGCATGCCCTCACCAAATTAAGGGCAGAACTAGAAGGGAGAGAGGGGAGGTTATGTAGATGTTGTGGGAAGTTTGGGCATGTAGCCCAAAGGTGTAGGAGTGGGAAATAGGAGATGAAGAAGGCAAGCCTTCAGAACAGATTTGAGATATTGAAGAACTGAGTAATGCAGTATGGAATAAGGGAGGTGAGAAGGCAAGAGGTAGCAAGAGAGGAGGTAAAATGTTTTGGATGCAGGGAAAATGGACACAAGAAGTGGGAGTGTCCAAGAAGGAGAGAGAAAAGAAGAGAGGAAGTGGCACCTCTGCAAAATGTATGGGAGAAAATAAAATGGCATTGTGGGGCAAAGGGGCTACCTCCAAGAGGAGTGGTCATGAGCATGGAGGGGTGGACAATGCAATGGGAATTAGTAACCCTTGTAAAGTATAGATAGTGTGATTATAAGAGAACAAAAATGCAGGAGAATTGGGGACAGGGGTTTCTAAGAAAGGAACAGCTATGTAATATGTGGTGTGGAGAATGTAAAGAGGCATGGAATTGGAGAAACAGAGAAGCTGAAGAGGGAAGAGCAGAGAGGGTAAAGTGTAGTATGTGTGGAGGAAAAGATGCAGTCATTTGGAAAACAGAATGAAGTGAGAAAGGGGAGATTTTCTGTCCACCCTGTAGGACAGGAAAGAAAGTGCCATAGTAAAATTGGGGTGGAGAGTTAGAATAGACAGTGCCTAGAGCCCAGAAGGGGAGGGCTGGAATCACTGATCTAAGGAGGATGACAGGAACTGTCAATCAGAAGACAGTGCAAAAGAAAGAAGTGAGAGATGTGAGACAAATGTTCAAGCCTTTGAGAGAAGTGTGGATGAGTGTAGGAATAGAAAAAATAGACACTCATGAAGGAAGGACAGTGAAAGCATTGCTTGACAGTGGAGTAACAGGCATATTTATGAGCAAAAGTTTGGTTCAGAAAGGAGGATATAGGTTGATCAAATTAGAATGACCATTACAAGTGAAAAATGTAGATGGTACTGGAAACAGTGGGAGTGCAATAACTCATGAGGTAGAAGTAAACATGTTCTACAAAGAACATGTAGAAAGCATTAAAATGGATGTATGCGAGTTAAGGAAGACGGATGTAATTTTGGGTATACTATGGTTAGCTGCCTATAATCCAGAGATAGATTGGGAAAAGGGAGAAGTGAGAATGACGAGATGCCCACTGCTGTGTGGAAAAGCAATAAGAATAAAGGGGAAGAAGGAAATAAGAGAAGATGAGAAGAAAATTGTTAGATGGGCAGTAGATGAGAAAGAGGATTGGGGATGAGAGGAAGAGATAGAAGTAGATCATAGGAAGGTGGAGGAAATAGTACCTAAACAGTTCCATAAGTAGTTGAAGGTGTTTGGGAAGGTAGAGTCTGAAAGGATGCCAGTTAGAAAAGTGTGGGATCATGCAATAGATCTTAATGATGATTTCAAGGTGAGCAAAGCAAGAGTATACCCTCTCTCCAGAAATAAAAAAGAAGAGGTACAGAAATTTGTCAACAAGCATTAAAGATGGGGTACATTAGACCTTCTAAATTGCCCCAAACTTCACCAGTGTTCTTTGTAGGCAAGAAGGATGGAGGAAAACGCATGATTATGGACTATTGTAGGCTCAATAAGCAAACAGTAAAGAACAACTACCCACTACCATTAATTACAGACTTAGTAGATAGTATGGGTAACAAGAGAGTGTTCACCAAGATGGACTTATGATGGGGCTATAATAATGTGAGGATAAAGAAAGGGGATGAGTGAAAAGCAATCTTTACTATGCACATAGGGTTGTATGAACCAGTAGTTATGTTTTTTGGAATGACAAATTTGCCAGCCACATTCCAAGGCATAATGAATGAAATTCTGAGAGACATGATTAATGAAGGAAAGGTGGCAGCATTTGTGGATGATGTATTGATAGAAATAGAAATGGAGAAGGGGCATGACAACATTATAGAGGAAGTACTGAGGAGGCTGGAAAAAAATGATCTATATGTAAAACCAGAGAAATGCACTTAGAAAGTACAGAAGGTAAATTTCCTGGGAGTAGTAATGGATCAGGGGAAGATCAAGATGGAAGAAGATAAGATAGTAAAAGTGCTGAACTGGCCTATACCAAAGACAGTCAGAGATGTTAGAAAGTTCTTGGGACTGGTAGACTACTATAGGCAATTTGTAAAAAATTTTGCAAAATTGGCTAGACCCTTAAATAATCTGATGAGGAAGGAGGAGAAGTGGAATTGGGGAGCAGACCAACAGATGGCATTTGAACAACTCAAGCAGGTTTTTATGAGTAGGCCTTTACTAGTGGTACCAGACTTGAACAGGGAACTCAGAGTGGAGGTATCATGAACCGCCAAACTCCTCTAAGTCAATATTTATATTTCCTTT
>Ga0153966_100401_pt1 | contig 17529 bp, 13 predicted proteins | sample TSFL050MetaG_FD_104738 | JGI IMG/M metagenome (GOLD analysis project Ga0153966, IMG submission 104738) | Attine ant fungus gardens microbial communities from Florida, USA - TSFL050 MetaG | ecosystem: Host-associated > Fungi > Mycelium > Unclassified | place: USA: Florida, Paynes | collected... | reverse complement strand
GTTGTGGTTGGTCAAAGGTGCACGATATTTCTGCATGACATACTAACAAACTCACTTTTGAGCGTAGCTTTGCGGCTGGGCACTACTCTAAGTTTCCTCACTCAATTCAAGTAGCTTCCCGAATATGTTCATGAATTATTGCTCATTCATATCTCTGGGCAGATCACGTCAACTGTGGCGCTCGTTTTTGGCGTCGCTACCGATCTCCTGATTGCCATTTCTTTGGGTTACTTCCTCAATCGTGGCCGATCCGGAATCTTGAGGTATATATCTTCTTGCCGTCCACAGGCTGCAAGCTTTACTTACCATTAGGACGGACAAGATCATCAATAAGCTCATTTTCTGGTCTGTTAACATTGGAATCTTGACGAGGTAAGTGATTGAGTGTCACTCAGTGTACTTGAAACCCACAGTCTATTCCCAGTCTGACCGATTTTGTTGTTGTGATGACTGTAAGTCACTGGCATGCACGTTGCAAGTCGATACGTGAACACTTCCTATAGTCGGAGTTGGAGGACAACCTTGTATTCCTGGCGATTTATCAAATCATTTCGAATTGTAAGTAGTTCTGATTCCTCAATAGGTTGGGTCCACTTACTCCAGGTATCCGAACACCAGTATACGCCGCTTCAATGTTAGCTACGTACGTAAATGCGCCATTCCAATCGTCACCCTCCTGATGCTCGCTCTGCAGGTTAAATCTGCGTCCATTTACGAGAGCACATGTCCTTGATGAGCACGGCGTAACCCTTGAAATCGATAGTTTTCAGGCGGCACCTGTCAGCACTACAAACGGGGTAGGTATCTTACAGGCAAAGTAAAAAGGCAGATTAAACTAACTGGCTGTGTAGAGCAAAACCTTCATCGCTCAACACAGCATCGCTACGATTGATGAATCTGGCAAGGACATTGTAAGTAGACCAGGTACATTATCTGGATCAAAGGCCTCATTCATCCAACCTCTACGTTGATGTTACTAGGGCAATTATTAGGTAGAGACATTAGAGTGTGGTACAGTTATATAAAATAAAGGGGCTAAGTAATCTGCGGAGTGTGAACATCAGTCCGAGGGCTAAGATGGTTTCACAAAGGCCAGGGCAGCAATCGCGGTGAAAAGCAAGCCATTTTCGAGGCAACTCTAGTGTGATGCAAATAGGTATCCGTTTGACTGTTTGATGCGATGTTTCAATTGGTCATGGATGACCGCTACATACTAAGATATCACCCTCTCTATATATATCCCCCAGACATCTTAGGCACCCGAAAAGGAGTAAAGGCACTTACAGTGTTCAAATCCAATGCCTATACAAGACCAGGAACACGCCCTCCTACCCGACAGAAACCCTTTATCGATGACAAACTACCAGAAAGCTACTCCGATGCAGGACCTGATGACAAGGTGCACCTGGCACCACTTACTCATAGATAGTTTCTCCTTTATTTCTCTCTCTCTCCCTATTTACTGCTACAATAATCTCTCCGGACCTGCTGCTACCCCAAACATCCACTAGAAAACTCCGCCTACACCCTCCTCCTATGGCCACATGCCTTCTGTAGACATACCACCTAATGTAGGGTCTTACTTAGGCCCCCTGTGTCTTAGCACTAGCTTGCTTGCTTGTTGTGGAATATAAATGCTGAATCCAAAAAAAAGTAATTGGTCATGTGTGAGTGGAACCTTGTCCTTCACGTGGCGTGAGCTATATCTACCGTTGATCATCAAACATCAATCTCTATTACCTGATTGGGTCAGACAACCGAGCGTGGGTCCCTCACAATGACATATGAGTCACATCATGCAGTGGATCCCTGACCGTCTTTTGTGCTTCTCTGTGAATTTGTTATTACGGAATGTAAAAATCAAATCAAGATCAAATTACAAGACCGTGGATCGACCGTGGATCAGGGCACTCGAGCTTTGACCTCATCATTCAGTGCCATCAAATTCTCTGGGGTGACTGTTGTGGGTGAGTCCTACCCATGCTGCTGACGAGGCTCTTGGTATATTGCATGAGTAAAGCTTCAGAGGTCTACCCACAAGTATTACAAGAGCGAACTCGACACAGCATTGAAATATTTTACAACATAACAAAAAGGTGGACGTTTAGCAATTACCAGCGACCAACAAACTGGCTCTCTTGGACGATGATTATCTCCTACCTTGTTTTCTCTAGCTGATCTCTGAAATTGCTCGATTTACACACCCCAAAAACTGGAGCAACCGATTCTCCTAAACAAGGGATGCAAGAGATACACCAGACAACACGTGGGTACAAGATTGATCTCTGGATTTATAAGTATTAATTGTGAGTATTTTTTCTTGATCGTCGTTATTGATTCAAGGGGTCAGAAGGTTGTTATTCCTATGGAAAACTCACCAGATGAATCATCCCCTTTCAGTAATACATTCCCATATTCTATAAGCATGCGGCTTCAACCAGCACGTAGTGCCCAGTTTAAATACTGATACATGTAATCTAGTCGTGTTTGGTCGGTTTATGGTGAACAACGGTGCGATGACAACTCTCACCTCTGCTAGGGGATATGACGAAGATGCTCTCCCATCTTTTACTCCTATGTCATGGTGAGTAAGTCTCCATTCCATCAGTGAGGTGTCAAATGCTGTCTCTAGGTCTATGAAGGAGATTCGAGCTGTCATACCGCCCCACCTTTTTGTTCGTCACACCACAACGGGAATTCTCTACTTGACACGCGATATCCTAATGGCTATGGTGGCTTGGTTACTCGCCACATACATAGATCCGATATTCAAGAGTGACTCTGTCCTTATAATCCTGACACCCCATGGGGCTGAATTTATCCGCTGGTGTTCTTGGATCACATAGTAAGTGAAGTCGCAATGGTTGTCGCCCTACCTGATATGTTTTACCGAAGTTGGTGGTTTCAAGGTCTAATATTCACTGGCATTTGGGTGATAGGACATGAGGTAATACAGTGTCACTTATTTATGACGCCTATCAACCATTTTCAATCACAGTGTGGGCATGGTGCTTTTTCGGACCGTCAAATGATCAATGACACTGTTGGTTTTGTAAGATATGTATATTGTCATAAATTCATAGACTTAATATATACCTAGGTGACACATACTCTGTTGTGGACCCCTTATTTCAGTTGGAAAATATCACACCATCGACATCATAGAAATCATGCTTCCATGGAGCATGATGAAGTTTATGTCCCAAAGACACGCTCTGATTTAGGCATTCCAGCTGATCATGGCCAGCATATCAATTATGAGGAGTACTTCGGGGACACACCTGTGTATACCCTGATCATGTTGCTTTTGCAGCAACTCTTGGCCTTTCCTGCCTATTTAAGTGAGAGTCTCGATTTATACCCATTTCACGTCTCATTCTACCCTAGCATTCAATGTATCTGGCCAGAAGTTGTATCCAAAGTGGACTAACCATTTCAATCGTATTTCATCTCTAAAATTCGGAAGTATGTGGGAACTCACGCGGTATTTTCATAGCGAACTCGATCTTGTTTTCCAAGGAGCAACGCAATGCGGTAATGTTGTCCAACATTGGCATTGTTGTGATGGTTTGTGCCGTGGATTGGGCTTCTGCCCAGTTTGGTATCTTGAATGTCATCAAGTTCTATGGTATTCCTTGGCTAGAAGTTACACACTGGTGTTCGTCGTTTCTGATTTCGGTTTGCCCTTTACCAATAAACTCGATACAGTTATCATGATAACCTATCTCCACCATACTGCACCTGACCTTCCTCATTACCGAGGCAAGGCGTGGAACTTCCAACGTGGAGCAGCTGCGACTATAGACAGAAATTTTCTAGGTTGGCAGGGAAGGTTTTTCCTCCACGACGTTGCACATTACCATGTGATCCATCACGTAAGTTTGATAACGAATCCTCTCCCTTTGATCATTGCTGAACACAGTTCGAATAGTTTTTCCCCAAGATGCCGTTCTGCGAGTACTTTCTAATGCGGCTTACTACTTTCTAACCTCATTTCTAGATCATGGGCCTGAAGCCACAGCCCATCTAAGAGACTTCATTGGACATCATTATAGATTTTCCGATAAGTCAGTCTTCAAAACCCTTTGGGAGACATATAACAACTGTCAATTCGTGGAAGATGAAGGTTTATAATTTTGTTCTAATAAGTAGTGATTTTGCTAATCTAGTTACAGGACAAGTCCTATTTTACCGTGATAGGTCTGGTCGTTCCACTATGAAGTCTGCCACTTGATTGCTACATAACTCAATACAAGTGGTCTGGCAGCGTGTCTTACCTTGATGGTCAATATTGTGGGTCTTGATAAAAGGTTTTCGATATCAAACAAGCTTTGTACATTTAGCATCCGACGAATTTTGAATATGTTCCTATTTGAATCCAGTATGTAGCAACTCTTTGATGTCAAGTCTGCCATGTAGATATGTCTGGCTGTAAGCACAAAGTACAACCGTAGCTTCCAACCCAATTCACACCGCAAGTAGGGCATACCCAGCGCCACACGCAAATACGTGGACAATTTCACCTAACCCACAAAGATTTTGAACTATGCTGGTAGCCTTTTTCAGCCAACGAGATAACCAAAAAAGATCCCACCTCAAAATTCAGTCCCAAAGATAAATCAAGGTTCAGGAAGTGTAACATGATGCCTGAGACCTTTATCTGACAGTCTCCACTAATCAAAGTCTTATGATCAATGTGCCTTTCGCAGAAAATAGCTAGACAAACTTTATAAGTAGGCTGGCACTATAATGATGAAAGATACGATAGTGAAAGGGGTCCTCATAGATCAAATTTCTCATCCTCACATTGAGATCTCAACTTGGTATCAAATCTAAAAACTACTTCATGACAAAAATTTGTCATACCCATTGGATAGACCCTGGTTCGCTTCGAGACGGTGGACTGCGGCTTCGAGAAGCATGAATTGCAGTTGTAGGTCACGTTCTCCCAACGATTGCACCTCTTCGTTTCTGATCCAGTGAATCCAGCCAGATGTTTGAATCATTTTTATCCTTCCAGTATAAGATATCCCCTGAGAAGCGAACTTGAGGTTCAACAAGTTCTGGAGCTTTCGCAGAAATGCAACACACCTTCATCGTCAACATGATGGCAAGCAGACATATTCTGCCATAAACTCTCAAACACAGGTTGATCCGAGAATTGATAGTCGGGACCGAGTAGTTGCTTGAGGTATGAAGTTGCCTCCTCCGCATGGTCTGTCAACTAATGAGTCACGCCTCCAGGGATGGAAAATATGCACATCCATACAGAAAGGCATTTTCGGAAAAAAGTGATGAATAACATGGAAATGTGCAACCTTAAAAGGCGTCAGTCCGGATCTGCAGGCAGAATACGTGGTTTACATTGTGGAGGAAGAACCTCCCTTGCCATCCCAGAAAAGGCCGATCCATTGTAGCAAGGGCCCCTCGTGTGTATGTCCACGCTCTCGAACGGTAGTGTGGTAGTTTGACATCGTTATGTTGGAGAAACACGATCATTGATATCCAATGAGAAACCAACAGACATGGTATGCCATAAACCTTAATCATCGTCCCAAAACCCCAATGCTGAGCAGACAAAGAGGTGATATAGAATGAGAACATAACGAGCAAATCGGAGACAATAATTTGAAAGCGATGATCGGGCTGGAATATTGCCGCGAAAGCTAGATGATATATGAGGTAGATGAAAAGAAACATTGCCCAAAATCTGACTGACGATTAAAGTGACTGGTCCATCTGGAGTATGAGATTTGGCCCGAGACGTTGAAGAGAAGATAGCACGGGAAGCCGATAATCTGTTGGACAACCAATCGTAGTAATGCCACACAAGGCACGTCGAAGGCCGGACTCGGGCTTTCATTAGTAAGGCTACCATTTAATTCAGTGCGTGTTCTGGGGATCCAGCTACAAAATGTTCAGATAGGTGAGTCTTATTCTGTTGGATTGGCTTACTGTTGATCTCTTTCCATATGAGCGTGGTATCGATGATGCAGCTTGTGGCTATACTTCCAACTGTAATACGGGGTCCATAGGAAAGTATGGCAAACCTATAAAATGTCAGATACCAACACACAATCCAGTACTGGAGCACCATACGATGCCAATGGAGTCACACAACATTTTTGAATTGCTGAAAGCACCATGTCCGCACTGGCTTATTTTTCAGCTTCCAATTAAAATCAACAAGGGACTATAGACCTCATGACCGATGACCCAGATTCCGGCAAAGGCTAAGCTCTGGAACCACCAGCTGGATTTCGATGAAGTCTTCAATCGATCGAAGTGTTCAACGTAGACTCACTACGATATCCAGATAATAGGAGATAGGCAACTCTCTAGGAGACCTGCACAGTGGCACCTCGAGTTCAACCACTCGTCAACCACGACTACGGTGAAGCCAAGGCCCAACGCCACCAGAACGTTCCTTGCTAGAGTTTTTATGCCACGGGAGGCATTAATTTCAAAGAGATGTGGTGGCATCGCTGATTTGATATCGGCCATGTTCCTAGACGAAATCAAAGTGAATCCTAGACGAGCTTGACCGATGGGAACGAACAATTTACGCGGCATTAACTCATTCTCGTCATGAGTCATCCTAGAGGTTCAACGAAAGATACTGTGAGCTCAGCGAGGAAATATTTGAGATGGGTGGGCAATTCACGGGAGTGGAATGGGTAATCTGACCTGTTATACCCGAAATGATGTGTGTGGATCTATATGTCTTGCTAACAGATGTAAGTATTTGATACGCTGATTCCGGAAGTGCGATTCCATGTAAATAAGGAAGAATCTTGTGGGTGAGACCTTAGATAACCAGGACGGATATGGAATGTCCCCAGGCACCATTGTTATTAGTTCGATCCATGACCTTCCCTGACTGTTCCATGCCGAGATGCCGAGCACGAATAAGGGGTCTGGAGTCCTTTGCCAGACTTCCCTAGATATTTTACGGATAGTTGGATAGTTACATACCATGTCCAGAATTTCTCCTGATGGCATCTGTTACGGAATGGAGATGAGTATCTATTTTACTGGCAAGTTTCTATCATGAACCACCAAAGACCATATGATGAAACTATTCCCCAAGATAATGCAGTGGGAGTCTGAATCATTGAAATTGTTGTTGGAGTTTGGATCTCATGCGAACCTGCGCGATGCACATGATGGGATCAATTGATATTGGTAGCTATGTTACATGATGTAGATAGATATATAAGTAGTGCAAGTAGTTTGTATGCTATCCATTTGTACCCTACCCTTCCCTGTTTGTATTTCAACAATTGTCTTATCAAACAAGAGAAGCTTTGAGTGAAGCTGTAGATGAAGTAGTGTCTCATCATATGATGTTACACATGCATTGTACTATCGGTGTAGATGACTGAACAAAGACACTGTAGAACACTCTGTAATATAAGTAGAAAATCTACTTATTTATTTGTGAAGCCCACCTTATAGGTAAGAGGTGCATCCATTGCATAGATGCTGCTCTTTGAAATCTTCATCAAACAACCTCATAGAGGAGGAATAAGAAAAAAATTAACATGTTCAATCCAGCTTCATTGGAGACAGCATCTATATAGTATGTTACCTTGATCTTGTAATGGAGAGGATATCTGTATATGGTATAGCACTTTGATACCTAAATAGGTATCTAGAGAAGTCTAGAAGAGAATCTGGCAGATCACAACATTTGAGAAAGTCTGGGATACCTCGGAGTTTTAATTCATGCTCGGCATGGATCAGATTTTCTCAGACTGCTTACAGGAAGCCACTATGTCCTCTAAGCCTCTCATTCTTGTAAGTAGCATTTGGGAAAGCCAAGGAAGGAGGTAACAAATACTATACAGGTGACTGGTATCTCTGGTTTCCTCGGATCCCATATCGCGATTCAGCTGCTGGAAGCTGGCTACCCAGTGCGCGGGTAAATGGGAATTTTTTCATGCAAGGACAACAACTGATCTTCAACTCTGTAGGACTGCAAGGGAAGCGAAGGCAGACATTCTCCGCGCACAGCTATCTCCCAAGTATCCTTCACTAGAGATAGCTGTCGTGAATGATGTGGCAAGCGATAGTCTGAAGGATGCACTCAGTGGTTTGTTTGGCTCGAGCGCAGGCGCTTTGTTCATTGACTGATTCTGACTTGATTGGCTAGGTGTTGGTGCAGTCATACATGTTGCATCTCCGATTGCGGGGAAAGAGGCACCCCAAAAGGCATTGAAGGCAAGGGCGAATACATTCTGTTTGTGACAACCCTCCTGAGCCCTTGATAGTCTGCTCTGGATGGAACGTTGAGTATTCTTCGGAGTGCTACTGAAATCGGTATCACAAAATTTGTTGTGACTGGCACCTGGGCATCCACTACAGACCGTACGGTGTTTATCAGATCACTATCTATGAGACTGCTGATCTTCGTCATTAGCCAACACCAAGCAAGTATGGCAGGGATTAACATTTACCGAAGATTGTAAGTACCACATTCTCGCAAATAACCACTCATATATCTCTTCCTAGCTTGGGGTCGTACAACCCGTGAGGAGGTGTTAAGCGGCAAGCTAAACCCGTTAGAAGTCTATATCGCTTGCAAAATACTCACAGAACGTGCTGTATGGGAATTTGCTGCCGCCAATCCACAAGTTGATATCAGCACAAGTAGGGTTGATAATCTTTTCAGAGTGCTTGGATACTAAGTGAAACAGTAAACCCGCCCTTCATTTACGGTCCTCTGCTGGAAGATTTTCCGGATCCATCACCGACTGGTCTTGGATCTAATAGACTAATCTACCAACTTATCAATGGGGAGGGTGGTCGTCCTTTGCCACCGCAATTCGTTCCCTACGCTATTGACGTCCGTGATGCCGCCCGTGCTCATATCGCTGCACTAGAGTTACCTAAGGGAGCGGTCCAGAAACCAAAACGTTTCATCATCTCCGGTGGTGCAGTTTTGTTGCCCAGCTCTGTTGAGCACATATCGAAAACTCGACCGGAGCTGAAGGATAGACTTCCCTCAATCGAAAATCCTGCTTCCCTGCCGGGGCCTCTGTCCACTATTGACACAAGTCTTGCCAAGAAATATCTGCACATGACTGAATACATTCCCTTGCAGGACACCGTGATAGCAACATTGGATAGTTTGTTGAGAGTGGAAAAGACCTGGAAGAATTTGATGTGACAATGGGTATGCAAAGACATACATGTAGTAAACATATGTTCAATTGAGACATTCTGAGTATGTAGAATTTAAACAAGAATCGAAGTGTATTATGGTTCTTTGATGAGCTAGTGTGGAGGAAGTTATCATATTTTCGAATCTTTACATGAGTGCGTACGACAAAATTCCAGTTTTTACTATTGCTGATGACGTCCTCTTATAACCAGGACAAACTAGGGTGTCACCTTCAGTTACATATAACAACCATATCTCACATCGGAACGGCCATTCCAGTCCACTATGTAATATAACTCAGGACTGAGCAAGGATCTCATAAATCAATACCCACCACATTGCCAACAATCAAGTATATGATGTGGATCGCTAAGTGCCTAAAATAAGTGAAAGATGAGAACAATCAATGATACATACTATTTCTTCTTGATGCTAACTAGTCGTTCATAGTGTTGACCCCAATAGGCCTCTGAGAGTGGGCAAATTCAGCACCGACAAAATCCCATTACGACCTAGAACAAACTTGTGGGGTTAGGTTCCAGGACATCTGCTTCATTCTATAAAGCAAACATAAGATTGAGCGTGTGATTGAAATTGAATGGCGCACCAGATAGGCACCAGAACCAGGCGTAATCCTGCGAAGACTATCCATCGATTGGCTCATGTTGTGATATATGTTGTTCCGCTCGGTGGACGAAGTATCGAAGTTCCAAAAGTTTGATGCAGTTACCTGATCAGAAGTGGGAAAAGAAGGATGAAATCGCAAATTATGGGATTTACATGCCACAATGATGTCCTCCATGCATCAGTAAGACTGGTTCCTCCATCATCTTTAAATAGATAAGGTGTCACGGCGAAAATAAGTGGTAGAGCAGCGTTGTCCAGTACGGGTATCAGCGTTTCAAGAAGCTGTTCGCGACTCCGAGGAGAAAAATTGTCGGCTGGTATCAGTCTAGACGTCGTTATGAACGGAAGACCCACAGGCTTTTTACGCGACAAGTCAATCTCATTGGTCAGTAGTGAGTAAAGATAACGTACCACTCCCGTATGATTCAGATATTTATCAAAGAAAACAGTCATAGAGGGCTCGACTGCCAAAGAAAATGTTCCTTGCAGCTCATTTATTACAAGATCTCTGAGTGGCGCCATGGCTGTCTGTGCTTGTGATAGATTCATCAAAGGATTCACGTAAATGACACTTTGGCGGGGCTAGTGGAGTGAGACAACGAACGTATGGTGGCAAAATCACCTACATTGATATATCCACCCCAGCCTGTTTCGGCAAGAACCAAGGAATTGTCAATAAAGTAAGATAATAGTTTTCGTTGATTGGGGTCAGAATAAGAGATAGTGATATTGACGCTAGATGTGATATCGACTTCTTATCAGGGCAATAGATTGGACGTGTAAGGGCAAGACTCACACAGGGAAAGATATCTGTGGATATGCTTTCATTGTGACTTTAAAAACGACACCGAATGTGCCCCCTCCCCCTCCTCTGAGAGCAAAGAAAAGGTCAGTATTTGAACATGCATTGGCTTTTACGAGGGCACCCTCCGGTGTAACAACGTCGAATTCAAGCTGACGATTTTGTCAATATAACCATGTGATACTACTGTCGTACTCACTACCCGGTCCACTGCGAGTCCATACACATTTGCAAATGCACTATTTTACCAACACATCAGTAGACTCAACACAATTGACGATGTAATTGCCTGCCTATGTCCACCTCCCTAAAGTACGGTTTTAATGATTTCATAAGATACAAATTTAAAAAGGCACAATTACCTGGACGTAGCCACCTGCAGCACCAACAGTCGCATCCGCACCACCAGGGAGTGAAATATTCTTTTGTTCAGCAAATTTGTACAGTTCACCCTGTGAGGTGCCTGCCTATCAAATAGACCTCTGGATAATGAGCATGGTGGTGTACATAGGCACTTACAGCAAATGTTACTGCAGATGTAGCCGTTTGCTCGGAGCAACCTTCTGCCACGAAGTCCATCGCAAGCGAAATCTACAGGAGTTTTGATCCTTGTCAAATCACAAGCTATGGTGCTCTAACCTCTTTCAAGTTATGCGTCTTAGCTAGAAATCAGTGCTAGTGTTCCCTCGTATGCTTATGGAAATGACTTACCCACAGTGCCAGAGAGTTTGGGGCACTACTCCTACCCTTGTAGTCATGCTGCTGAAGTTGTCAGCAAGATCGTAGCAAGAGGCAAACGGAGTTCATCTAACACCGGTATTCTTTATTACTAGAGGAACACCAAATGTTTGAGAGAACTTGAGACCAGCTTGAATGTCTTCGACACCTCGCACGTCAATCTGTTAACTAAATCAGGGTATGCCTCTATAGCGAAATTCAGTGATACGTGACATAATGATTTGGAATGCTACCCTGCTCGCAGGATCGCGGGGCAGAGAACGCAAGGGGATCCGAGCTGTCGTTAGAATCAAGAAGACACTGCGAATTGGTTGATTGACAGGTCTCCCATTCCGTCTAAATCATCAGTGAATTTATTGAACGCGTTGTGGTCGTAGGTGTACTAACGTTCATATAAGCTGAAAACTGTGTAACGCGATAAACTAGGATGCGAGTTGAGAAATATTTATTGGATTGAAGTCAAATCACTCACATCTGTCAGAATAATGGTCTTGCACGATGGAACACTGTGTGAGGTTGAAGCCGCCGCGAGTCTTCGCTATGGAAAAACAAGGCCGTGACAGAGGCACGCTAACAAACAAACGTCCATGAACTGTGCTATTCAGTTGGGACCATTCCTTAGAAGATGGCCACGGAGAAGAAGAAATACATGCTGTCCCGAGACAGATGGCTACCACCAAGGACTTAGTGATCATCATAAGCTGAATCCAAGTAATATTTGTGGAATTTAAATGTTTGGGAATAGCTGAGTAGTGTCGTCAATATTGATGATAACAGTAGTGAATGTCCCTGGACTAAATGGAGGGAATAGCTGGGTAGTGTCATCAATGTTGATGACAACAGTAATGAATCAGTAGTGAATGTCCCTGGATGGTGTCCCATATGCAACGTGAAATTTCTCTCACCAAGGTCTATGCATATGAGGACTTGTCAGACGTCGGGATGTGGAAAGGCCGGCTGACCCCTTCTCAGAGTTTCCCAGATGACCGTATAGATCACTACCATGTATAAGACCATGGTAGATGTTGGAATATCGAGCGCAACACTAAAAAAGTCAGATTTCATCTCCTGATGATCAGGTGCTTCACTTTCATTGTCTTTAGATAGAGATAGACAGTTATAGTTGAGATGAGACTCGTTGCGCTTGCAACGAGTTTTCGCCCCCCCATTTTGCACTATCTTAGCTCAAGTGATGCTTCTGGTGTTATGAGTTTGCCTGGAGAGATAGTAGACAGTGGCGAACACTACACAGCCTCATTCTCAAGGTAGGGCGGTGGTGAGGGAATCACCCAGTTTAGATGTGCGTGTGTGTTTGAGTGATACCACGATCAGCAATTCCCACAGGGAGAGTGCTGTCCACTTGAGAAAACAGTAGTGGCAGATGGACAATATTACACACGACATCATACCCTTTTTCTCTCACGCTTTTCTCCATGTCCTCATCGTCGATTCTCCGTCCTCTAGCAGTGATCGCTGGCATAGGGAATGGTGCTGGTACTGGAGCAGCTTCGGCGTGAGTTCTGGGATAGCTCATTTGCGACCATCCCTTCACGTTCATAAGTCGCTTGTTTGCGAGACAGGGCTATGGCATCGCCTTAATTGCTCGTTCCAGAGGCGATTCGTTGACTAAACTAGTCAATGAGATCAAAGAGACTGGTGGTGATGTAGAGAAATACCTTATATCTTCGTGCCACCCGGACTCACTGGAATGCATATGTAGGCCGCGGCGTTCCCGATACCTTCCTATGCTGCTGATGCGGTCGCATCTGCATTTGCCAGCATTCGCGAGCACTTCTCCGCTGAGTCCTATATCTTGCGTGTAGCCATATTTAATGCAACACATTTGGTCTACAAACCTTTCCTTGAAGTCACGCCGGAAGACGTCCACCTGGCTCTCGAGAATAACACTGTTGCCGCTTTCGCCTTTTCACATGCAGTCATATCTCAATTCAAAACTAATCCACTGAATGCCGAAGGAAAACGTGGCACCTTGATATTTACAGGTGCTACTGCGAGTATCAGGGGCAGCTATATGTTCAGTGCATTCTCCGCAGGCCACTCGGCAAAACGTGCCCTTGCTCAAAGTTTGGCTAAGGAGTTCGGCAAAGATAACATCCATGTATGTGTTCATCGGAGTATCCTTTGGACATCCTGCTAAGTGCATCCCTTTGTAGATTAGCCATGTAGGTCCACACATAGATTCATGAGCAAACATGAGCTGACTTGACTTGTCGCAGGCTATTATCGATGGCGGTGTGTAATCCTTCACTCCTTACACTATCAACATCATCATTCCACTTTCAGCCATCCTCACTGACTTACAGCGCGCTCGCCGCAATGACCCCGAATGGGAGGCTAACCCCAATATCCGCCTTGATCCTGACAGCATCGCCAGATCGTACTTGTATCTAGTTGGACAAGACAGATCTGCTTGGACCTGGGAATTAGACCGTGAGTTTGGCGATCCGGCCCGTTTTGAGGCTGACCATTGTTTTCAGTCCGACCATCTCACGAGCGGTGGTGAGGCCTGGATCGAGATCGATACTGTATGAGTTCCTGTAGAGAATCTAAACCTGAGCCAGATTCCCTTAGTAACAATCCCCATCTTTGTAGCATGACATGTTGAGACAAACTATGAACTCACAAATAGTTTTGGCTGACATGTTACTGTCAAGACAATTCTCAGTCTGGTAAGAACAGAGCTTATATTATTCATTGTACCTGCCTGTCAAGACAATTCTATCAGGTACATTGGTGCTCTCCTTTTTCTTTTACCACCATCTCCCCTCCTCTACCAAACCTCTTACATTAATATTGTTATAACTTGCTGTCCATGTTTATATCTTCCATTATTTATGTTCCAATGTGTTTTTTTTTTAAATCATTGATTATAAAGCCAACTACTCTAAATACAAATGAGTAGCAGGCAATCAGGAACACGGTGGCAGACCCTGCAGCATGTGTTATAAGCATGCCTTCTAAGTACCAACTATGTAGTTAGTAGCCTAGGTAGCAAAGAGCAAGAAAACTACACTAAATGACAGACTCTTTACCTTCAACTATTTGTTTTCCAAAAACATTTATTCATCTAAAGACCTCCCCACCCCTTCTATTTGTAATATCCACTGCCCCACCCTAGCCTTTAGCCCCTGTCATAGAACTTGATTGTCATGGAACAATCCCATTGGAATCAGGTAACAGACACCAAGACGAGTGCTCTGGTCAAACCTCTTTTCAAGGGTACCAATGACTCCTCCAGGGTTATCCTACCCTGAGAGAGAGCTTGAAGTAGAGTCCAAAAGGATGTTGGTTAGAAAGGTGTGGGATTATGCAATAGATCTCAATGATGACTTCAAAGTGAGCAAAGCAAGAGTGTATCCTCTCTCTAGAAATGAAAAGGAAGAGGTATAGAAGTTCGTCAATGAGCATTTAAAGAAGGGATACATCAGACCTTCAAAATCACCCCAAACTTTGCCAGTATTCTTTGTGAGTAAGAAAGATGGGGAAAAGCGCATGGTTATGGACTACAGGAGACTCAATAAGTAGATGGTTAAGAACAATTACCCTCTGCCATTAATTACAGATCTAGTAGACTCTATGGGAAATAAGAGAGTATTTACTAAGATGGATCTCTGGTGGGGCTACAACAATGTGAAGATTAAGGAAGAATATGAGTGGAAAGTGGCCTTTACTACTCATGTAGGGTTGTATGAACCAGTGGTGATGTTTTTTGGAATGACAAATTCACCTACCATGTTTCAAGGCATGATAAACAAGATTCTGAGAGACATGATTAATGAAGAGAAGGTAGCAGCATTTGTAAATGATGTGTTGATAGGAACAGAGACAGAGGAAGAGCATAATGACATTGTAGAAGAAGTACTGAAGAGGCTAGAGGAGAACAATCTATATGTAAAACCAGAGAAATGCACTTGGAAGGTGCAGAAGGTGAATTTCTTGGGAGTAATAATAGGTCAGGGGAAGATTGAAATAGAGAAGAATAAGGTGGTGGAAGTGCTGAACTGGCCTGTATCTAAAATGGTCAAAGATTTTAGAAAATTCCTGGGTCTCGCCAATTACTATAGGCAATTTGTAAAGGACTTTGCCAAAATAGCCCAACCCCTGAATAATCTGATGAGAAAGGAGGAGAAGTGGAGGTAAGGAAATGGGCAGCAAGGAGCATTTGAACAGCTTAAGTAGGTTTTCACAAGCAGACCTTTACTAGTTACACCAGACATAGACTTTCCTCTTGTTTATAATTCTTTTGGCCTCCCATTCTTTCTCTTCCTTGATTACCACTGGTTGTGGCGCTTCTTTCTTCTGTCCTTCTACTTGCGACTTATAGTTTCATACTCTACTGACATTGACTACTAGGTGTATTTTAACCATACTTGGCAATTCTAATTCTATTGTATTACTGAAAATAATTGCCTTTACTTTATAAGGTCCTACAAAGTATTCAGTAAACTTTTTTGTGCATCTTCCGGCCATCTGGTACTTTAAGTCTTTAGTACTGAGTAATACTAAGTCGCTCACTTTGTACTCTATTACCTCTTCTCTTTCTCTATTCGCATATTACTTTATATCTTTTTACGCTTTCTGTAGCACAGCCTTAACTTCTTTCTACATGTTCTTCATTCTTTCAGCAAATTTCTCTGCTCCTTCATACTTCTCCTTCTTTCTCAGCTCAAATCCCATCCTAGGGTTTTGCCCATGATTCACTTGGAAAGATGATACCTTAGTTTCTGTATGTACCTTATTATTGTATGTGAATTCTGCTATTCCCAACCATTCTGGCCACTGTTCTTGTCAATGGTCAATAAACATCCTGAGGTATTGTTCTAGCTTCTGATTCATCCTCTTAGTTTGTCTATCTGTTTGTGGGTGGAATGCAGTTAATAGTTTGGTGTCAATCCCCAGCATCTGATTCAACTCCTTCATAATCCCTGCCGCAAACTGTGGTCCTCTATCAGAAATTATACTATCTGGTAGTCCATGTAACTTCCAGATGTTATCTCTAAATAATTGTACTAATCTCTCTGCACTCGTTCTTTCTGCAGTAGGTATGAAATGAGCTATCTTTGTAAATCTGTCCACTACTACTAAGATCGAGTCATATCCTTGTGTTAAGGGCAACTTTGTAATAAAGTCTGCACTAATATGGGTCCATGCCTTCTCTAAAATTGAATTTGGCATTAACTTTTCTACCAGTGGTTGCGTTTGATTCTTATTGCACTGGCAGGCATCATACCCTTTTACATATTGCTTTACTTCTCTAGTGACTCCTGGCTATCAGAAGTTCCTTATCACCAACTCTGCCATCTTTTATTGTCCTCCATGTTCCCCTACAGGCATATCATGATGTAGCCTGATTACTTCTGCTCTTAATTTCTTGTCTTTGGGGACATATACTTTCCCTTCCTTCAACATTAAACCATCTTCTTGATACCACTCCTCATCTCTCAACATTTTAACTCCTGCCCACTTAATTTCTTTTACTACCTTTACCACTTCATCATTTCTTGCCTCACACTTCCTTACTTTGTCTAGTAAGTCAACCCCTTCTATTATTACTTCCACTATTCTGATCCTTTTTACCTCCAACCACTCTTTCTTTACTAACATCTGCTCTTCATTATTCTTCTCTATTTCAACCTCCCAGTCTGGCCTCTTACTCAATTCATCTGCCTTTCCCATTTTACTTTCTGAGATATATTTCAATACAAAGTCAAACCTCGATAAGTATAAAGTCTATCTTGCTTGTCTTCAATTAAGCTTTTGATTACTTATGAAATACTCTAGGTTCTTATAATCTGTCCAGACCTCAAATTTACTTCTGGATCCCTCCAGAAAGTGTCTCCAGGCCTCTAAGCATTGAATTACCACCAACATCTCTTTGTTGTATATCTCATAATTACATTTGGTTTCATTTAATAACTTGGATATATATGTGACTGGTCTCTACATGTTGTTCTTGCATTTAATGGACAATACTTCTCCTGTTGCAAAATTAGAAGCATCTGCCTCTACTCTGAATTCTTTATCTAATTCAGATGTAACTAATAAGGGTCGACTTGTCATGAATCGCCTTCCGTTTCAAAGTCAATATTTATTTTCTTTTCCTTTTATTTTCTTTTAATTATGTAATATAGTCGGATCAGTAAATAAGGACAAACAATCGGACATGTATAAGTAG
>Ga0153966_100398_pt1 | contig 17756 bp, 24 predicted proteins | sample TSFL050MetaG_FD_104738 | JGI IMG/M metagenome (GOLD analysis project Ga0153966, IMG submission 104738) | Attine ant fungus gardens microbial communities from Florida, USA - TSFL050 MetaG | ecosystem: Host-associated > Fungi > Mycelium > Unclassified | place: USA: Florida, Paynes | collected... | reverse complement strand
ATCGGTGAAAGCATTGCTGGACAGCGGAGCCACAGGACTCTTTATGAGCAAGAAGTGCGCAGAAAGAGGAAGTTTCAAGCTGATAAAACTCAGAAGACCAATAGTAGTGCAAAATGTGGATGGTACTGGAAATAGTGGAGGGTCGATCACACATGAAGTAGAAGTAAATCTGTACTTTAAAGGGCATGTGGAGAGAGTGAGAATGGATGTGTGTGATCTAGGAAAAACAGAGGTAATATTGGGCATGCCTTGGCTACAGGCGCACAACCCAGAGATAGACTGGGAAAAGGGAGAAGTTAAGATGACGAGGTGTCCACCCATTTGTGGACGATATATGGGCAAGAAAGAAATGGGCCCAGAAATAAAGAAAAGGAGGCAAAGGAAGAAGGAGACACAAGTAGATGAAATAGAAAGGATCAGATGGGCAGCAGATGAGAAGGAAGTTTGGGAAAGAGAAGAGGAAATGGAATTGGATCATTGAAAGGTGGAAGCGATGGTGCCACAAAAATTCCACAAGTGGCTGAAGGTGTTTGGAAAAGTGGAATCGGAAAGGATGCCAACAAGGAAGATATGGGATCACGCCATAGATCTCAAGGAGGAGTTTAAGGCCAGCAAAGCACGAGTGTATCCACTCTCTAGGAACGAGAGGGAAGAGGTCCAACAGTTCATTCAGGACCATCTACAAAAAGGGTACATAAGGCCTTCAAAATCACCACAAACTTCTCCAGTTTTCTTTGTGGGAAAGAAGGATGGTGGAAAGCATATGGTCATGGACTATCGTAAACTCAATAGGTAAACGGTGAAAAATAACTACCTATTGCCATTGATTACCGACTTAGTAGATTCAATGGGAAACAAAAAACTATTTACTAAAATGGATTTATGATGGGGCTACAATAATGTACGCATTAAGGAGGGTGATGAGTGGAAAGCGGCCTTCACTACACATGTGGGGTCATTTGAACCAGTGGTGATGTTCTTTGGGATGACAAACTCGCCAGCAATGTTTCAGGGGATAATGAATGAGATCATGAGAGATCTTATTAATAAGGGGAAGATAGCAGTGTTTGTGGATGATGTATTGGTGGGAACAGACGGCGAGGAAGGACATGATGAAATAGTAGCGGAAGTATTAAAGCAGTTGGAAGAGGATGACTTATACGTGAAACCAGAGAAGTGTTCATGGAAAACAAGTAAAGTGAACTTCCTGGGAGTAGTAATGGGTCAGGGAAGGATCGAGATGGAGGAAGAAAAGGTGGAAGGAGTGCTGAACTGGCCAGTACCAAGGACAGTCAGAGACATTAGAAAGTTCTTGGGACTTGCCAATTATTATAGGCAGTTTATTAAAAACTTTGCAGCACTTGCAAAACCCTTGAACATGCTAACAAGGAAGGATGAGAAGTGGAAATGGGAAGAAGCCCAGCAAAAGGCATTTGAATAGTTAAAAGGAATCTTCACAACTAGACCATTGTTGGTAGCACCAGACTTAGACAAGGAATTTAGAGTCAAAGCAGATGCTTCCAATTTTGCAACGGGAGGTATATTGTCTATTAAATGCGAAGACAATAAGTGGAGACTAGTGGCCTACATCTCAAAATCATTAAATGAAACTGAACAAAATTATGAGATTCATGACAAGGAGATGTTGGCAGTAATTCGATGCCTGGAAGCCTGGAGGCACTTCCTAGAAGGTGCAAAGGGAAAATTTGAAATTTGGTTGGACCATAAAAATCTAGAATACTTTATGAATAATCAGAAGTTAAATAGATGGCAAGCTAGATGGGCACTCTATTTATCTAGATTCGACTTTGTTTTAAAACATGTACCTGGAAGTAAAATGGGGAAGGCAGATGGATTGAGTAGGAGATCAGATTGGGAGGTGGGGATAGAAAGAGACAACGAAGAACAGACATTGATAAAGAGGGAATGGTTAGAAGCTCGAGCAGCAGAAGTATCTGAAGTGGTAATAGATAGAGTGGATATTCTGGACAGAATAAGAAAGAGTAAAGCAAGAGATGATGAAGTTGTAAAGGCAGTGGAAGAGATGAAGCAAGCTGGAGTAAAAGTTTTGAGAGATGAAGAGTGGCGAGAACACGAAGGATTAATGTTGAAAGAAGGAAAGGTATACATACCAAAGGATGAGAAGTTGAGAGCAGAGGTGATCAGGTTACACCATGATACACCTGTAGGGGAACATAGAGGACAGTGGAAGACAATGGAATTGGTAACCAGAAACTTCTGGTGGCCGGGAGTGAGTAGGGAGGTGAAGCGATATGTAAAAGGATGCGACGCGTGCCAGAGAAACAAGAATTGTACGCAGGCACCTGCTGGCAAGTTAATGCCAAATTCAATACCAGAGAAACCATGGAGTCATATATCGGCCGATTTCATTACGAAATTGCCATTGGCACAAGGATACGACTCAATTCTGGTAGTTGTAGATAGGTTGACAAAAATGGCTCATTTCATACCTACTACAGAAAAGACGACAGCAGAGGGACTAGCTAGATTATTCAGAGATAATATCTGGAAGCTGCATGGCTTGCCAGAAAGTATTATTTCAGATAGAGGGCCACAGTTTGCAGCAGGAGTAATGAGGGAACTGAATGCAATGTTGGGTATTGACAGCAAACTGTCAACGGCGTTCCACCCACAAACAGATAGACAGACAGAATGAATGAATCAGGAATTGGAACAGTACCTGAGAATGTTCATTGACCATCGACAAGAGCAGTGGCTGGAATAGCTGGGAACAGCAGAATTTGCTTATAACAACAAGGTACAGACAAGCACAAAAGTGTCACTATTTAAAGCAAATAGTGGACAAGACCCAAGAATGGGATTTGAGTTGAGAAAGAAGGGAAAGTTTGAGGAGGCAAATAAATTCATGGAAAGGATGCAGGAGATATAAGGGGAGGCAAAGGCGGCACTCAGTAAAGCACAAGAAGACATGAAGAGGCATGTGGATAGGCATAGGGGAGAAGTGGAGGAATATAGAGTAGGAGATCTAGTGCTGCTCAGCACAAAGGATCTCAAGTACCAGATGGTGGGCAGGAGAACAGAAAAACTTACCGAGAGATTTGTCAGACCCTATAAGGTCAAGTCAATAGTTTTGACAAATGCCATAGAATTAGAACTACCCAGTACAGTAAAAATTCATTCAGTAGTTAATGTAAGTAGAGTACGAAGATACACCAGTCAGGTGGAGGGACAAAAGAAAGAAATGCCACAACCCGTGGTAATCAAAGGAGAGGAAGAGTGGGAAGTGGAAAAGATAATGAATAAAAGATGGGTACGAGGTAGAGATAAGTACCTGGTACGATGGAAAGGATGCACAGCAGAAGAAGATACTTGAGAGAGTAGAGAAAATCTCAAGAATGCAAGTGAATTAGTAGAAAAGTTCAAGAAAGAATACGGAAGAGAAGAAGAGGAAGAAACACGGCGGCAGGAGAGAGAGGAAGAAAAGAATATGTATAACAGGGAATTGCCAGGGAAGTACACGGCAAAATTATTGTACGGATGGGGGGAGAAGAAATACGAGCAGGAGTATTGGAAGAAGTTAGAAGAAAATTGGCAGCGATAGAAAAGGAATCCATTTGCTAAAGTAAACCGTAACCCTTTTTTACGGATGAAACAAAAGGAAGATGATGAGATGGGAAACATTGGGGATTGGGACAGCGAATTGTGAAATCCTCGAGGACAAGGAAGCTTGAGAGGGGGGTGGTGTCATGAATCGTGACACGAGAACTTTTATTTTCTTTTCTCTTTTGTTTCTATTTTTACTTTTCTAATTTTCGAATGGACTTACATAATCAGGGAAGTCACATGAGAAGTCACATTGACATGTCACATGATTACTGTGGGAAAGTAGTGCACAGACTAAGTAGAATAGGTATAAGTAGTGTACTCAAATCCAGTGGGAACTCTAACGAGTTCTCTTTGTCTACTCTGACTTAGAGTTGGGATCCGCCTACCTGAATTACTCGGGTGACCGTTCCTTACAATATCATGGTATAATATAATCACCTCCATTCTCAACTTTTCATCCTGGGGAACATATACCTTTCTCTCTTTCAACATTAGGCCGTCTTCCTGACGCCATTCTTCATCTCTCAGCATTTTCACTCCCACTCATTTCATCTCTTCCACAGCCTTTACTACTTCATTATCTCTTGCTTCACACTTTCTCACTTTGTCAAGCAGGTCAATTCCTTCTATTATCACTTCCGCCACTCTGATCCTTTTCGCTTCCAACCACTCTTTCTTTACCAACACTTGTTTCTCATTATCCCTCTCTACTCCTACCTCCCAATCTGGCCTCCTACTTAGCCCATCCACTTTGCCCATTTTACTTCCTGCAATGTGTTTCAACACAAAGTCGAACCTGGATAGGTATAGAGCCCATTGTGCTTGCCTGCGATTTAACTTTTGATTGCTCATGAAATATTCCAGGTTTTTGTGGTCTGTCCAGACTTTGAATTTACTCCTAGTTCCTTTCAGGAAGTGCCTCCATGCTTCCAAGCATCGTATTACAGCTAGCATCTCTTTGTCGTGTATTTTATAATTCCTTTTGGTCTCATTTAGCGACTTAGAGATGTATGCTACTGGTCTCCATTTACTATCTTCACATTTGATTGATAGTACTCCTCCTGTTGCAAAGTTAGAGGTGTCTGCCTCTACTCTAAACTCCTTATCTAGATCAGGTGCAACTAACAGAGGTCGACTTGTGAAGACTGTCTATCACAAATGGTCACTTACTAGTTTGTGATTGTTGGAGGTGTTCTTTAAAAGGCTCAAAAATGCAAAGTAGATAAGCAACAAAAGATGTTGTTAAGTCTGAGGTCTAATCCTCAGACTATAAAGCCTTATATACAGAAAATGATGATCTGTGCACCTGGACAGAGCATCACATGTTCTACTGCCTATTGTTCTACATATGGTAGTCCTTTTGTGTCCAGAATAGTGATAAATTAACCATATAAGGGGCTGTCCTTGTTTGTGTTCAAGGATTGATGTGCATCTATGGGTAATAGATCAGTGTTATGCCAAACCTTGAAGTCCTTGTATCTCCACAGGATCTTATTGCCCTAAGGTCTATTTATGGTCGTCAGAAGCATATTGAAGAGAGCTTCCATGTGCACATGGAAGCAAACATCCACGTTTGGTGGTTCCCAAGATATATGCCGATCAGTGTCCAGCACTGATTAACTGATATCTCGATGAGTACTAATCACTTTGACATGTTTTGGGCATTGTTCAAAAGGTCTTCATGAGGGCTTTCAGATGCATCTTAGACCGTGGGAAATTTGCAGGTATTCATGGAGTTATGGCTGAATAAAGTTTGTAACATTACCTCCCCTCTTGGTTCGAGCTCCGTTAAAAAGTTATTTTGTTTTCAGTATACTCTGAAGATACTCCTGCAGCTTTTTGCCTGCATTCTGTAAGTTTTCTTCAGGTTCCCATGTGTCATCTCCTTGAGTGTATCCTTTCCATCTAACAAGGCATTCGTTTTTTCCATGTCTTTGTCGTAAATCAAGAACCCATTCTACTTCCCATTCCTCTTGGCCCTGTATCAAGGTCAGTGGTGTGGCAGTGGATTTCTGTCCATGGATGGTAGATTCAGAGTACTGAGCTAACTTGCTAGTGTGAAAAACTGGGTACATAGCTTGGTAGTGAGGTGGCATCCTAAGCCGGAACGTAACACAGGACAACTTTTCTATTATTTTGAATAGTCCTTTGTACCAGGGTTGTAATGCTCGCTCCATAGTCTCGTAATCCTTCAGATTGAGTAGCACTTTGTCACCAACTTGGAATAGGACACTTTGGACTTTCTTGTTGTAGTACCACTTCATTCTTTCCGCTGCAAGGGTTAGAGCTGCTTTTGCCTGCTCCAAGGCTTCTTGTTGTTTATATGTTATATTATTTAAGTCACTTTCCAGTGACTCTTTGACTAATGTTGGACCTGCTCTCAGATGTCTGTCATATTCAAGGAAGAACAGACTTTCTTTGATGCCTTTGTATGCTTGATTGTTGTATACAAACTCTGCATTGGGTAGCAGGTCTGACTAATTACTTAGATTGTAATCTATGTAGCACTGAAGATACTGCTCTAGAGCCTGGTTTACTCATTCTGTTTGTAGATGATACGCTGTCGACATTGTAGATTCTATTCCTAAAATTCTGCACCATTCTTAGAATAGCTTGGCTGAGTATTGTACTCCTTTATCTGACATGATTTGTAGCGGTAGTTCATACAATGGATAGACCTTGTCATAGAGTAACTATGCTATATCTTTCGAAAAGAACCGATTATTGATAGGAATAAAGTGAGCCCTTTTGATGAGCCTGTCAACAATAACACAGATAGCATTGTAACCATTTGACTCTGGTAATTGAGTGATTAAGTCTGTTGAGATTATTTTCTAAGGCCCATTAGGCACCTTGTTAGGCACGAGTGGTCCAAAAGGTTACTGTGGGTGATTTTTCATCTGCTGACATAAATCACAACCCGTAACATATTTCTTGACAAATATAGTCATCCCAGGCCACCAGTAATTTCTGGAGACCAACTCATAGGTTTTCCACCAACCTTGTTATGATTCGCTCTGACACTTATCTTTTTCTTTATTTAATTTAATTAATTAATGACTAAACGATGATACAAACATAATGACTACGATGTGGGAACATCATGATCTATTATAAAATAGACAAGTATGGGAAAGGCAGGTGTCAATCACACACCTATCAAACAGCTACCATGTGTGGAAAAACATGTGGGTAGAAGCTGTCTGACATGGGGAATTACTCAGGACTTGACAGATGGTAGTCTGTAGATATCTTGTTCTCTCTTAGAAAGATTAGTTACAGCCACATGTATAGGTATAAATAGCTAGTCAATTCATAGAGGGAACTCTGTCGAGTTCTTCTCATCTTTTATCTCATACCCTCTAAGGGGGATCCAGGATTGTCCCGTGGGTCCTGACAGACCTGGGTGTCCAGCGGATGGTAAATTGTGATGCATCTGAACGATCTGCTGTTGTAAAGTGTCATCCACACTTTGAGGGATATAAACCTTTCCTTTGTACAGGAGTAGTCTATTCTCATAGTTCCAGTCTTACAAGGATTTTTTGAATTCTCTGGGACCTGACTTGAGAAGAGACTTGTAGTCTTTGGTGACTTCGTCTGATAAGAGTGCAGCTTTGACCTTCCTTAGGATTAATTTGTCATTTATTGGTGATTCATGAGTAGCCTCTAATGCATTGATAGCAAAGAACTCAGGTTTTAGTAGTACCTGGTTCATATTATTGAGGTCTATCCCCATCTCATGATTAGCTCATCTGGACAAGGGGTCTTCCGCCTGCATTGTCTTTCCCAGTTTATGATAGAGTACAAAGTCAAAACAAGTCATGAACAATGCCCATCTTGCTTGCCTCCTGGTCAGCTTTTGAGCTGTCCTAAAGAATGTGAGGTTCTAATGATCCGACCAGATCTTAGTTTTGTGTGGATGTTCCTCCAAATGATGTCTGTATTCCTCTAGTCCCCAAATAACCACAAGTAGCTCCTTATCATAGATTTCATAGTTCATTTTGTGAACATCTAATGACTTGGAAAAAAATGCTACTGGGTGCCACAGGTTGGTCCACATGTCTTTTTGTGATAAGACAGCTCCTGTTGTGAAGTCGCTGGCATCGGTGGACAACTTAAAGAGATCTTTGTCATTTGGTATTCTCAGGATTGGAGCCGTTATAAGGGCCTTTTTCAGCATCTCAAAAGCATTTTTCTACTCAACGCCCCAAGTCCAGGTACTATCCTTCTTGGTCAAGTCGGAAAGTGGCTTTGAAAGTTCTCAATGAACCTACAATAGAAATTCACAAAGCCTAAGAATGCCTGTACTTGTTTGACTTTTGTCAGTACTGGCCACTCTAGAACTCCTGAAAGCTTCTCCTCATCCATCTATACTTTATTTTCCGAAATTATTATGCCCAAATACTTGATACTACTTTGTTCAAAGAAACACTTCTCTGCTTTAGCATAAAGGTTGTTGGATTAAAGCCTTTTCAGTACTTTTTTGACCAGTCATCTATGTTCCTCTAAACATGTCCCAAATATTAGAATGTCATTTAAGTATACCATAGCTAATCATATGCGAATTAAATCTCCAAGTATATCATTCATCATACTTTGGAAAGTCGCTGGTGTATTGGAAAAACCGAAGTACGTCACAGTTGCCTCAAAGAGGCCTTGCCGTGTTATGAATGCTGTTTTCCATTCATTCTCTTCTCTAATGTGAACATTGTTGTATTCCCACCTCAAGTCAATTTTGGTAAAGATTGAGGTATGGCTGAGTGATTCAATCAAGTCGGCTATTCTAGGGATTGGATATCAGTTTTTGACAGTAGTTCTATTGAGGGCTCTATAGTCCATGACAGGTCGTAAGCTTCCATCATGTTTTTTTACAAAGAAGAATGGAGCTGCTATCAGGCTAGTAGATGGTCAGATGTAACCTTTTCTGAGTTCTTCATTGATCTATGAGTCCAGAGAGTTTCTTTCCGCTAGAGAGAGTGGATAGACCTTGGCCTGTTTGGGAAGCTTTATGCCTTCCTCAAAGTCGATCGTATAGTCATATAGTTTCTGTAATGGTATTCTCTCTGACTTGGTTTTTGAAAACACATTTTCATACTTGTGTAACCATTCTGGTATATGAGCCTTCTAGGTCTTTGTGTCTTCACAATCTGAGTTCCCATACTGGTCTCGATTGTTAAGTATAGCTGCAATCACCATTGCTTGTTGACAATTGTCTGGGTCAGTCATGTCTGCCCAGCTAAGAATATTGTTGTCGGGGTCCTCATCTCCTATTTCATCCAATGAGAGAAATCTACTAACAAACATTTTGAGGTGAAGCTCATTAGCTCCTGCTTCTACATCTTGTGTTTTATGGGCTTTACTGGCACATGTATTCGGACACCTAGTGAACTCCCATTGGCCTTTTTGCCAATCTATATTTGGATTATGCTTATACAAGTACAAATACCCAATCATCATCTCTTTAGTCTCTAAGTTGGTGACAAAGAGGTGTTGAGTTGTCTTGTGCAATCCAATCTCTATATAAGCTCAGACATATTCTGTGATTTGTCCTGCCTTGTTGGGAGTGCCATCTGCATTGATTACTTGATACAGATTTGCTAGTTTATATGTTACCAGGTTATTATTTTCCATGAAAACTCTGTCAATGAAGTTTGTGGTGGCTCCCGAATCAACTAAAGCCTTGGTCTGTACTTTTTTGCCATATACCCAAAGTGTAACTGGAATTTTAAAGGAGGTAGTCTTGTTACGTGCTATATTATTACAAGATTCCAGTATTACTTCTGACTTTTGTGAGCTAATAGAGGGTATACATTCCTCTAACTGTAGATTACAGATGTTATACTCTACAGTTCCAAGGGAAAATCCAATTTGGGAATCCCTTTTCCTTTCCCACTTGGAGGAATAGGATTAGGGATTTCCTCAATTGACGTGCTATTTACATTGACAACCTCAGGAGGGGATTCTGAGTTGTCACTATCTTTCTCCAATAATTTCATCAGCTGTGCTCTAAACAACTGATTTTTGTTTTTGCTTGGACCCGGTGGAGACGGTTTCTGGGAAGAGGGTCGATGAGGATGCTTGTCCTCATTGCCAGGCTTGTCATAACAGTCCACTGTATTATGCAATTTTGTCTTATTCTTAAAGCCTTTTCCAGTGCATATTTGGTAGTATTGCAAGGTCTTCCCTTCTTTCTTCTGAATCTCATTTATTTCCATTATATCCGGGTCCTTCTTTCCTCCACTTTTCTCTACATTTGCCTCTGGACCAAATATTGTGCCCTGGGCCTTGTCTGGGTGTAAGGCCTTATATACTTGCATCAACAATTTGAGGTAGTCATCCTAAGTTCTTGGGGACTGATTTGTAATTTCATATATGACGAGTGCATTTCACAACTCGTCAGGGATTAACTCCTTCATTTTGTCGATATGAACTTCATTGCTATAGTTAACAATCCTTGTCAACATTCTGCATTGTTCTGCATATTTGACGAAGTTTTTCTTAGCTAGGTCCTTGTTGACCCAGTGTACCGTTAATTTCTTCTTTTCTCCCTTCTTGTCATCTTGTTGTCTGTAAATATTTTTGAGTTCTTGGGCAAAATCGCCCCAAGAACCAACATCCAATTCTGCTTGAACCTTGTCATAGTATGATTTCATATATGTGCTGGTAGGAGCATAAAGATGAGTAAGGGCACACACAATTTTCTGACTATCTGCAATAATTCCAGATGCCAAGCAGTATAGAGCAATCTGGCTCAACCAATCATGCAAGTGCATCTTATTTTCAGAGCTTGCAAATGTTGGTGGCTCTGGTACCTTGGCCTTAGAGGCAATGTTTCCTCCAGAAAGCCTTGTCAGCTCTCCCTGAAGTTGTGAAACTTGTGCCTTCAAGGTGGCAATTTTGTTATATACCGTGGTCAAGGCATTATTGTAATGGTTAACAGCTCCATTAAGCACCTGGTTGATATAGCTCTTGAGGACATGTGTGGTTCCTTAATGTGCATTGTGCAACATCCTGATTTCAGCCTCGTCAAAGTTGTTCTGTTCAGGGTTTACTCCATCCCTGACAAAAGCCTCCCAGTTCTCAGCAGTGAAATCAGCAAGGGGGAAGGAAGCAGTGAAGTTGTTGTAGGTCAACATTTCTAATATAAGTAATTAATTATGGTTCTTGAGTATGTTTTTAAGGGGGTAAAAGGAAAAAATGCCCAAATTTAGCCTCTTAATACCATTTATGTTACACCGAGTACCATTCCAATCATATTGCATTTATGGAATAGTTATGTTAAGCTCTAAGAGAGCTTTACAAATTTCTGGTACTCTACTAGCTGGTTTAGAAAAATCTACATTCTTGAGATGTTTATAAGCGCCTTTCAGCATTCTCCACTCTTTGGCTGAGAGCTTGATGACATTGGTCACAAGCTCTATGATTACATCCTATAGTTGGTTGAACCATTTCCACAGTGAGTCATACTGTGAATTCTCTGCCCAGGTCTTATTTTCACTTATTTTAGTAAAGAATGGTGAAATGCGATCCAGGGTAGGTTCCAGGAGTTTTTTGTACTCCTTAATGTGTAATAACTTTTTGGTTTTGTGAAAATGGATTTCTGGTGGGCAGGATATAAAAATAACCTTGTCTACTTTGTGATAGCAGGCACTGGTTTTGATGAGTTATTTGAGTATGTTTGTCAATGTAGATGGTAGTGGTTCTAGTCTTTCCAGCAATGGTTTGACAGTCACACTCTCCTGGTTCAGCAAGAGTCTTTCTGTGAGTGTCTTTTTTGTGTTTCTAATGGCAGGCATGGCTTGGAGGCAAATGTGAGCACAACATCCCTAGTTCAGCGGATGAAGTGTGTGGGCAGAAACTACACTACACTATACTAAAAGTATTCTTCCATCATTGATGTAGGTCTGTCTTGAGGGGTAGAGTCGACGTCATGTCCAATTTCTCTCATTGGCTCATGGAGAAGGAATAGGGGTCTCAGAGTGGTTCCAGCCACCTGCAAGGTTTTGTTGGAAATATTTGCACAAATCTAAAGTCTTTCAGGACCAGCTGTTATACACAAGCACAGTGTCCTGCTTCCAATAGTTTGGAAGACAGACCTTCTCCTTTACGCCTAGGGTCCAGCCTACTAGAGATAGGCCCTTGACAGAAGCCTACTCTAAGCCCTTAGTAGTCATCTGTCCTTTGAAGAAACAAAGACATTCTCCTATGGTCACTCTAGACACTACACCTGGAATGAACACACCCCCATATTCTTTGCAGAGATAATGGGGACAGAAAACAGTAGACTTAACAAACTATCACAAATGGTCACTTACTAGTTTGTGACACTGTCTTAAACTGCTCGAATACTTTCTGCTGCTGCTCCTCCTATTTCCACCTCTCGTCCTTCCTTGTTAAATTGTTCAAGGGTCTGGCTAACTTTGCAAAGTCCTTCACAAATTGTCTGTAGTAGTTTGCAAGTCCCAGAAACTTTCTAACATCTCTGACTGTCTTAGGCACTGGCCAGTTCAATACTCCTGCCACCTTATTTTCCTCCATTTTGATCTTCCTCTGACCCATTACTACTCCCAGAAAGTTCACCCTTTGTACCTTCTAAGCACATTTCTCTGGTTTCATGTATAAGTTATTCTCTTCTAATCTTCTCAACACCTCTTCTACAATCTCATCATGGCCTTCCTCCATCTCCGTCCCTATTAACACATCATCCATAAACACTGCCACTTTTCCTTTGTTAATCATATCTCTCAGAATTTCATTCATCATGCCTTGGAATGTGGCAGGTGAATTTGTTATCCCAAAAAACATAACCACTGGTTCATACAATCCCATATGAGTAGTGAAGGCCACCTTCCACTTATTCTCCTCTTTTATCCTCACATTGTTATAGCCCCATTGGAGGTCCATTTTAGTAAATACTCTTTTATTGCCCATAGAGTCTACTAAGTCCGTGATCATGGCAGAGGGTAGTTGTTCTTGATTGTCTGCTTATTGAGCCTCCTATAATCCATAATCATGCGCTTTTCTCTATCCTTTTTGCCCACAAAAACACTGGCAATGTCTGAGGTGATTTAGAAGGTCTAATGTACCCCTTCTTTAAATGCTCGTCAACAAATTTCTGTACCTCCTCCTTTTCGTTTCTGGAGAGAGGATATACCTTTGCTTTGCTTGCCTTGAAATCGTTGTTGTAGTGAACATTGGTAGAGATAACCTCAGCTCACACTCTAAGTCAGAGTTGACAAAGAGAACTCATTAGAGTCCTCGCTAATTGGTCTAGCTACTTATACGTGAATCGGTATTTACTAGTATTTGTCTACTCAAATTATCCCATGGACTCCTTTTAAGTCATAGTGTCCCACACACTTCAAACTATTACATAATAAATGAAAATGAAAATAAAATAAAATAATCCACCACTATGGATGCCCCAGCTCACCTGTCGTTTCATTACAGTTATTGAGATCTATCACATGATCCCACACCTTTCTAACTGGCATTCTCTCGGATTCCACCTTCCCAAACACTTTCAACCATCTATGGAACCTTTTGGGTACCATTTCTTCCACTTTCCTGTGGTCCACCTCTATCTCTTCTTCTCGTCCCCAATCTTCTTTCTCATCCATGGTCCATCTCACAATTTTCTTCTCGTCCTCTCTGGTCTTCATCTTCCCCTTTATTCTCATTGCTTTTTTACACAATGGTGGACATCTCGTCATCCTTACTTCTCCCTTTTCCCAGTCGATTTCTAGATTATGGGCCGCTAACCATGGCATGTCCAGTATGATATCTGTCTTTCCTAACTCATGCATGTCCAATATGATATCTGTCTTTCCTAACTCATACATGTCCATTCACTCTCTCTCTATATGTCCCTTGTAGAACATGTTCACCTCCATCTCATGGGTAATTGTACCTCCACTATTACCGGTGCTGTCTACGTTCCTTATTTGCAAAGGTCAATCCAACTTGATCAACCTATATTCTCCTTTCTGAGCCAAACTTTTGCTCATGAACAATCCCATTGCTCCACTATCGAGCAATGCTTTCACCATTTTTCTTTTGTGCATGTCTATCTTCTCTATCCCCATACTCATCCACACTTCTCTCAGAGGCTTGAATGTTCACCTCACTTCTCTTGCTTCCCCTTTTTGCACTGCCTTCTGATTGGCAGTTTCTGCCACTCTCTTTGGATCAGTGATTCCAGCCCTCCCCTTCTGGGCCCTAGGCACTGTCTGTTCCACCTCTCCTCCCCAATTCCACCATGGTATTTTCTTTCCTGTTCTACAGGGCAGACAGAAAATCTCTCCTTTCTCATTTCTCTCTATTCTTTCCTTTACTGCATCTCTCACATCGCATGCACTACACACTACTCTCTCCACTCTACCACTCTGTGCCTCCTTCTGTCTCCACTCCTTTGCTTTCCTGCAACTTTCACACCACATGTGCAATAGTTGCCTTTTACTCAGGAACCCTTATCCCTGGTTCTCCTGAGTTTTGGTGCCTTTGTAGTCACATCCATGACACTCCACAAAGGTTACCACTTCTCTTCTCGTCATCCATCCTTCCCTGCTCATCTCAGCTCCTCTTGGGGGTAGTCCTTTTGCACCAGAGTGTAGCTTCACTTTCTCCCAAACTTCTCTTGGAGGTGCTGCTTCCTCCTTTCTACTCCTTTTGCTTCTCCTGGGACACTCCCACTTCTTGTGCCCCTTTTCTCCACACCCAAAACACTTTACCACCTCTCTTACTACTTCTTGCCTTCTCACCTCCCTTACCCCACATTGCATCACTCAATTCCCCAACACCTCGAACTTATTGCCTGCTGCCTTCTTCTCCTTTTGCTTTCTCCCACTCATGCAGTTCTCGGCGAGGTACCTGAACTTCCCACATCGCCTGCACAGTTTCCCTTCCCTTCCCTCCAATTCTGCCCTTAGTTTGGTGAGGGCATGCCTTTGGTTGAGCATATCGCTCATGAGGTTGTTGTATTGTTCCAGAGACATTGCATTATGTTCTGGATAGATGGTTTGTTTGTGTAAAGAAAAAGACTTTTATATTTATTGAGGGTGCGTCATCTTCTTCAAAGGGCCCACAGTATGTCTGCTGGGGCACACAAGTCTTCTCCCAGCCAGGTGCCTACTGCCTTACTGACTACTGCCCTAATAATACTGTGGCTATCACTCCATGGAGGAGATCCCTATACTAATTACCTTCTTAAGGATGTGGCAATATTCCTCTGCATAGACTGATCACAATGGACTAGTAGCATGAAGTATATAGTAAGAAGAAAATACAAGTAGACTAAAGAACACCACTCAGTTGTAAGGTCTGGTCTGAGCTAGTACCTGAGCTTGGTCCTAGCTGTCCACCTCTGGGGTCTAAACTTCCCAGTCAGTCTCCTTAAGCCTGGAGCCCGGCTATGTATGGAGAGTGGGCTTGGTCTGAGATAACCTTGCACCGAGGGAGTTTATAAGATGTAAAGATTGCTCGGGACCAAGAAGGTCAGGAGCAGATAATGGTAATGAGTTCTTGTCAGGACCTGCAGTACAATCCCAGATCCCCCTCAAAGGGTATGAGGTTAAAGACAAGGAGAACTCAACAGAGTTCCCTCTATGAATTGCCTAGCTATTTATATATTTATATGTGGCTATGCTAAGGCTATTCTAAGAAAGATCACAGTACCTATTAGCTACTATCTGTCAAGTTCTGAGTAATTCCCCACATTAGACAGCTTCTACCCACATATTTTCCCACACATGGTGGCTGCCTAATAGGCATGTGATCAAGCTCAGATCATCACTCGATCTTCCCATGCTTGTCCCTTTTATAGATTATGATGTTCCCATGTTGTAGTTGTTATGTTTGTATTGTCATTTAGTCATTAATTAATTAAATTAAATAAAGAAAAGATAAGTGTCAGAGTGAATCATAACAGTTCTAGTGTAAGGCTTCAAGTTGAGGTAGAGTAACCTTAACCTTAAACAAGTAGGTAGCACAATCCACTAAGAAACTCCATCAAGTTTTCTTTGTTTATCTCTAATGTTGAGTGTGATAAGACAATTGCCACTATAAGAGTTTAGTCCTTGGTGAGCGACCTTAGGCTTAACTCTACTCTAAGTCAGAGTTGACAAAGAGAACTCATTAGAGTCCTTGCTAAATTGCGTATACTACTTATACATGTCTGATTGTTTGTCCTTATTTACTGATCTGACCATATTACATAATTAAAGAAAAATAAAATAAATATTGACTTAGAGAGAGAAGGTGATTCATAACAGCCATGACTAGATTATTATTATACTAGCATGGCTATTTAGAGATAACATCTGGAAATTACATAGATTGCCAGATAGTATAATTTCTGATAGAGGACCACAATTTGCGGCAGGAATTATAAAGGAGTTGAATCAGATACTGGGAATTGATACTAAATTGTTAACTGCATTCCATTCACAAACAGATGGACAAACTAAGAGGATGAATCAGGAGCTAGAACAGTATCCCAGGATGTTTATCAACCACAGACAAGAACAGTGGCCCGAATGGTTGGGAACTGCAGAATTCACATACAACAACAAGGTACACATGGGAACTAAGGTGTCACCTTTCCAAGCGAACTATGGACAAAACCCCAGGATGGGATTTGAGTTGAGAAAGAAGAGGAAGTACAAAGGAGCAGGAAAATTTGCAGAAAAAATGAAAAGGGTGCAGGAGGGAGCCAGAGCAGCACTATAAAAGGCATAGGAGGACATGAAGTGATATGCAGACAGAAAAAGAGAGAAGATGGAAGAATACAGAGTGGGCAACTTAGTGCTGCTCAGTACTAAAGATCTTAAGTACCAAATGATTGAAAGACACACAGAGAAGTTTATCAAATGCTTTGTAGGACCTTACAAAGTAAAGGTGATTATTTCAAATAATTCAATAGAATTGGAATTACCAAGTACAGTTAGAATACATCCAGTAGTCAATGTCAGCAGAGTACAAAGATATAAGTCGCAAGTAGAAGGACAGAGGAAGGAGGTGCCACAACCAGTGATGATTGAAGAAGAAGAAGAATGAGAGGTCAAGAAAATCATAAATAAGAGGAAAGTAAGAGGAAAGGATAAGTACCTAGTACAATGAAAGGGATGCACAGCTAAGAAAGATACTTGGGAAAGTAGGGATAACTTGAAGAATGCAATGGAGCTGGTCAAAGAATTTGAGAAGGAATATCAAAGGGAAGAGAAAAAAGAAGTAAGACAGCAAGAGGCAGAAGAAGACAGGAAAGTGTTTAGCAGAGAGTTACCAGGAAGGTACATAGCCAAGATGTTGTATGAATGGGGAAATAAGAAGTATGATAGGGAATATTGGAAGCAAATGGAGGAAAATTGGAGATGGTGGAAGAAAAATCTGTTCTCTAGATACAATAGGAATCCATTCTTGAAGAAGATGGAAGAAGAATGAGAAGAATATAAGGGGGAAAAAATAAAAGAATGAGACGAGGAAGAGGACAAGGAAGATCGACAGAGGCTTGAAGAAGATAGGAAGTATTTGGAGGAACTAGGGGATGAAAATCAAGATATGGGTAACCTAAGGGACCTATACAATGAATTATAAAAAGAAGTCCTTGGAATGAGGACCCTTGAGAGGGGGGCGGTATCATGAACCACTCAATTCCTCTAAGTCATTATTTATTTTTCTTTTTATTTAATTATGTAATAACATCAGATCAGTAAACATGTACAAATAATCAGACTTGTATAAGTAGCATATACAATCTAATAAGAACTCTAACAAGTTCTCTTTGTCAAACTCCAATAAAGAGTGGGATTAAGGTTAGGGTTACTCAACCATATCCAAGATCCTTACACCTCTTTACTGTCACAAACTTCATTTGGCCATAACTCCACGGATACTTGCACGATTCCCACGGTCTAAGATGCGTCGGAAAGCCCTCAAGAAGACCTTTCACACGATGCCCAAAACGTGTCAAAGTGATCAGTACTCACTGAGATATCAGTTAATCAGTACTGGACACTGATTGGCAGATATCTTGGAAACCGCCAAATGCAGACGTTTGCTTCCACGTGCACATGGAAGCTCTCTTCAATACGCTTCTGACGACTATAAATAGACCTTAGGGCAATAAGATCCTGTGGAGATACAAGGACCTCAAGGTTTGGCATGACACTGAT
>Ga0153966_100395_pt1 | contig 17966 bp, 20 predicted proteins | sample TSFL050MetaG_FD_104738 | JGI IMG/M metagenome (GOLD analysis project Ga0153966, IMG submission 104738) | Attine ant fungus gardens microbial communities from Florida, USA - TSFL050 MetaG | ecosystem: Host-associated > Fungi > Mycelium > Unclassified | place: USA: Florida, Paynes | collected... | reverse complement strand
CCACTCCTACTTCGTTCAACCAGTCCACTCCTACTTCGTTCAACCAGTCCACTCCTACTTCGTTCAACCAGTCCACTCCTACTTCGTTCAACCAGTCCACTCCTACTTCGTTCAACCAGTCCAATCCTACTTCGTTCAACCAGTCCAATCCCAATCAATTAAACCCATCGGCACCCAGTTCACCTTTCACCATTGGGACTGCACCTCCGCGTCAGCAGGTGAATCAACACGGTCGTCCAATGAAGAACCTTCCGCAGCGAAATCGTAGAAGACAGTGACCGTCTCATTATCAAACGAGATTCTTGGCCATGGATCCAACTTAAAATCTCGGCGATGCTTTTCACCACATTCTATTTCAATCTGAATTCATCAAGGATCATCGTTCCTGGTGTCCTACTCCTCGCCATCGCCCACCTGGATTACATCGTTCCTCACTTGCATACCAGAGCTTTCGTAGGCTCTGGTGCATGCATTCTCGACGATTTCATCGCTTGGCTATGATTGGCATGATTGGGCACGAAATACAACTGGCACGAGATGATTGGGACTGATATTATCTTTCAGTGGCTCAAGGCAGTGCTTTTCCTTAATTCTCTCTTCTTTCTACAGAAGGCACCTCGTTTCTGCTTTTTCTCAACTTGTTTCTCTTCCTTTCCATATATTTCTCTTCCTTTCCATATATTTGACGAACAGACAGACGATTCCACGCCAGCTGGCCCGACATGTTCTTGCAACGTACTTGAACCCTGACCGTACTTTGCTCTCCTTCGGGATTCTGAGCAGTCGGCTCATGTGTTTTTTGTATCTTGTAAGAGCCTGTGTGTGTGCGCTGGTTAGTGTTGAGACGTTTGACTTGTTTGTTGGATATTGTATTTAATTTATTTTTGATTTATTTCGACAATTGTAGGGTGCCATTCTGTTTTTATTTCTCTTTTCTCCATTTTCATTCTCCTCAATTCGATGCACTGCCTAGCCATTTTTTTCATCCTCCTCAATCTGATGCACTGCCTGGTCTTTTTTTTATCCTCCACAATTCGATGGACTGCCTATTTCCTCCTCAACTCGATGCACTGCCTAGTTCTCCTCAATTCGATGCACTGCCTATTGCTCCTCAACTCGATGCACTGCCTAGTTCTCCTCAATTCGATGCACTGCCTATTTCCTCCTCAATTCGATGCACTGCCTAGTTCCTCCTTAGTCCAATGCACTATCTAGTTCCTCCTTAGTCTGATGCACTATCTAGTTCCTCCTTAATCTAATGCACTATCTAGTTCCTCAATCCGATGCACTACGTAGTCTTTTCCTCAATCCGATGTATAGTGTAGTTTTTTTCATTGTGATGTACATATATCAAGGACATTTGATACATTTTTTGCTCTCAAAAGATCGTGTGTCAACAACCCAATAAGATAATGAGACACGACCATTTGTCGTTTGCCTGCTGTTCTGATCAGGGCCTTGTACACGAGCTTTGCTGACAGAGACTAAAATTTTTGAATGACCGATGTGAGTAAGTTGGCTAGATTTTGTACAATACGATATCGTTGGTTGGATTATTGCAGAAACGCATAGGGATTGAGAGTATCAGACACAAAAGAAGTTGAAGAATTCAAATTCCGTTTGCCGATCTTTCTTTCTTTCTTTAAATAATTTGGAAGTAGCTAATGAGATCCTAGTCAATTTGATCGGTGTAACTCATGAAGTGAACCTAGTGCCTGGAGGCTAGCGGTTATTTGTATTCAATTTAATTTGAAGGACAAAAGAGTGAAAGTCCTTTTTTAAGCGTGTCATATGATAGGATGAACAACCCTTGCAGGGAGCGATACGTAAGAACATCTTCAATATAATAAAACTTGAATAGAGTTTGAAAAGGAAAAGGCAAAACAGATGTTATTATTTTATCCCCGCAAAAGAAGAGGTGTGTGTGGGGGTCTCGAGGAATTTGAAACTTGCTGCACGAGGTTCACCGCTTTTCTGTTTTTGTTCGACCGTTTGAGTTTTTTTTCATCAGTCAGGAGAGGGAAATTGATTGATGCGCGAAATAAAAGCGGGAGGAGAGGTTTCGTGTTGGGCATTGTGGGTAATAGTGTATTTTATCTATCACGCTGAGTTACCGAGACGTTGTTGGAGAGAGAGAAAGTGTGTGTGTGCGTGATGACGGATGGCAATTCGCTAAAAATCAATGAGGAGAACCAACAAGTCAAGAAGTGGGATTGGGGTGTGGGCAGAGTTTGAGAATGACTCGGTTTCTCTAAAGGGAGCAAGTCCGACTGGGTTAGAAAAGGAGTAAGAGAGGCTGGTCACAAGTTGGGAGAGTCGGCTGTTGGTGTATTGAAGTAAAGGCGTGGAAGCGGGTTAACGAGGTGGGTAACAAGCTAGGCTGTAAACCTGACAGGGGCAGTGGAATGATGGTTTTCTTCTTCATGGTGCCGGGTGAGATGTGAAACAGACAAATTGAGCTTGCATACCAAGTAAGTTTCACGTTAAGCGAGAAGAAAACATGGGCTTTGCCGTTCCAAACGAAACATAAATATGGTTCCTGCGTCATAAAAAAAAACACCACGATCTAATCTATATTACAAAGAATGATAACATAAATCATCGATTCCATGAGAGAAGCGACATATCTCCAAGTCGTCTGAAGAGTAACGATCAGCAACAAGCTGACAGAAGCGTGACTGAAATCCTTACCTGGGCTTAATCAGATGACGTGCTGTGCCGAAGGTGGCGATGAGGATGAAGAGCGCCGAGGAAGCAACGTATGCCCAGCCAAGGAAAGGATTCTTGCCGCCTATCCAAGATACAGTGGAAATGACAAAGGACTTTGTGCCCCTATAAGACAAGACGGGGAAGTCTGGAATGACCGTGAGTGGACTCTGCCAAAAAAAAAAAAGATAGGATACTTGAAACGCACTTAAGCCAATGACAATCTGGTAAGTTCCCGACTGCATGGTATCGGCGTCATTTCGCCCATATAGTTTGGTAAAGCTGGGGAGGCCCGCTGTGCGCATCCAGTTCTGGAAGTGCTCATCTTCTTGGAGGTTGGGCATGTTGGACTCGTTGTAGCCCTGAGGAAAACGGAGGCTCCAGTTCGGGGGAGGCATGATCTCACTGTAACTTGAATAGCCATTGTTGGTCTTGGTGGGGTCCGGGACATATTTTTTGCTCTCTCCGCCCCAAGCAATGCCCTGGGAGGAGAATTGATAGGGCTGAGGCTCGGACGAATTATTCGAGTTCTGGAGGGTGGGTGTGTAGAAAGTATCTGATGTCAGAGTTGAGAGCTGTGCGTGGTGAAAAGGAAAGGAGTGGAAACGGACCATTGAATATAGAGTTGGCGATGAGTCCGCAGGGATAGATGGAGATGTTTCCGAAGGGGCCGGCGCCGCCGAGTGGGTCGCAGTCGCTGTTGTTGAGAGAGCTGGGACTGACGTATTTTCCTTGGAGCTGGTCAGAGTTGAGGCTCTTGACATAGCGACGGTGGTTCTGGTAGAAATTGGTGAGACCGTAGTAGAAGAAGACGGGGGCTTGAAGGTCGATGGGGATGTTAAACTCGACGATACACTGGCGCTGGTTGGAGGGGTCGCTGAGGCCGGTGTCGGGGATGTAGGCGTATCGTGGAGAAGGTGGGACGATGTTGTCGCTGCCAGCCTTGAGACGGTAGGTGTATTTGTTTGAGGGGAGGGGAGACCAGTTGAGGGAGGCGTTGGACGGAGAGCCCTGGAGATTCTCGCACTCTGTGTAGTCGAAGGAGATTTGGGAGACGAGAGAGGAGCCCCAGATGAGAAGGCCGCCGATGGGGGCAAAGATAAAGCCGACGATGAAGAGCGTCGGCAGCACAGTCTTGGGCGTCAGAATTGGCTGCCAGGCCTTGAGCCGCTGCTGCTTGAACGCGGTGTCTGCACGAGTCAGCAGCCATCCCACAGAACACCCCACCACTTACTCGCTGGCTTGCGCCATGCACCCTTTTCCTTGGATTTGCGGTTGAGTAGGCCCATGACAGAAAGCAGTTGGATTATGTAATTGCATTCTCCTCTTGCGTGTGGCGCAATGGCAATCGATTTTCCAATCTCTGATATGTTCCCCAGCAATTCAGTCTTCAGTGATCTACGCCCCAGTAATACAACATCCAAGGATATATGCCCCAATGAATTATTCCCCATCCCCACAGGCTCTACTCTCGTTTCTTTTCGTGCTATGGTCCAGGACACCTCAATCTCCCCCGAGTTCTACCAGGCCCTAGACGGCTCTCTCTGTCAGCGCACTGTCCTCTGGGTTGTTTCCGTGCCAGGAGAATCGCCTTGGTGCTCTTCCTCTCAGGGCATTCCTTGCCTCCACACGCCTCTACGCCCCCACAAGTATCCCGTTCCTGGTGCTCAGCATACGGGGCTCCAAGTCAAGGTGCGATGATCCAAACTCTCCATCGCAGCCATTGACATGGCACCAGATCTATCACCCGCACCTGGCTCAGGGTATCCAGGTGACAGACATCCGCACTTTTGTCGGATATCTTTCCACAGATTGGTAAAGACCATGCCCATCTCAGTGATTCTTTCTGACTATTTTCCTATTCCAAGTGTATATTGTGATTATAATGACCCTGAATCACCATCAATGATGGTTTCAGCGCTTCACGTCCTCTCGATCCCCGAGACACCCTCGCTCATCATTCCTCGTACCTTTCCTGCATCGTTCGCTCCCGACACCCGCACAGTTCGAAACAAACTCATTGACTGGATTGCTCAAGAAGCTTTGGCTGGTGATTTAGATGCTGCAGAATGGGTCTTGCTTTCTGCCATCTCCAAAACGTGAGGCAAATCCACCGGTTGATCAATCGATCTCACCTGACGAGTTTGCACAGACAGTCCAGTTCTCCATCTATCTATCCCCCTTCCCTCACGCTCTCCTCCTTCCCCTCTCCGACCCCTTCTTCATCCGCCACACCTACTCTTCAACACGTTCTCACTCTCATCCTTCCTTTGCTGACCACTCTTCCACTAACACTCGATATACTCAACCACACTTCCTTTTACCCTCAACATAAGCAAGAAGACCAAGACCTCCACAGTGGTTGGCTTCAGGTCCCTAGAGGCTCACTTTACCTTGTCACAGAAGCGGGCATAACCGAAGGCCCAGTCGGGCCAGTCGGTCTTGATAATATACGCTCTCTGCAGCAGGTGATGACGAGTCAAACCCTTGATTACGAGTTCCCGTTCAGCCGGTTCTCCCTTGCAACCGATCTGAGTTTCGTGATCCTGACGCAGGGAAAGAAAAGTGCCTTTTTTCAAGTCAGTGACTATCCTGCTGCTTCGATGCAGCTAACTGTATTAAACCTATCTCAGACAACTGTGAACATTCCGCTAAACAAGAATGATGAGAATGACGACGATCTTTACAAGCCTCTGCATCAGATCAAGGTACCAAGTGACGAAGTACTCAACCAGTGGAGAACCCTAGTCGGTGGAAGCAAGATTGGTCAAACCACGATCAGCGGCGAGACGGCCAAAGTGTGTTTATTTATTATTTATTCATACCACATTTGGGTCATTGATCAACCTTCGCAGTTTATTCAAGACGATTTTGTCAATCAGCGAAGTGCTTCAACCACCACGGGCAAGGAGATAACCTCGGACGACCTGGTTCACTGCATGATAATGGCTAGGTCGGTCAAGTTTTTTTCAACAGGTCTCAAGTGTGAACGGTCTCATGATGTCAATAATAGACTGTTGGCTTTGTCCTACCATGAAAAACTTGTTACTAAAGAAATGTGGGAGGAGGCAAAAGCTTTGGAAACAAGGAGAAAGGCAAGAATAAGCTGACGACAATGCTGCCCTTTATATATTACAATATTATTCCGCAACCATTTATGATCTTTCCAGACCCCACTTGTCAGCTTCGAACCAGATGTCTCCCAGTTCTTGTATGATCCTGACCAACAGGACTTGAATGGCTTGGACGTCTCTGCCACTCCCTTCAAGGTAATACTTGATCTGCACCACAAATTCAAACTTAGCAGCCTATAAATAGCCGATGAATAGATTATCTATACCTTGGGCTCGGTGCCACTCGTGCTAAGTACCAATGGTGTGAATAAAGGAATTTCGCCGAGGAAAAAAATGACTGACCGAGTTGTCAGAACAAATTTCATTCCTTGCTTGTTCTCTGCTCTGAATTGTATCATGTGTCCAGAGGAGAGAGGAAGAGAAGGTTTGTATGTAGGTGGGTTGGTACTATCATAACCCGTTGTGAGGTCAACGATAGAAGTCACAGTGAGACCTGCGATTTCTTTGGGATAGGATGGAGAGATTGAAGATCGCGTTTCGCTTGCCTGGGAATTTCAATGAAACGGAAAGTGAAAACTGTAATGGAGAGGAATGCGTACATCAAAATTTCGAATGCGACTGAAGATGAGATCGATGGTGGGAGGGTCGTCACATCTGAAGTAACCGTTGTTTGTCTTTTGTGAGAGCGTCAATGCGAGACGACGCAGTGAGACTGGTGAGATTACCTGGAAATAGCCGTATCTGTATCGGGCTAGGTGTGAGCAAAGATGCCAAAGGAATGAACGCCAAGGATTTACTTTTCATAGAGGCTCTGTAAATGTCCCTTCAACGTCTTACCCTGAGCATTCAATGCCGCTACGAGCTGAACAAAGGTCATCTAGATAAGGTTCCCCAACCAAGGAAACTCCATCAGCAATGTTGAAAATTGCATTATATTTTCTCTTCTCACTGTAGCGGCAACCCCATCTTTATCCCTAACCTCATCTCCAAACATGAACCCAATCGCTTCTTCATATCCAAACGGCACCTCATACCCTTCTTCAACCAATTTCAAACACGTATTCCCTATATACTTGAATCCAGTCAAACATTGGACAAATTTGAATCCTTCGACGTGAGCCATCGCTTCGATCATTTTAGAACTGACAGTGGATGCGACCATGGCTAATTTTGTCAGAGGTTTACGGTTGATGGCGGTGGATTGTTTGAAGATGTAGAGAATGAAAGAAGCAAAAAGAGAACCTAGTTGGTCACCTGTGAAAATGGTCCATTGACCAGAGGATGGGCTTTTGTTTTTTTGAAATTGGGTTGAGGGAGATCACTACTGAAGACCTCATCAGAGATTAGACAACGTACTCGCGTTCTGCGCCAGCGAATCTGTCAGAATCAGGGTCTTGACTGAGCACATAGTTTATGTCCTCTCGTTCTGCTGTGGCAAGCGCGAGGTCCTGAAAATGTTACATGAGGAGAGGACACAAGGAAGGGAATTTACCAGTGCCCCTTTCTCCTCAGGATTGGGAAATTTGACAGTAGGGAAATCTGGATTTGGTTGTTGCTGTTCCTTGACGGGGACATAGGAAGCGAATCCAAACATTTCAAAGGCGCGCTTGACATAGAAATCGCTGACACCGTGCATAGATGTATTCACGAACTGCACAGATGTAGTCGCATTGAGTTTCCTTGAACCATTTCAATTGGTATCTGCGGTCATAATAGGGAGGGGGAAGAAAACATCTTACCGGTCGACAAGAAGGTTTGATAGGGAGGCGAAGTATGCATCGTGCATTTCCTGAGTTACATCTAAACAGAGAGAGGATGTAAAGACATCGGTCTTCCATGTTACCGGTATAAGATTAGCGGTGATAGACTCGGATATTCCACGATCGTGAGGTTCAATGATCTGAGCAAAAATGCCTTGATGTCCTGTTAAGCAATCTAGTGGTAGGAAACTGACCTGGACTGCATTTTCCCAATAGACCTATCGGAACAAGTTATTGCGTTCGATCTTCTAGAAATGGACGCGCGTACTTTGTAGCCGTTATCTTCCTAGAGCCAAGACAGTCAGTATTTCTTTGATCGTCAGGTCAACAAGTACCTTGGGATTATGACTCGCTGGAAAGAATGTTAAGATCATGTCCAGCGGTCAAACTGAGATGACGAACCAGTGATCATGATACCGCATGCTGTGTTCTGCACCTTAACGGTAAAAGGGACCCTAAAGCAATAGAGGTCGTTATACGTGGGTAGTTTTGTCAAAAAGTAGTCTTACATAGGGGTATGGACTGTACCACGGAGAAGATACACCTTCATACCCTTTGCCAGAAACGCGGCAGCAGTTAATTTTGCCCAATACACCGAGTTATGTCGGTGATCGTGGCCTATGATGACACCCCGGGAAAGGGCGTCTGGTATTTGTTGAATCACATATGAGGCTACTCCCTGGAATTTGAACGATATTAGATTCTTTTGTGTCAATCATGTCCCGAGGAGCTAAGTGTGTGTATGCACCTGTGATGCTTGGATTATAATCAAGTCTTTCCGGATTGTCAGAATTGGTTGACGTCATGTTTCAAGGAATGGTCACCGTTCATCCGCGCCCATCCCGCTTCCATTTTGCCACGTAACCCTGAATCGTCATGATTCATGCACAAGCGCGGACGAATAATTCCCTGGTGAGATCTTACCTGCAGTTCCAAAACCAATTCGTTTCCTTCGATTATTAAAGATGAGACAATAAATAAATAAAAATGAAGGCGAAATGAGAGAACCTCATCCGACTTTCGAGTTCCTTTACATTGCCCGAGTCCCATAAATTCTGGATCTCTGTGCGAGTGACCTCATTCTACCGAAAAAAAAAGAATGGTTAGACAAATTGGCGGGTTTTACATGATCGGTCGTATATTGACTACTACTAACCCTGTCGAGTTCCAACCAATTGGATACGAGTTGTGAGAGATCTGTCATGACATCAAATGGAACACAAGCTGATTTTGGCGACTCCGACGGATCACCGTGAGTTCGATTAGCCTCAACAGGAAGTGAGTCTATTTTCTGCTACGGTCACTTTCACAGAAAGTTACGTTTCAAATTCAATAGTAACTGCCCAATTTCAAATCCAGGATACAATAGATAGCCTCTATGACCTGTATCTTTCTTCGAGGTTAGTGTACACATGACCCAGAGCGTTGCCTCAACGCATGAGCAACGAGCTGTTAATTTACGTACTCAGTCACGGCTTGCTAAATTCAGCAATGTTGGTGTTCATTCAGTGTCATTTGTACATTGTGTCTTACATGGAGGTACTGTAGATCTAATCTACATCAACATCTTCAAAAGTGGTCGATGACAAAATAGGACTCTGAAAGTGGCCGACCATGATATAGCGGTGGTCATAGAGAAAACCGTCAGTGATCTTGCTTGACATTGACCTCCGAAACAAATAAAGTGCTCTTACGCGAAATCACCTTGTTGCTTTAGACACTCATGGCCTCACGGACTCGCATAGCTAGAGTCACTCTTGCCAATCTCAGTCCTGCAAAAGGCTCACAGCATAGCGTCAGTGTCTAAAAATTACTCGCTGCCGCGTGGATGTTCCTGATGAGTAATTTAACAGCAAAAACGAGTTGGCCGTGGCCAAGGCTCGGGATATGGTCGAACAGCAGGTCGCGGTCACAAAGGTCAAAATGCACGCTCTGGCCGAGGTCCAGGCATTGCTTTTGAGGGTGGTCAGACACCAATAACAAAGCTGTTCCCTAAACGAGGTTTTATCAACGCCAACGGGAGAACGTATGCACCTGTGAACCTTGATCGGATACAACACTGGATAAACCAAGGCCGTCTGAAGTGTTCTCCAGACGACCCTATCACTGCGAAAGAGCTGTTGCTGAGTGGTTGTATTCATTCGGTGCATGACGGAGTCAAGATTCTGGGAGACGTGAGTTATATGAACGAACACAAATTCTTTTTCTCATCGTCCTCAGGGTGCCGAGCTCTTGAAGACGCCCTTGTATGTTGTGGCGTCAAGAGCAAGTCAGAGTGCTATCAAGGCTATTGAAAAGAAGGGCGGGAAAATTGTTTGCAAGTACTACAATGAACTCGCGCTCAGAGATTGCGTCAAAGGAAGGACGGACAGAGTCTCTGCTGCACCAACACGTCGCGAAGACATCGGTGAGCCTTGCAATTGACAATTGTACGGTATCGACTGAAAATGTTTTATATAGAGTGGTATAACAGATGGAGGAATCGCGGCTACCTAAATACAACCACGCTCAACTCACTGAACAAGATGCCTTTCGTAGAGGACCGTTGGCACGTGTTGGCTCAACAGCTTGGTAAATATCGCAAACAGACTTTTGCCAAGGAAAGTAAGTGATGTAGCAGATAATGAGAAATTCTACGTCTCCATCCTATCCGGTGAAATACTTCGGCTACGTGAACGATATGGTGACTCCGATCCAGAACGAGAGCGTGAGGGACTTTGAGATATGTATCTAGAGCCAGCGGAAGCAGGACTGCCGCTGCGTGACCTCGAGAGGCTTCTGCTTTCACTCCTGCTCCTGCTTCTGTCTTCACTTCTAGCTCTGCTACCTACCCTGCTCCTACTGCTATCTCCCCTGCTCCTACTTCTACTTCTGCTGCTAGCTCGGACATTCCTATCTTCATCCTCGCCCTCCATTGCATCTAGTAGACGACTTTTTCGTGGACCCAGTTCCCCAGTTTCTTCTAATATTTCTCTTTTCTGTATCCGTGGCATGACGATGTCGTATACTCGTTCTTCAGTCAAGAGTTGGTAGACGAATTCGTCAATATAAGTCAAAAAGTATCCATCTAAACCAATTTCTGGATGAGAATGGCTCAATGAAATTAACATGTACTGACTCATATTTCGCAGTCGTAGCTTTCTGAAGTCTTTGAGTAAGGGTTCCAGGATTTCGTACACTTCGACCGCATGGAATGTCATTCGTACGTACATTGCGGCCAAGGCGCGAAGGTATCTGGAAAAACATGAGAAACTGAGCTTAGGAGTGGGGCATGTGGACACACACTTGAACTCGTCCGCCTGCAGATATTCTAAAAGAATTTCCTTTTCTGGCTGGATCTGTAGGAGTTTGAGAAGAAGGCAGAGGAACTCGCTAGGTGTCTGGTTTCCTCCATAAACACCTCCGACTGCTCGGATTTCAACAGCCTTATCTATGAGGCTGGCGGCTGGAATGAAGTCGGGCACTGGCACAATTACTGAGGAAACTTGCACACCTGTGAGGGCGAAACAGTGTTCTTTCCAGTAGGTAGAGTCGTAGATACGATTACGGATAACAGTATCGATCAGGTACTGCACGAATTAATTCTATTGGCATTTAAGTAATGGAGCACCCACCTGCGGATTTTGACCATGAATTGCCCTTGCACCACTGACTGTGGTATTGGCCATTACAGAAGTAGAAGAAGGGGAGTTGTTTGGGCTTGTTGCATCATTAGTCTCTGGAATATAGCCAATTCATCCTTTCTAACTGCTTCTATTGCAAGGCAGCCTGGTCATTGACAGTCTTAAGCCGTTATCCTCCCTCAAGACCAAGGTGTTTTTTTCGTTCGGGGATATATTCGAACATAATCCGAAGTGCCGGGTTTATTCTTGATATCTCTCCTCCATGTGGGCCGAACGAGTCTCCAAAAGGATCCGATCGGCAGGCAAAGTAAAGGTCTCTCCAGTTTCCAGTGGCTGACTATCGCTGTCGGATGAATTCTGGAGGACAACTTTTGGCACTTGTTGCATATTTCTGAGGATCGTATTGATTGTATGAGAAGGAAATCGGAATTTCTGCGGCATCGAGGTCTTATACGAAAGGCACTGTTTTCGAAATGTCAGATATCTGAAAGGACTTTCCGACGGATGTGCCCAGCTTCCGGGTGATAATAACACCGAGCGGTCCATTTTCCAGCACAACAAACACCGGCGAGAACTTGTTCCGACTGCCTGTGTATCGTGTTGAAACCAATTTTTTGATTGGAGATTCAGCGCTGGTAAGATCCTTTTCTTTTCTTTCCAGTCAATTTTCTCTGTTCATAGAGATCCGATAGCGACGATTGTGACTTTTCTGCACTGCTGCAAGCGCTGCCATGCCATTTGGGCAGTACGCACCAGCATTTGGTCTGTGTGGAACAGATTTGCTGTCCGAGTTGCTGCAAAAGGGCTTGAAGCTCGGTTTGAAAGAGGCGCTTACACATAGACAATCTGTACATATACATTGTAATTATGAGGATAATGGAATGGCAAGGCCATAGTGCGCGGAAACTGAGTGTTGAGGGGGAGTGACTTAAAAGTGTGGTTGTTCCCTGACTTCATCCTCTTTCTACTGGTATCCCTGGTCCTGTTAATGCAAATGGCCACGGCTGCAAGCATTCCACCATACATGCTGCCGGGAGTCACTGTGCAGCAGCCGTCTCATCTAGAGGGAGACGCTAATCTCGCCACTGAAATATTGCCAGGCCCCCCCTCTATTTCGTCTGTCCAGCAAGCAGCTCAAAAACGCGACCCCAAAAAACCATCGACTATTTTCTCCTACCTGCCTTCAGATGACCCAGGATCCACATATTCTGGAATTGCCCATGGTACTCTCATCGGGCAGGAGCCCCAGGACGGTCATCGCCCAAAGCGCCCCAGAGTTGACAAAGGGTGCGCCTTCTACCGTTCTCTTTTTCGCCGACTGACTACTTTCTTTCTTCACATCCCAATCCGCTGTTTCTGTCATGTTGGACCAATCAAATGATCTTTCTCTACACGTCCCGTTGTGCTTTTCTTTCGTCCGGAAAAGAACGGCCTCTGGGCGTGCCCAACGTGCTTCTGCCCGCAATCAAAATGGGCAAACCGTTGCTGTGCCCTTGGAAAGCACTAGCTCCGGTGAAGCACCAGCTCAACTCCATCCAATTCCATCGCCAATGGAGACAGATAGTCTCCCTGGCATCCAAGAGGACGAACCTTCCCTTTCGCGCTCCAATTCTTCCAATGATTTCCAGGCCTCCGTCTCCCATGGGAGACCAAGGCGCAAAGACAAAGGGAAGGCCAAAGAGGTTGACCCAGTCTCTATTAGAGTCAAGGAGGAGCCTAAAAGCGTGGTACTGCCCTCTCCTGATCCTCCGCTTGCGTCTAACCTGGTGCGTTCCCCTTATTTTGCTTGGCTTCTTGGCTCATGTTGTACTTCAAGTTGAACAACGATGATCACTGTTCTTCTTGTCGTTCACACGGCGATCTCGTATACTGTGATGGATGCCCCCGGGCGTTTCATCTTTGGTGTGTCGATCCACCCTTGGAGACTATAGAAGAGGGGGATAGTAGATGGTTCTGCCCTGCGTGTATGATACGTAAGGTGAGCTCGTCATCTTCCTTATTTTCATGCTCCTTGGCCTCATCTTTCCTTAGCAACCTCCTGCTAAACCCCCACCATCTCTTCTGTCGCCCCTGATCCACCAGCTCAATATGTCAATTCCGGTGGAGTTCCAGTTACCCGAAGACATCCGGACCTTCTTCAAAGATGGTGCTTCATTTTTCCTTCCTGTGCCCCTACACTCAACCGAGTCTGACCTCCTTCTACAGTCGGTCAAGGGCCAAAAGGCAATTATATCGATACAACGTTCTACAAACCGCCTCGCCAAAAGTAACTAGTCTAGCATTATACACTGGGCTCTTTCACTGATTTTTTTTGTGCCTTTTAGCCGCCTCGGTTTTCCAGAGGAGAGAGATGCACATCGTCTGAGAGATAAAAACGGTGCACCTGTACTATGTTTTCAGTGTGGAGTATCTGCTCTCCCTAGTGGGCTCGCAGCAACGGCACCTGCCACCAAAAGGACAAGGAGATCTTCGTTTAAGGGTGCTTCAGATGACAGTTGGAAGCCTATCATATCCTGTGATTTCTGTACTCTTCACTGGCACCTCGATTGCCTCGATCCCCCACTTCCCAGCCTGCCTCCTCTCAACAGAAGGTGGATGTGTCCAAATCACTCGGACAGGGTCTTGGTATGAGTCTTCCTGTACACTCAAAGCAAATGAACTGATAATATAATTACTTCACAGCCTATCAAACGCCGAATTCCCAAATACAATCCTTATCCAGTCATTGAGATCGATCGCCCAGGTCAATCAAATAACGGAAACATCGAGATCATTCCATCCGAAAATGCTGTTCCCATACAACAAGGAAACCGTATAGCCACCGATGAAGTCTTGATCAATGGTCGTCGATATCGCGTTCCCGAACGAACCATTGTCCTTGATTTCTGGAGCAAACTCAGCAAAAGGTCTGCATCTCCTCACCAGTGAGTCTACCTTGTAAATTCGGGCCATCGCTGATATCCATTTAGGGAGGAAAAGGACAACATTTCTTCTGCCATGTCTTCACCTCTCACTTCACTGAGTTCCTTGGATGATTTTGGCGATGATTCACAGGAGACGGGATCTGTGGGGGAGACAAGTGAACTTAAAGTCGCTGAGGTACTGTTCATCATCAAAGTTCGGTCTTAGAGTTTTATTGACTCTTACTATCCTGGTTGTGCAGATGCTTAATGGTTTAAGGCGAAGGAGATCCCATGCTTCCAATTTGAATGGTGTCTCTCGACGAAAAATGTTTGAACGAGCCGTGCAAACGAGCCCTGATGTGGAAGCGTCCGACAGATCAGAAGCTCTAAATATCAATTCAGTTGCACCTGCGAAAGTCAGCCCCTGTTTTTCTGATTTTTACGAGCTATTGACTGATGGCGCCTCGTCATTCCAGCGTCTCACTAAGGCAACTTCAATCAACGGTGTCACTAGACAAAACACACTTACGGATTTGACAAGCACTGTTGTGACGCCGATACCCACCGTCATCATTACCCAAAGAAAACACTCTGCACAGAGCACGCAGCCTGAAAACAGCGTCCGTGAATTGAGGTCGAAGAGTAAGAACGTGGCACCAGAGTCATCATCTGCGAGCGTGCCATCTAGAGTAGGTCTTTAAGCATGAGTGTCATCGACATTTGCTTATGCATTTCATTAGGAGAATGCAATTTCTAGTGATAGCCCCCCAACAGATACCGCTGTTACCGATGCATCTACTACCATAGTGCCTTCTAAGAAAGCTGTTCAAGTCAAGGTAAACGATATTTGATTCCAATATAGTCTCGGCTCATGGTCCCTCAAGGTTGAAGAATCAGAAGACCCACCAACACTATCCAATGGAGTCCCTTTAATAGATTTCCCACCAATCAATCCTAAGGTAATCACTCCAGTCAACATAAGTTAAATGATCTAACTCTGTGGCTAGACACCATCGAAACGACGAGGACGTCGGCCTGTTGTCAAGGACACAGAAGAAGGAAAACCTGCTCCAGCTAAGCGAGGTCGCAAGAGGAAGGAGCGGGAAGAAGATTTACCATACCGACCCAAGCCCTACGAGACCTCCAAGAAAGAAAAGCTCGACCTCGAAGAAAAAGAAAAAAGGTCGACCCGTAAACGCATTCCCCGCACCCCATCGCGGTCCCGCGTGCTTCCATTGAATCCTACTTCTATACATGCCCCCTCTTCAGCACCTGTCACTCCTTCCCTCAAGATTCGTCTGCCAAGATTTAATGCGGGAAGCATTTCGGCCACGAATCCTGGAGGTCCTCACGTCAAATCGTAATTTGCGATTTGTCTACAATGATCGTTGTGCTGTTTTGACCCACTTACCATTAGTTCCAGTATTCCCATGGGAAACATAATGTGTTCTATCATACTTTATTTCCTGTTCATTGGATGGTCACTTTTTCATAATTTGTAATAGAGTTGGGTTTACGCCACCAATGTGCTGCAAGAGAAAATTGTTTAATTGAAATTGATGACTGCTGTGATCCGTCCGGCCTGCGATGTGTCACTTAACACAGCCGCCAGTTCGGATGGGATTGCGACCTCTCATTGCTATTTGTGGTACAACGGGAGTAGGCAAATCAAATCTTGCGGTAGAACTTGCCCTACGGCTCAAGCAAGGAGGGTCTGTGAATGACTGGTCCGGTGCCAAGATCATCAACGCTGATTCTATGCAAGTCTATGAGGGTCTCGACATTATCACGAACAAAATACCTTTGGAGGAGCGTAAAGGGGTCGAGCATCTTTTGATGGATATCAAGAAACCAGGGGAACAATATGTGGTTGGGCAATGGGTACAGGATGCCATCAAGCTTGTGAGTGGATTTTTGTTTCATTCATTGATGTTCCATTCGATGGCTCATTTTCAAATGCAAAGATTGATGAAATTCACAAGGACAACAAAATCCCGATAGTTGTTGGAGGAACTTCCTATTGGATCCAAAATCTCGTCTTCTCCGATCGCTTGGTTAGCTCACCTAAACCGACTGCCACAAAATCGTCCTACAAAACTCCTGAAGAATTGCATCACTTCACTTCCAAGTTAACAAACCCGGACTTGTTTCATATTTTTGATTCACTGCCTGAATCACCGCCCTCAGCAAGCAAGGATGGTGACTTTGCATACCAGCTACACGCCTTGCTTCATATCATTGATCCTGTGATGGCGTCCCGATGGCATTGGAGAGATACGCGCAAGGTGCTGCGAAGCCTGGAAATTATTAAAGAAACTGGGCGAAAAGCAAGTGACATCGTCACTGAACAAGCATTGAGAACTGCCGTGGCTGAACCGAGGTTTGTTTTGCCCTCGGAGTGAAGCATCAGTGTTTAACATTGTGCTATAGATTTCGTACTCTTTTCTTCTGGCTCTATGCAGAACCTAGTATCTTGGAAAAGAGACTCTATGATCGTGTGGACAAGATGATAGAGGCATGATCAGTCAATCACCCTTATCCTTCGATTCGCTGATACAGTCCCTTAGCTCGGTTTACTTGACGAAATTCGCAGTCTGCGGAATTCAACCTCGGCCAGTATACCAGGAAACTTATCAATTGAAGGCGCTCCTGAGAAGGATTACAGCCTCGGCATTTACCAGGCGATCGGTACTGTTCAAAACCACTCGCACACATTTTTTGCTTATATTTGACCGTTGTACAAAGGTTATAAAGAATTCTTCAACTACCTATTCAACCCTGAACCATCGCAAAGTGGATTTTCCCAAGCAGTGGATAGAATGAAGTTGTCTACAAGGCAATACGCCAAACGCCAAATTTCCTGGATCCGGAATAAACTTATACCTGCAACTGAATCGGCGAACAGAGTGGACATGTCTACTCCATTCTACCTGCTTGACGCAACAGGTTTGTCATTATCCCTTCTTCACTTCATTGCCCATTAATTTTCCCGCAGAACTCGGAATGAACTGGATGAACAATGTTCAAGGACCTGCCACCAAAATCATGGAAGGTGAGCTATATTGGTCTCGTTTTATACGTTGGTGACCGACTCCTTCATAGGTTTTCTGAACAATCAACAACTTCCAGAGCCAAAATCACTTTCTGCTAGGGCGCATGCTCTGTTGACCGTCAAAGAAAAAGATGTCAGGTGCGCATGATAACGGTGAGCACGACGGCTGGAACTGAACCACCTGTGCAGACCATCTGCGATACTAGAGGCCAGGCGCAAGATCATATGCCCTGTGTGCACAACTGATCAGAATCGACCCGTCATGATCGAACAAGGTTCAGATTGGGAACTTCATTCGAAAACCCGATCCCACAAACGTTTGCAAAAAGCTAAACAAAGACCACCAGTTCATGTTGATAATGTCACATCATACAATGAGGGGTTGCTGAAATACAGTATGCAATTCTTCTTTCTACCTTAACGGCAGTTCACGTGGAATACAGATACGCATTCTTGACTTTGCGACGTCCTGTAAACGTCCAACTCAAACAGATTCGGCCCAATCTACGAGCCAGTCCTCCCAGTCCTGCCAAGGATCATTAGACAAACGGACTTCACCGTGCTCATGGTCATGGGCATGGTGCTGACGAGGGTCCAGGAGGCGATCCACGATATGAACAGCGGCATTACTGGTGACCACGTCGGACACCAAGACGTCATGATGGTTAATTCGAACTTCAGTTTTGACCACAGATGGCTTGTCGGGACCAGGAACGGGCAAGGCGAACTCGTATCTCCTGACGTGTGCATGGACACAATGATCCTCGAGGCGTGTCGGGAGTTTGAAGTGTGCATCAGATATTACCTTGCCATATGAGGAGGATTGCGCTGTCCCCTCTACCGAAAAT
>Ga0153966_100393_pt1 | contig 18044 bp, 21 predicted proteins | sample TSFL050MetaG_FD_104738 | JGI IMG/M metagenome (GOLD analysis project Ga0153966, IMG submission 104738) | Attine ant fungus gardens microbial communities from Florida, USA - TSFL050 MetaG | ecosystem: Host-associated > Fungi > Mycelium > Unclassified | place: USA: Florida, Paynes | collected... | reverse complement strand
TAAGTATTGACACTCAGTCTATCACAGGCAAACGGGGCCGTACCACCACCTGAAAAGACGTCTCCGTAGTGCCTCGGTTGCGTTAGAGAGGTCAGGGGAATCGTCGTCGTCGTCGTCGTCGTCGTCGTCGTCGTCGTCCTCTGAAGAGTGACCTTGGGAGAGTTCCAACACCCCAACCAACAAGAAAGTAACGATCGAGCGGTGAGCTGACCAGGTCGAAATGGAAGAAAGCCAGGCCGGCATCGACGATGTAACGGTCTCACTCACGACCGTCTTGTTTATGACATATGTTTGTATATGTATATATGATATGCCCTCACAGTGTAGTGTTCCTTAATCTCGATCTGGTTCAATATATCTTGAAATTCCTATCACCAAGTTCAAGATTGTAACATAAGGTTGAGATTTCCCCTCAATTTATCTTGGACATAACATATGTCCCCACTTACCTTACATTCCCCTCACTCAACTCCCCACCACTTGATGCTTGAAATCATACTGATTATTGCTGAAATTTATTGGACCCAGGAAATTGACCCTCGACAAAATGGAAGCCCCAATGACACAACAGAAATGAAGTTAGATTTGACCAAGGAAACTCTTGAAATTCATTTGGACCAAACAAACTCAGACTCTCTGATCAGCCTAGCAAGAAACCATATTGACAGATGAAACTGAACTAACACCCCTAAAAATCAGAACAATCAGTTGCAAAATGAACTTGGACAAAGAAAGAAACCAAATGACAGTTGAATCTGATAGGATTTCAGATTTCATACAACAACTCAAAGACTTACCAGATGTAAGAGTTCAGTCCTTGGTGAGCACCTCAGGCTTAACTCCACTCTAAGTCAGAGTTGACAAAGAGAACTTGTTAGAGTTCCTGTTATTTAGTGTACACTACTTATACATGTCCAATTATTTGTCCTTATTTACTGACACAAAATGTATTACTAATTAAAAGAAAAGAAAAAGAAAAATAAAATAAATATTGACTTGGAGAGAAAAGGTGATTTATGATACCATCCTCCTCTCAAAGGTCCTTATCCTAAGGACTTCTCTTCATAGCTTGTTATATGGATCCCTTAGATCATCCATTTCATGTTCTTTATCTTCCAGCTCTTCCAAATACTTTCTATCATCTTTGATTCTTTGTTGATCTTCCTCATTCTTTTCTTCATTTTATTCTTTTACAATTTCTCCTTTATATTTGTTCCTTTCTTCTTCTACTTTTTTTAAGAATAGATGCCTACTGTATCTTAAAAATGGATTTCTTTTTTACTATCTTCAATTTTCCTCTATTCATTTCTAGTATTCTCTATTATATCTTTTATTTTTCCAGACATATACTAGTTTTGCCATATATGTAGTAAATATTAGTTGAGGTAACTTAGGCTTACACTCTAAGTCAGAGTTGATAAAGAGAACTTGTTAGAGTTCTTGATAATTGATTTACACTACTTATACAAAATACTTATTTGTACATATTATCTTTCTCTCACATATCCCTTTTGAGTTACTATTCCCAATTTGGTAATAAGTTCCTGGACATTTGATAATTAAAAGAAAAGAAAAGAAAAATAAATATTGACTTAAAGGAATTTAGTGGTTCATGACAATATATTCTCCTAGTAATTCTCTGCTGTATATTTTTCTATTCTCTTCTTCTTTCTGTCATCATACTTCTTTTTCCTCTTCTCTGTTGTATTCTTTCTTAAATTCTTTTACTAGTTCTATTGTGTTTTAAATTCTTTCTATTTTTCCAAGTATTTTTCTCTACTATACATCTCTTCTATTATACTAGGTATTTGTTTCTTCTTCATACCTTTCTTTTATTTATTATCTTCTCTACCTTCTTGTTATGATTTGCTCTGATACTTATCTTTTTCTTTATTAAATTAATTAATTAACAATAATACAACAGTAATAACTTTACGACGACAGTATGGGAACACCACACTATTAATAAAATGAACAAGCATGGGAAAGGCATGTGTCAATTACATGCCTATCAGACAGCTGCCATGTATGGGAAAACATGTGAGTAGAAGCTGTCTGATATAGAAAGATACTCAGGACTTGATAGATGGTAGTCTGTAGATACCTTGTTCTCTCTTAGAATAGCCTTAGCATAGCCACTTGTAATTATATAAATAGCTAGGCAATTCATAGAGAGAACTCTGTCGAGTTCTTCTTGTCTTAATCTCATACCCTCTGAGGGGGATCCGGGATTGTTCTGTGAGTCCTAACACTTCTGTAGTGATCATTAGCTAAGTTAGCTTAAGACCACACTCTAAGTCAGAGTTGACAAAGAGAACTCATTAGAGTTCCTGCTAGATTTGAGTATACTACTTATATCTATTCTACTTAGTTTATGCACTACTTTTCTATGGTGATTATGTGATATCAATGTGATATGTCATGTGACTGATCATGTGATCCCAATGTGACTTCTCTGATTATGTAAGTCTATTCTAGAAATAGAAAAGAAAAGAAAAAGAAAGAATCATGATTCATGACATATACTTTATACTGACTATACTGATTTTGACCTCTTTATAACTATATTACAAAAGAAATTCCCAAATATTAATGCTCTGGGAGGAAAACTAACTGATGAAGACTTCAAACTTATTATTTTAAATATGTTATCTCATTTCTAGAACTCAGTAGTTACTAGTCTTTATAGAAACATGAACTCCATAAAGATAATATCACAACTCTGATTCTAGTATGTCAGAATTAGCCAAAACTTGTCATAAATCACCCACCTAAACCAAAAATAGTATAGCTAGAGGGATAGGAAGAAAGGGAACTATTCTCAGATAGACTAGACAAAGGATTCTAATTATAGAAAAGGAGATAAGATAAGATAAGATCATATTGACTAGGTTATATGATAGAACTTTCTGGAAAGATCAGTAGTTACTTAAGCATACATATAGACAAATAAAAATTGTGTATAAGTAGGTAGTACAATTCATCAAGAGACTTTATCGAGTTCTCTTCATTCTCTCATAACATTGAGTGTAATAAGACAGTTGTCTCAACTTGCTTGTCATTACATTAGAACTCAATACCACTCTATCCATACCATTCTTCACAAACCCTATGCTTATATCTTTTTCTCTTACTCTCATATCACCCTCAGTATGCTGGTTATTGCGACCAATGACCATTACAATACAGCTGGGCCCTAGGCTTACAGAGGACTTATTAGTCAGTTAGGGGCTAATGATAGAAGCACAGTACTAAGCTCAAGTATCATGTCAAGACCTGACCTCTGCATTGAGTGGGCTTGCTAAAATACTTATTTTCATTTGTCATATAAACCTTGTGCTGGGAGCTCATTGTAGTTCCTACATGCAGAGAAGTGACAGTTGTTCCTTAGGAAGCTGTCTAGTTTAGGGGTTCATATCTTTGTGGCACTAGTATAACCCTATTACTAGGGCAGTAGTCAGTAAAGAAGTAGGTGCCTAGCTGGGAGAAGACGTGCTCCCTACTAGGTATAAAAAATTAGTTCAGAAGAAAATGACTGCTCCTTGTATGAGGAAACAACAACAGATGAAAAAGAAATCTGGGACAATGACATGTCCCACCAACAATCATCCCAGGGTCAATAACCCCAACAACAACAACAACAACCATAACAAGAGGAAGCAGGTCTAACCATGGACCAAATCCTTTAATACCTCGTCCAATATATAATGGTGATTGAACAGCTCCTATCTAGGGGGCAAATGCAGGGGGAGGCAGCCAAGTCTCTACTGTTTGATGGAGAAAGGGAGAAGGTGGTAGGATTTATCAATGCCTGCTGTCTGTATATTAGCATGAGAATGAAGAGGAGTGGTGAGGAAGAGAAGATATCATGGGTATTAATGTATGTGCAGGGAGGAGTGGTGGAAGTATGGAAGGAGAATGTATTGGAGGAGAGAAGGCAGGAAGTGTCAGGGGTAGAGATAGTGGAGGAGCTGTTTACAAAAATGAGGGAGGAGTTTGGGGAGTTTGATGAGGAGTCAAGAAAGGTAAATGAGTTGAGGTTGCTGGAGTAGGGGGGACAAACATGTGATGAGTATGTTTAGATTTTCAAAAAAGTATCAAGAGAAAGCAGCTATGAGGGACAACCTCTAGTAGAGAAATTTAAGAGGGGGTTGAATGGAAATATCAGAAGGAGGTTGGCAGAGGTAGAGTCGCCCTCAGTAATGATCAAGGAATGGTGGGAAAGATTGGTAAGGCTAGACAAAAATCTGAGGCAAAGCAAAGTAGAGAAGAAGATGTTGGGGGGGAAAGGAGCAGCGTGGATGGCAAGACCACCAGAAGCGCAGCTGTTCAGAGAGACTAGGCCCTTCTGGAACAATGGAAACCAGGGGAGTTTCCATAGAGCACTAAAAGGAGGATTTAGTAGAGATTTGAGGAGACGAGACAGCAGAGGACAAGAGGTTTGGGACCTCAATGCAATAGAGGTGGATAGAGGCTGGGGGGGAGATCAGAGGTGTTTTAACTGTGGAATGTCTGGGCACATGGCCTGACACTGCAGGAATCGGAAGGAGGTTAGAGGAGGAACACAGGAGGCGTTAAAAGATCAGAAAGACCAGTAAACCCTCGGCTGGTCTCCCACAATAGATATAGTGTACTATATAGACAAAATAAAAACATTGACCACCACATTGAGAGGGAAGTGAGATGGACACTTAAACCGTTAAGAGAAGTCTGGCTCAACATTGGGCTAGAAAAAGTGGATACTCATAGAGGGGTATTAGTGAAGGCACTGTTAGATAGCAGAGCAACAGGCCTGTTTATGAGTAAGAAGCTAGCAGGGAAGCAAGGCTTCAAACTAGAGAAATTGGCAAAACTAATAAAAGTGAGAAATGTAGACGGAAGTGACAACAAGGGGAGATCAATAACCCATGAGGTGAAAGTCAACCTGTATTACAGGGGACACATAGAACAAGTGAGAATAGATGTATGTGAACTGGGGAAGACAGATGTAATTCTGAGAATGCTGTAGCTTGCAGCACATAATCCAAAAATAAACTGGGAAACAGAGGAAGTAAGAATGACCAGGTGCCCACCCCTGTGTAGACAAACACCTGAGAAGAAAATAATAAGGAAGAGACAAACAATAGTAGACAACAAAAAGGACCTAAAATAGACAATGGAAGAAAAGGAAAGAAAGGAAAAAATTGCAGAAGATCACAGGAAGATTGAAGAACTAGTGCCCTGATGATTCCACAAGTGGAGAAAAGTGTTTGGAAAAGTAGAGTCCAAATGGATGCTGACCAGAAAGCCCTGGAATCATGCCATCGATCTAAAGGAAGACTTTGTACTAAGGAAAGGGAGAATCTACCCTCTGTCTAGGACTGAAAAGGAGGAAGTACAGGCCTTTGTAGAGAGTCAGTTAAAGAAGAGCTATATCAGGCCCTCCAAGTCTCCACAAACATTGCCAGTACTATTCATACCAAAGAAGGATGGCAAGAGAAGAATGATGCAAGACTATTGATATGTGAATAAGAGAACAATCAAGAACAGCTACCCCTTATCCCTAATATTGGAACTAATAGATAGTATGGGGACTAAAAAGGTGTTTACAAAGATGGATCTGAGATGGGGATACAACAACATCAGAATCAAGGAAGGAGATGAATAAAAAGTGGTGTTTACAACACACCTGGGACTGTTCGAACCAACAGTAATGTACTTTGGACTCACGAACTTGCCAGCCACCTTTCAAGCCATGATGAATGACCTCTTTAGAGATATGATTAATAAAGAGGACGTAGCAACCTTCATCGATGATGTATTAGTAGCAATGAAAACGGAGAAGGGGCATGACGAAATAGTGGAAGAAGTATTGAGACGGCTAGAGGAGAATGATCTCTATGTAAAACCAGAGAAGTGTGTATGGAAGGTTAGAGAGATAGGATTTTTAGGGGTGATAATGGGACTAGAGGAGTTCCAAATGGAGAAGGAGAAGGTGGAAGGGGTCATAAACTGGCCAATACCGCAGTATGTTAAGGACATATAAAAGTTCCTAAGACTGGCAAACTACTACTAGTGATTTGTTAAAGACTTTGTCAAAATCGCTAAACCACTACACCAGTTAATCAGGAAGAATGAGAAGTGGAAGTGGGAAAATGAGTAGAAAGAAGCATTCACCCAACTAAAAAAAATTTTTATAACCAAACCAGTACTGGTAGTACCAGATCTGGATAAGAAAATGAGAGTCAAAGCGAATGCATCTGACTATGCAATGGGAGGAGTACTGTCAGTAAAAGAGGAAGATGGAAGATGAAGACCAGTGGCTTTCATCTCCAAATTGTTGAATGATATAAAAAGGAATTATGAAATTCACAATAAGAAGATGCTAGCAGTAATCAGGTACTTAGAAGCATGGAGGCATTTCTTGGAAGGGGTGAAAACCAAGTTCAAAATCTGGACAGATCATAAGAACCTAGAATACTTCATGTCGAACTAGAAGCTGAACCGACAACAAGCAAGATGAGCATTATTCCTATTTAGATTTGACTTTATATTAAAGTACATTCCAGGAAGCAAGATGGGAAAGGCAGACAGACTCAGTAGAAGACCAGACTGGAAGAAGGGGGTAGAAAGGGACAATGAGGATAGAACATTTGTAATGATAGGCTAGTCGAGATGACTGACTTATCACACTCAACGTTAAGAGAGAATGAAGAGAACTTGATGGAGTCTCTCTGTCGATTATGCTACCTACTTATACACTTTTCCTATTTGTTTATATGTACGCTTAAGTAACTACCGAACCTTCTAGAAGATTCCATCATATGACTTGTCATGTGACCAAGTCCCGTGATCTCTCTTTTATTTTTAGAAACCCTCGTCTAGTCCATCCGAGAATAGCTCTCGTTCTTCCCATCCCTCTAACCGTACTATTTTGGGTCCCGGTGGGCGGTTTATGATATTACCCCCCCTTTTAAGGTTCTTCCTCCGGAAGAACTTCACTCCTTTCCATCATCTCCAATTTTTTTCTAGTTTCTTCAAATACTCCCGATCAAACTTCCCGTCATCCTATCCATATAGCGTTTTCGCCATGAACCTCCCTGGCATTTCTATATGTTCTCCTTTTATTCTTCTTCCTTCCCTGCCGTATTCCCTCTTGTATTCCTCTACTGCTTCCTGGGCGTTCTTCAAGTTGGTCTCCTTTTCCCACGAGTCTGCTTCTGCTGTATATCCTTTCCATTTTACCAGGTATTCCCATTTCCTATATCTTTTCCTCTTATTTACTATCTTTTCTACTTCGTATTCTTCTTCTCCTTCTATTATCACTGGAAGGACCGGTTGCTTCTTCTGTCCCCAGACTTGTCCCTAATACCTCCTGACCCTGCTTACGTTTACTACTGGGTGGATCCTGACTGTCTTAGGTAGCTCCAATTCTACTGCATTGGTCGATACAACTCTCTTTACCTTGTAGGGTCCCACAAACCTCTCTGTCAACTTTTCCGTTCTTCTTCCTACCATTTGCCATTTCAAGTCCTTCGTGCTTAGTAGCACTAAGTCCCCTGCTCGGTATTCTTCTGCTTCTCCTTTCTTCCTATCTGCTTGCTTCTTCATCTCTTCTTGTGCCTTTTTCAGTGCCACCTGTGCTTCTTCCTGTATCCTCTTCATTCTTCCTGCAAATTCCTTTGCTCCTTCCAATTTCCCCTGTTTCCTCATTTCGAATCCCATTCTCGGGTCTCTCCTGCTATTTGCTCTGAAGGGCAATACTTTTGTCGAGGTATTCACCTTATTATTGTAGGCGAATTCCACTGTTCCCAGCCATTCGGGCCACTGTTCTTGTCTGTGGTCGATGAACATCCTTAGGTACTGTTCTAGTTCCTGGTTTGTTCACTCCATTTGTCCATCCGTTTGTGGGTGGAAGGCTGTCGACAACTTTGTCTCAATTCCTAGCATCTGATTCAGCTCCTTCATTAGGTTTGCCGCAAATTGTGCTCCTCTATCCGAGATGATGCTTTCAGGCAATCCATGTAGTTTCCACACATGATCTCTGAACAGTCTTGCTAACCCTTCCGCCGATGTCTTTTCTGTCGTTGGAACGAAGTGCGCTATTTTCGTTAATCGATCACACACTACCAGGATTACATTGTACCCTTGGGCTAATGGTAGTTTGGTGATGAAATCTGCCGTGATGTGTGTCCATGGTTTTTCTGGTGCTTCATTCGGCATAAGTTTTCCTGCTGGTGCAGTCATTTGGTTCTTGTTCCTTTGACAGGCGTCGCATCCCTCTACGTATCTCTTTACCTCCCTTGTCACTCCTGGCCACCAGAAATTCCGCGTTACCAGTTCCACCGTCTTCCACTGCCCTTCATGTCCTCCTATCGGCGTGTCGTGATGTAGCCGGATTATCTCTGCTCTCAACTCCTCATCCTTGGGTACATACACTTTCCCTTCCTTTAACATGAGCCCCCTTTCCTCTCTCCATTCTTCGTCCCTTAGCATTCTTACTCCTGCTCGTTTCATCTCCTCTACTGCTTTGATGACCTCGTCATCTTTTGCCTTTGATTCTCTTACTTTCTTTAGTAGGTCCACTCCTTCAATGAGAACCTCCTCTGTTCCTGCTTTTCTCAACCATTCCGCTTTTACTAATGTTCTATCCTCGTTGTCTTTCTCCACTCCCTTCCTCCAATCTGGCCTCCTACTAAGTCCGTCCGCCTTTCCCATTTTACTTCCTGGGACATGCTTTAGTACAAAGTCGAATCTTGATAGGAATAACGCCCATCTTGCTTGTCGTCTGTTCAACTTTTGATTCGTCATGAAGTACTCCAAGTTCTTGTGGTCTGTCCAAATTTTGAACTTGGTCCTTGCTCCTTCCAGGAAGTGCCTCTACGCTTCTAAGCACCTGATCACCGCTAACATCTCTTTATCATGAATTTTGTAATTTCTTTCTGTATCATTCAGTGACTTGGAGATGAAGGCCACTGGTCTCCACTTTCCCTCCTCTCCTTTTACCGACAACACTCCTCCTGTAGCATAGTCTAATGTGTCTGCCTCGACCCTCATTTCCTTGTCCAAATCTGGTGCTGCCAGTAATGGTTCGGTTGTGAAGATTTCTTTTAGTTTAGCAAACGCTTCTTCCTGTTCCTTTCCCCAACTCCACTTTTCATCCTTTCTGACCAACTGATGAAGTGGTTTGGCGATTTTTGCGAAGTCTTTTACAAATCGTTGGTAATAGTTTGCCAAACCTAAGAACTTCTGTATATCTTTGACACACTGTGGTGTTGGCCAGTTCGTGACTCCTTCCACCTTTTCCTTTTCCATTTGAAACCCCTCCGGTCCCATTATCACTCTCAGGAACCCTATCTCTCTAACCTTCCACATACACTTTTCTGGTTTTACATAGAGGTCGTTTTCCTCTAGTCGTCTCAACACTTCTTCCACTATCTCGTCGTGCCCCTTCTCTGTCTCTGTTGCCACTAGGATGTCGTCAATAAAGGTAGCTACATCCCCTTTGTTAATCATATCTCTAAAGAGGTCGTTCATCATGGCCTGGAAGGTGGCTGGTGAGTTTGTGAGTCCAAAGTACATTACTGTGGGCTCGAACGATCCTAAATGTGTCGTGAACGCCGCCTTCCATTTGTCTCCTTCCTTGATTCAAACGTTATTGTAACCCCATCGCAAGTCCATCTTGGTGAACACCTTCTTGGTTCCCATGCTATCTATTAGTTCTGATATCAGGGGTAACGGGTAGCTGTTCTTGATTGTCCCTTTGTTCACATATCGATAGTCTTGTACCATCCTCCTCTTTCCGTCTTTCTTAGGTACAAACAGTACTGGCGACGTCTGTGGAGATTTGGAAGGTCTAATGTAGCCCTTCTTTAGCTGGCTTTCCACAAACGCTTGTACCTCTTCTTTCTCTATCCTGGATAGGGGGTATATTCGTCCCTTCTTTGGTACAAAATCTTCTTTGAGGTCGATGGCATGGTCCCAGGGTTTCCTCATTGGCATCCTTTCTGATTCTACTTTCCCAAACACCTTCTTCCACTTGTGGAAGCATCTGGGCACTAGTTTCTCCACCTTCCTATGGTCTTCCTCTATCTCCTCCCTCTTCTCTCTTTCCTCCATGGTCCATCTCAGATCCTTCTTGTCCTTCTCTGTCGCTTGCTTTCTTTTTATTATTTTCTTTCCAGGTGACTGACCACACAGGGGTGGACACCTGGTCATCCTCACTTCGCCCATCTCCCAGTTTATTTCCGGGTTGTGTGCCGCGAGCCATGGCATTCCCAGGATTACTTCTGTTTTCCCCAGCTCGCACATATCCATCCGGACTCGTTCTACATGTCCCCTGTAGAACAGATTCACTTCTACCTCGTGGGTTATTGACCCTCCCTTGTTATCACTTCCATCCACGTTTCTCACTTTTATTGGCTTATTCAGTTTTTCTAGCTTAAAGCCTTGTTTTTCTGCCAGCTTTTTGCTCATGAATAGGCCCGTTGCTCCATTGTCTAGCAACGCTTTCACTGACACTCCTTCGTGGGTGTCCACCTTCTCTAGTCCGATATTGAGCCAGACTTCTCTTAACGGTTTGAGTGTCCGTCTCACTTCCCTCTCAGTGTTACGATCAGAGTCCATTTTATTTTGTCCGTATAGTACACTGTATTTATTATGGGAGGCCGGCCAAGGGCTCACTGGTCTCTCTGATCTTTTGACACCTCCTACGTCCCTCCCCTGACTTCCTTTCGATTCCTGCAATATCGGGCCATGTGCCCGAACATCCCACAGTTAAAACACTTCTGATCTCCTCCCCAACTTCTATCTACCTCCATGGCATTAGGGTCTCGAGCCCCTTGTCCCCCTTCTCTCCTCCTCAAATCTCCACCAAGTCCTTCCCTTTGTCCTCCATGGAAACCCCCTTGGTTCCCGTTATTCCAGAAGGGTCTAAACCCTCTGGACGGCTGCGCTTCTGGTGGCCTCGCCACCCGCGCCGCTCCTTTTCCCCCCAGCACCTTCTCCTCTGCTCTACTCTGTCTTAGGTTCCTATCCAACCTTACCGACCTCTCCCACCATTCCTCAATTGTCACCGGAGGCGATTCAGCCTCCGCCAGCCTCCTCCTGATGTTTCTGTTCAGCCCCCTCTTGAATTCTTCTACGAGGGGTCTTCTCTCGTACCCGCTTCCTCTCGATACCTTTTTGAAAATTTGGACATACTCATCGCATGTGCGCCCCCCTTGTTCCAACATTCTTAATTCGTCCACCTTTCTTGATTCTTCGTCGAACTCTCTAAACTCTTCCCTCATCTTGGTAAAGAGCTCTTCTACTGTTTCCACCCCCGATACTCCCTGCCTCCTTTCTTCCAGTACGTTCTCCTTCCATACCTCTGCTACCCCTCCTTGTACGTACGTCAGCACCCACGATATCTTCTCCTCCTCTCCGCTTCCCTTCATCCTCATACTGATGTACAGGTGGCAGGCGTTAATGAACCCTACCACCTTCTCCCTCTCTCCGTCGAACAATGGAGGCTTGGCTGCCTCCCCTTGGGTTTGCCCCCTTGATAGGAGCTGTTCAATGGCCATCGTATGTTGGGCCAGGTATTGGAGGATTTGGTCCATCGTCAGGGCTGCCTCCTGTGGTTGTTGTTGTTGTTGGGGCTGTTGGCCCCAGGATGATTGTTGGTGGGACATGTCGTCGTCCCAAACGTCTTCTTCTTCGGTGGTGGTTTCCTCGTACGAGGAGCGGTCGTCTTCTTCTGAGCTAATGGTTTACACCTACTGGGGAGCACGTCTTCTCCCAGCTAGGCTCCTACTTCCTTACTGACTACTGCCCTAGTAATAGGGTTACACTATTGCCGCAAAGATGCAAACCCCTAAACTAGACAGCTTCCTAAGGAACGACTGTCACTCCTCTGCGTGTAGGAACTACAATGAGCTCCCAGCACAAGGTTGATAATGTGAAGGAAAACAGGTATTCTAACAAGCCCGCTCAAGGTAGAGGTCAGGTCTCGACGTAGCACCAGAGCTTAGTGTTACACTTCTACCGTTAGTCCCTAACTGACTAACAAGTCCCCTTAAAGCCTAGGGCCCGGCTGTGGTTGTGGTTGTTGGTCGCGGTGACCAGTGTACCGAGGGCGATGAAAGCGTAAAGGGAAAGGATGTGTAGGGCTCGTGATGAGCGGTACAGATAGAGTGGTATCGAGTTCTAATGTAATGATAGGCTAGTCGAGACGACTGACTTATCACACTCAACGTTAAGAGAGAATGAAGAGAACTCGATGGAGTCTCTCTGTCGATTATGCTACCTACTTATACACTTTTCCTATTTGTTTATATGTACGCTTAAGTAACTACCGAACCTTCCAGAAGATTCCATCATATGACTTGTCATGTGACCAAGTCCCGTGATCTCTCTTTTACTTTTAGAAACCCTCGTCTAGTCCATCTGAGAATAGCTCTTGTTCTTCCCATCCCTCTAACCGTACTATTTTGGGTCCTGGTAGGCGGTTTATAACAACGTTAGTAAAGGCAGAATGGCTGAGGAAAGCAGGAGTAGAGGAAGTATTAATTGAGGGAGTAGATCTACTAAAGAGGGTGAGGAAGTCCAAGGCCAGAGATGACAAAGTCATCAAAGCAGTTGAGGAAATGAAGCGAGCTGGGGTGAAGATGTTAAGAGATGAGGAGTGAAGAGAGAAAGACAGGCTCATGTTAAAAGAAGGAAAAGTGTATGTGCCAAAAGATAAAGAACTAAGAGCAGAAATAATCCGGTTACATCACAACATATTGGTAGGAGGACATGGGGGGCAATGGAAGACGGTGGAGTTGGTCACAAGAAACTTCTGGTGGCTGGATGTAATAAAGGAAGTAAAGAGATATGTGGAGGGATGCGATTTTTGCCAATGAAACAAGAACTGAGTAACAGCACCAACAGGGAAACTAATGCCAAATAAAGTCTCTGAAAAGCCTTGGATGCATATAACAGCAGACTTCATAACCAAGTTACCACTAGCCCAAGAATATGATGTGATATTGGTAGTATGTGACTAGTTGACAAAAATGGCACACTTCATACTGGAGTTACGTCTGACAATTAATTTTGGCAATATAAGTGACAATAAGAACCTAATAATCATAATAAACGGTTCTTGAGAGAGAATCGGCTCCCCAGACATAACCACTAGAAGTCTGGTCATGTACTCAAGAACACTATCCGAGTAGCGGAGTAGTGGCTGCAATCACCACTATCAGTACCTCATAACATTTTCTGGATGGTCTCATATCATATCTATAAAATGGACTCCCCCCTAGAAGTGCTCTCGAGAGCAAACTTGACCTTAGAAGCATTTCCCTTGATAATGACGTCACCCAATAGCTGATCCCTGGTTTATAATAGGAATACCATCAGAGGTTGTGCATCAGTCCTGATTGGCAGTCCAAATATAGAAGAACAGGACAAGGATATGCTGAATGTCATCAGGAAGGGATAGAAAGAAGAAGGACCTGAGAGATGTGAACAGGAAATAGTAAGGAGAATAGAGGAAGGTTTAGGAGAGGAATTAGGAGATTTGGAAGCAGAGAGGAGTGATATCGACAACGAAGACGTGCTTGAGAGTGGTCGGACCAATGTCTGAAGAACCTCTCGAGCACCTAAGAACCCTTAGAACAGGCTCAAGGTTGGCCAACAAGATAAAGAAAGTTGGTAGGAAATGGACAGGAAGTATGGAAAGCAGCTATTGCGTGATCGGATACAAACTCGACTTATTCTACTTGCCTTTTCAAGTAATCTGGAGGATTTCTTTCTTATCTTGTTTGTTGCATTCTGGGCTTTGTAATACTAATATAATACTCTAGTAGCATGGAGAGGTGCAAAAAGAAGAACCCCCATCTTTGCCCTTCATTGCTCTAGAGCTGAAACTCGACTTGAGTGATTAAGAGCTCTTTTTTTGTCTTTCTCTTTTATAAAACTTTAAAAAACTTCCCTCAAGGGATACTCACTCTAAAGGAGAACTTGGGCATTTGCTTGGACTAGGAGCTGAACCACTTGCTACATATTTTTGGAGTAAGTTGCCAACTGTATAGTCAGTTGAGAGCGAGCTTGTATGAGGGCAACATGAAATCTAGGTAGGACTGCTATATCAATGGCGAGCCAGCCTACTAGACTAGTACCTTGGATGGTAGTGCTATGGTGTTACACCGCTAGTGAATTTGCCATGGAACTGTGACATAGGATAAAACTTATAACCCTGTTTCCTAACTAGGATGTGCTCTTAGGACTCTTCTACAAGCCCCAGATATACCCTAGATTTCCAACAGGGTACTCTTACCAGATGGCTTCCAAGCTGTTATAGGCTAAAATAACCTATTACCTTGAGAGACAAGATAAATAAGCTAACAGCAGGGTCTTTGAAGTTGGAGCATCTCACTGGGCTTCTGGACACCAAGACTTTAGACTTTTCTCTGGAATGCTAGCTAACCTTGATCTAGAATGGACTTAGACAAACTTAGAACAGGTGCGATAAATCAGAAGTCTATTATGGGTATGTGAGTTTATCACATATAGCCTAACATTTAGAAGCAGATGCTATATGTAGATCTAAGATGAGGATACAGTCACATGATACTAGAGTTATTTCTAGATTGTGTTCAAAGCTGGGAGAAGCCAACTAATAGAGACAGAATAGGTGGACCATGAAGTCAGGTGGTAGTGGAGCAGTACCACATGGATAGATTTAAGAGAGTAATGTATAGCCAGGCAGCGGTGCTGTCAGTACCCATATGGAAATACTTCAGAGGAGAGCAGTGAGGGAGGTTAGGGGAGATTGCTTTTTCCTTTTTTTAGTCTAATTGAGTCTTCTCCATTTGTAAAGTTAATATATTACTCAGAGTAGAAGGTAATAGGCAGAAGAGAGCCTTCTTAGCTCTTGCCTTCATCTTAGAAGCTCTAGAGGTTGTTGTATGCAATGTTCTATGAGTGTAAGAGTTGATCTTGATGAGAGACTAGTTAGGACAACTTGTATTATATATTCTACTCATTCTAGGACCCAATGGTGAAGATAACTTGGATGATCTTCGGCAGGGTAGCAGGTTTGGAAAGCCTGGCTAGTCCTCCACTCAGACTATATCACATCCATAAGATTTGGTGTGGGGGTATAAATGAGGGATGGATTGAGTGTAGTAAGGCCCAGGAGTGGTTTACTGACTACATCTACTAGGAAGCTCGTTACAGTGTGTCAAGGTGGACACCTTAAAGGGATTGGCTACCAGGTAGATCTAGATCAATCTTATGATCTTTATGCCAATTTTAGAATTACAGCTAAGCTATCTTCATTTAATCATTCTTTTAATACCCTTTTTCCTTTCTCTCCCCCACCTACTCTTTAGCATGTGATTGAGGGCTGCCTCATATTTCTCTTATTTTTGATGTAGTGAAATCCCCATTCTCTTTTGTACCCTTACAATGATGTGAGAGAAATACACACCTTTGAGATCCAACTGGTGAGAGTGCTCTTGAGCAGGAACTAAAAACATTTCTTTTATTCTAGCGTCTAAATAACAAGCTTTTACTATCTCGTAAGCCTCTCCTTTTTATATTTGATTACCTCCCCAGTGCCTACTTGATTGCACACAATTGTGGAACGACTTAAAGATTTTGATTCTCTGACTCAACAGTACTCACTTTTGTAAGAACAGTAAAGTACACTTATATTTCTATCTACACACACATCACAAAATCTCCTCTTTACCTATCCCCATTACCGACAACAGAAAAGATGTTGGCAGAAGGACTCACAAGGCTATTTAGGGACCATATATGGAAGTTACATAGATTACCAGAAAGCATTATCTCAGATAGGAGGGCGTAGTTTGCAGCAAATTTGATGAAGGAATTAAATCAGATACTAGGAATTGAAACAAGGTTGTCGATAGCCTTCCATCCCCAAATAGATGGACAGACAGAGCGAACTAATCAGGAACTGGAACAATACCTGAGAATGTTCATTGACCATTAGCAAGAACAATGGCCGGAATGGCTAGGAACAGTGGAGTTTGCTTATAATAACAAAGTAAATACCTCAACAAAAGTATCACCTTTTAGAGCGAACAGTGGGAGAGATCCAAGAATGGGTTTCAAAATAAGGAAGCAGGGAAAATTGGAAGGAGCAAAAGAGTTTGCAGAAAGGATGAAAAGAATATAGAAAGAGGCACAGGCGGCACTGAAAAAGGCACAAGAAGAGATGAAGAAGCAAGCAGATAGGAAAAGGGGAGAACTGGAGGAATACTGAGTAGGAGACTTAGTGCTGCTAAGCATAAAGGACTTAAAATGGCAGATGGAAGAGAAAAGGACGGAAAAGTTGACAGAGAAATTTGTAGGGCTGTCATAAATCGCCTGCCTGAACCAAAAATAGTATGGCTAGAGGGATGGGAAGAACAAGAGTTATTCTTGGATGGACTAGATGAGGGATTCTAATTATAGAAAAGGAGAGATAAGATAAGATAAGATGAGGTCACATGATAGGTCACATGATGGAATCTTCTGGAAGGTTCAGTAGTTACTTAAGCATACACATAGACAAATAGAAATTGTGTATAAGTAGGTAGCACAATCCACCAAGAGACTCTATTGAGTTCTCTTTGTTTATCTCTAACATTGAGTATGATAAGACAGTCACCATGACTAGCTTGTTATTACAAGGGCCCTACAAAGTAAAAAGGGTTATATCAACCAATATGGTGGAATTAGAGTTACTGAAGACGGTCAGAATTCACCCAGTAGTAAATGTGAGCAGAATCAGAAGGTATAGAGAGCAGGTTCTGAGGCAGAAGAAGCAACTGGCCCTTCCAGTAATAATAGAAGGAGAAAAAGAATACAAAGTAGAAAAAGTAATGAACAAAAGAAAGAAATATGGCAAGTGGGAATATCTGGTGAGATGGAAGGGATATATGGCCAAAGAAAATTCATGGGAAAAGGAAACAAACCTGAAGAATGTGAAGAAAGCAGTAGAAGAATATGAGAAGGAATACAGATGAGAGGAAAGAAGAATGGAAGAGGAACAAATGAAAATGCTGGGGAGATTCACAGCAAAAATGCTGTACAGATGGGATGATGGGAAGTTTGATTGGGAATACTTGAAGAAGTTAGAAAGAAACTGGAAAAAATAGAAAGGAGCAAAGCTCTTCTAGAGGAAGAACCTTAAAAAGGGGAGTAATGTTATAAATCACCTGTCTGAACCAAAAATAGTATGGCTAGAGGGATAGAAAGAAAGGGAACTATTCTCAGACAGACTAGACAAAGGATTCTAATTATAGAAAAGGAGATAAGATAAGATAAGATCACATGACTAGGTCACATGATGGAACTTTCTAGAAAGATTGGTAGTTACTTAAGTATACACATAGACAAATAAAAATTGTGTATAAGTAGGTAGTACAATCCACCAAAAGACTTCATTGAGTTCTCTTTATTCTCTCATAACATTGAGTGTGATAAGACGGTCATCTCAACTTGCTTGTCATTACAAAACTGTCCTCCAAAAATAGGCCAAAGTAGTATAGCACTTTATACTATGATCTTAAGATAGTAAATAAATTCCCAGTTTATTTGCACTAACCCAAACTATAAATATTGTGGTTATACTATTGAAATATGCTATTGACCAGAAAAAGAAAAGAAAGGTTAATTTCCCTCTAGTTTTGGAAATCAGAGGAATTACTATTGATACCAGTGTCACAAACTTCATTTGGCCATAACTCCACGGATACTTGCACGATTCCCACGGTCTAAGATGGGTCTGAAAGCCCTCGAGAAGACCTTTCGAACGATGCCCAAAACGTGTCAAAGAAATCAGTACTTATCAAGATATCAGTTAATCAGTGCTGGACACTGATTGGCAGATATCTCGGGAACTGCTGAACGCAGACGTTCGCTTCCATGTGCACATGGAAGCTCTCTTCAATACGCTTCTAACGACCATAAATAGACCTAAGGGCAATAAGATCCTGTGGAGATACAAGGACCTCAAGGTTTGGCATGACACTGATCTATTACTCATAGATACACATCAATCCTTGAACACAACAAGG
>Ga0153966_100391_pt1:5000-18152 | contig 18152 bp, 15 predicted proteins | sample TSFL050MetaG_FD_104738 | JGI IMG/M metagenome (GOLD analysis project Ga0153966, IMG submission 104738) | Attine ant fungus gardens microbial communities from Florida, USA - TSFL050 MetaG | ecosystem: Host-associated > Fungi > Mycelium > Unclassified | place: USA: Florida, Paynes... | reverse complement strand
AGAGAGATTCACAATAGGGGCATTTCTCTGTAAGAAGAAGGCCTGTTACAGCTATCAGATATAGGGGATTTACTTCACCTTGAATAACTATCGAAAAATGGCTTTTCAGCCGCTTTCATATTTAAAGTTCCTTCCTTCGTAGTCGAATCTGATGATACGCTTTGGCGATGTTACCTACCAAATAAAAGGCCGCTAGGTGATCGAAATCGCTCAGGTCAGCGAGGACTCACTCACCTACTCCTTATCTAATACTTTCTTCTATCTACTGAATTAAAAAGGCGACCCGCCGCGCCGGGCTATAAGATAAGATACAGCTGTTGTACTACTTGACTGGTAAGAAAGAGCTTCCGTAAGAACTGGAAGACTCTTGTATGTACGGTAACCCTATCTTCCGCTACTGGTGGACTGTTGCACATAAAGGCCGACAGAAGCAACCTTTCTTAGCGCGCTTTTCAAGCGCTTAGCTTCTGCTAGAAAAAGGCGGCAAGGCCATAAAGTAAGTGAGGTTGCAAGCCTAAGCCAAGAAGGTACGAACGAAGTGACGGGCCCTTTTAGAGATAGGGGGCGGCTTTCTTGTGGTAGTCATTGCGAACATCTCTCCTCTTCTCTTAGCGTGCACAGTTTGCTTACGCCTTAGGCACATCTATCTTTCTTAGTTTCACGCTGGCCTATTGAATTGAATATGAATAAAAGTCAGTCTTTTAGTAAGCGTATATAAGCAGCTGTTTAGTGTATAAGCAATTCTTTAGTGGTCGCACCGCTACGATGGAGGTTGGTTGAAGATGATGTTACGCGGCGTTCAGAACCAGTCTTGAAGTGAATGAATTAGAAAGAACGAAGAAGTAAGGAAATGAGACGACTCTTTCTTGAACTATATTATAAACAGACCTTCCCCTCCACACCAATCACAAGTTTTTCTCCATTCCTCTCATATATCGTCGTAACGCCCTTAATGCTAGGTTTTGAAAAAGACTTTTTATGTCATTCCCATTTAGGTCCGATTCGGATCCCTCCGTTGTTTCCTTTTCCTTCCGCACCTTTTCCTCGAAATGAGAAAGAAGATGGTACACTTGAATTGTATTATTTAAGTGCTTATTGCTTGCCAAAAATCCTACTTCTACAATTGGTAGGTCACCGGGTTATTCAAATAAGTCGTGTTTTCCGTGGTTTTCCCATGTTACAACTTCCGTACCAATTCGGTCGATCCGGAATGGATCGGTTAAACATTCCATTAGGGAGCCTGGTCTTGACTTTTCTGTGTGGTATTCATTCTCGTTCGGCTCTTGGAATCACATCCAGCAGTGGTGGGAACAGCTCGCAAAATCCAACCACTTCACCTACTTCATTACCCCCAACCCTTTCTCGTACCTCTATTGAAACAGAATGGTTTCATGTTCTTTCATCGATTGGTTATTCCTTTCCGTTCGTATCTCTTTCTCCAATTTCGGTCTCGATTAGTTCACAAGATTGAATGGCCAATTCTCCTCCGGACCCTCGATTGTTTTCCAAGAATGTTGAGCCGGGTATGTAAGCTATGTATCTGGGAGGAACTTAAAAGAAGGGCTTTCGGTTTTTTTCACCCCGTTTTGTGGTCTTGCAGCTATTTAAATAAATAAGATTATAAAATATATATGATATAAGACTTTTTTAGAAGAAAGATTATATATATGTCCAATCCCCAGTGGTGGTGGGGCCAACCAAGATGTATGTCGTCCAACGCAACCTCAGACTCTTTCTTCCCGACCTATTTGACTCTCTGGCCGCAGTTATAGTTATTTAGGTGGTATCCCGAGATTGAAGAGATCGAATTCCTCCGGGGAACACACGAAACAAAGATATGAACTGGGTAAATAGAAATGGAAAAGAGATGTTTCCAATTCATCAAAATGAGAAGCTTTTTCTACATCCATATGATCTACTAAAGTAGATCGGTATTGCCCATATAATAAAAGCAGATCTTGGTCCACGGAATCCCAAGAAGGTAAGAACTCCAACCTGTCCGATGCTTCTTCGGCCAAATACAATATACAAGTGGGACCTGCACTATGCGCAAGCTGTGCGAAAAACCGCTTCTTTTTTCCGGTTCTGAAACAACTTGGGCGAAATAGGGTTCTACCGGGAAACCATGGATTTTTTAGTTTTCGCCATTGGTTACTGGTTGAGCCACTGGAATGGAATGAGATAAGAATCTCTGGAGATCTTTCCTCTCCACTTACTCGTAACAGGCTTTCCCTCTGTAGAAGACTTCTTCCGAATGGCATAATTGGGAGATTGATTCCTCGATCTTCAAAGAAAACTGACTCCTCCTACTCCTTCTTCTCCTTTAGGATAGGATCGTCGTTGGTCCTTCTTTCACTAATGATCTAATGATTTCACCATTTTCTAGTAGTTCTCGCGAACGCGCGAGGGACTATCCTTTCTATCGCTTGCCCTTTCTTTTCACTCTCAAGACAAGGCTCTCTCTCTCTTTTATAAAGCGAAGCAAAGCGCATGGCGCTGAAAGCTCAATAAACACAGACGAACACGATGCAGGGCATAGCATAAATGAAACCGCTGATCATTTCATAAAACATATATGCTTGACCTTTCTCGATGCTTTTTTTGGGTGACTCACCAACCGACCCAGCAGTGATCGATGACAGAATGGTACGAACAAATAAAAGTCATTGGATTTGGTAGTTCTCCATGGACTTCTCTCTTTAGCCCTTTGTATATGTTCATAAATGGGTGTGCACCTCCAGATGGGCGGGGGCCGGCCTCCCACTCTCTTATCTTATGCAGCATTTATTAGCTTAGCTGGGTTGGGTGGATCGTGCAATAAGCCTCTCTCGACCCTCCGTTTATCATACGTCTTTATGAAAGCCTCTCGCCTTTCGAGATCCGGTCCATCATCAACTCAGTCAGATCTTCTTGTTTGCCCGCTTTGATTAGGCTTCCTTTAACGGATTTGATCGGCATTTCGTGCCTGCAGTCCTGCTGAATTCGACCTTTTATCAGGGTAGCGTAGTAAGGTTAGAGGCGCAACTAGAAGAGTTGGCCCTATTTCTATTTTTTGATCAATTCGATTGCAGTCTCCGAAGTCCTTCTTGATCGATGGTCCCCATTAGCATTAGTGCTAATTAGCAGCCGCTTTTTTTGGAAGGCGAGATACTTATGTGTGACCGCGGATTCCACGGTAGCAGTAGTTCTAGCTCTACATTAGGAGCAGGGGGGCTCTATCTAAAGGAGGTACGGACCCCTCCCATAGTACGGTACGATGCAGCTGAAAAACTTAATAGGCTACCGCGGCTCGCTTCGCTTTTGTTGCGGAGCTCACTGCTTTTGGAGTAGTGCTTGCAGCTTGCTGCTTTCTGTTCAAGCGGAGCTCGCTGTCTACTCCACGAGTCGCCTTCGCCTACGCCACTTGTATATAGACAACAATAGCGCCCAAGATTTGCCCTTCGCGTAGTTCATTGAACCTTCCAACTTCACTCCGTGGCCTGTGCTAAAGAGGCGTGTCTTAACTAATTCCTTTGAACTCATTTCACCTATTCTACCTCTCGATATCTCCTCACCTTGCACCTTTTCTTTCTTTTCCTCATCCCATGATCCTTTCCCATGTCGTGGAAGTGCAGCAGTGCTCCTTCATTCTTCATAACGACTATAACCAAGCTGCCAACCAATAAAGCAAGCATTTCAGGCATTTCTTAATGAATAGCTAGATGGTCTCCGCCGTCTAGGATCTATAGATAGAAACCACGAGGGGAGAAGAACATCATCAAGTTCCTTTTTTCCGGGATTTTGGCTACCTATAGGCGAAAGAATTAGACTTTTCTCGGCTGACTATTCATAGGCGAACGAATTAGGCTTTTGAGAAGGACTAAGCAGCAATCTCAGTGAAACGTGAGAGGCTCATTGCGTACGAGCTTCAATAGTGAGAGCTAAGCTAGGAACGGGGAAGGATGAGCAGAGAGGGAAGGACTTTCTAACTGAACTTGACTTACCCATAGAAGGAACGACTTAAAGGGTTCAGGTTTCTGGTTGAATACCTATCCCTGCCTTCTAGCATTCATACCTCATCTTTCAGATTGACCTATCATTCCATACCGGATTTCTGATATATCTCTCTTTTTGATCCGGATTTCGTATCTCTCTTTCTCATATTTGACTGATTTTGTATGCTCATGCCTAATCCTCTTGATTAGACTATCTATGCCTATCTTTCAATCCGGATTTTATATTATATCCCTCTCTAACCTCTTCAAGGCATGGGAACCCGCAAAGGAGAGGCTAGCGGCGAAAGCAGATTGATAGGGGGTCACCCGGCTCTTTCTAACAAAAGGTCGGCCTATCCTATCACCTAATCTTTCTAAGGAGCGAGAGCATGGGAAACCTCTCAGATTGAACTAGGCCTTCTGAAGCATACCTTGCATCGTCTAACTGCCCCCGCTAAATCATGATTGAATGTCTCATTTTCCTCTTTCTTCTTTCTCGTCTTTGACACCATTCGTCTGATCATGGCTAAGACTCACTAACATTCTCTTTGGCAGCAGGCTTCCACTTGCAGGTTCCGGGCTTGCTGGCCTATAATCCAGATTGATCTATTCAGATTGAGGAAACGCCGAGTTCAGGTCTTCTTTCTATGCCCCAACTGGATAAACTCTGAGATTTCTCACTATTCGTATGAGAATGGGGAAACAGTCTTTCTCAGACTCAAATCCTTCTTTGTTTATGCCACGGACTCCCCGAACGGACTTATAGCAGCAATACCAGCCAGAACCTCTGATGAGACCTATCCATCGTACTATCACTCTCCGCTATTAGAGAGGCTTTTCACCCACATGCGGGTCATCCTTCTCTTGCTATAGGCAAGCTAAAAAAAGGGTCCACCCTCATGCTTTAAGCCTATAATCGAAAGGGTATAAAGGTATCCTTAACGTGGTTTTGACCTAGGTAAAATAGCATTCTATTGGGATAAAAATCCCTGACATGTATTGGATGAAAGGTCCTAACTCCTAGCAAAGTTATTATTAACTGTTTTTCCCCTTACCTTTGCCTGTCTTGAAAGCTTCTGGCCGGGGAGATGCGGAACATTCTTTGCCTCATCTTTCATGCCTGCCTACCATGCTAATCAAGGTGGAAGATCTCATTTCGAATTTTAGTTTGGAAACTTCCCTAGTTGAAATGGGTAACGTGTTCCGCTGCTTGGACTGACTCTTGCTATTGGAAACATATGCTCTCTAACGGTTTGGGCCCTTCCTTTCGTTTGATGGCATGCGCCTTCTTAGAATAAGGCTAGGAGCTATTCTCCAGGCTGCCTTCACCCTATGAGTGGGGTCTTTGCCTGGAAAAAAGGCTTTCACTATAGAAAATTCGAAAGTAGATGTTCCCTGAAATTAAGCTTTTTCGAAAGCAATGTTGGCTAGGAATTGTTTTGCTGTCTAGCTCTTGCAAGCAAGGCGTGAAGCGATTCTCTTGAGCTCTAACTAAACTTTGGTGGCCCGCCCCAAGTCTTGCCCATAGCTGACTTCTTTGCTAGATGATATCGAATAGTACGACTAGAGTTCAATCCCTCAGAAAGTCATAGTACGACTACAGGGAAAGAGATCTGAAAGTAGCCTTTTACCCCGAATGCAGCCTAGCTCTCCCCATTCAATAGGCTAAGCCTATCCCTTTGCCGTAAAGCTAAGACAGAACTCAGCTAGGACCGAAGAGAGGATTGCCAACCGGATGAAAACCGAAGAGAGCATTGCCAGTTTCATTCCAATTTTTTCTCAATTGAGAAGTCAACTAACAGGTCAATCCTTCCCTTATATAATATCCATTTTACACAGTCTTTGTTGAAGTAGTGTAAATAGTGCGAGACTTTCAACTAATGAAATCTAAACCAGCTAGTTCAGTCAGATACCGGCTAAGCAACCTCTAAAGCAGCTATCGGAGCAGTAGCAGCTTGAAGTTCGCATACCAAAGACGATGGAATTCCCCACTTTCTAATGCAATACGGCAAAGCTTAGGGAGTCAGCTAGTCCAACATCAGTCTATGAAAAATAGAATAGACTGGATTAGCGAGATCCGTTTTCATCCGAACCCCATCTTGTTAAGCCTAAGAGGCACGAGCTATATCTTACATACTCTATTGTCCGATCATAGCCGTCTGAGAGTCCCGCCCGAGCAGGAGGAGCATCCAATCCGTACCTAGGTAGAGGAAGCTGATCTGCCGTATGCACTTCCGACTGACACAATCGACAGCTTGAGGAATAAATGTGCTTTAATACTTTCCGAGTTTTGCAAGAATAATAATCGTGAACATGAGACCTTCGTCGACATCATACAAGAACTTACCTTAAAAAACAAGATAAGCGAAGGCGATGAACTTTCGCGTGAGGACTTTATTCACATTTTACGGACTTCTTACGGCTTACAGAATTCGGAGATAGTGGGGATAGATGGCCTAGGAAATATGAAGAGCTAACGGGATGCTTACCGTGGGTATTATGAAAAGGGGAAAGGCTTTTTTTATAGAGAGAGGTATAGGAGAATGGAAGACCAAAGAGACCCAACGAATATCGTACCAAGAACTTGGCATTGACCTGATCAAGCGCTTTAGGGAGATCACCTTCACCCATGTTCCGAGAATATAAAATAGCTTGGCTGACTCGCCAGCCCTTATGGAATTCATACTCAGCCGCTCTAGTACACATGCTAGTACACCGAAGCACAGAGTCGCTTGTCATCGACATCCGAGCCACAGAGAGCCCTTCCGCCGAACGGGACTCATTTATCTTCTTGGATGAAGACTATCGGGAGTTGGAACATGATGAACTATCACCAGTCAAGACGAGGAAGATTACGAGGACGATGGGAACCATGGTATTATTCTTTCTACAATTACCTCAAGACGGGTTCATACCGGAGTGCGCCACTCGTGGTCAGAGGAGAGCCCGGAGGGAACTTTCCCGACGATTTGTGATCTTGGGAGATGTCCTTTACAAAAGGTCACTCGCCCTTCCGAAATAAGGAGCATTGTTGAACAAGCTCATTCAAGTGGGTGCGGAGGACACGTCAACAGCCAAATGCTTGCCAAGAAAATCATGAGGCAAGGCCCCCTATTAAAAGTAAGGGTGTCAAGAGATGTCAGAAATGTCAACTCCTTTGATTTGATGGAATTTTCTTTCAAAATGCTGCATCATGTCGAATGGCGGGTCCATCGTCTATCCCCAAGGTAAGACCCCGAATGAAAAAAACGTACCTTCGAAGGCATGATTGCTGCGATCAGGAGCTGCTTAACATCATTGAGAACAGGAGATCAGAAGATTTCGTGGAGGATAAAGTAAAAAGTGAACCAACACTGGGATCTGATCATAGCCGCCGTGAAGTGTTTGGATGCAAAGGCGATGGTTTTTAGATTCGGCAAACATGAAATGTGTCCTGCACGAAGTACATCGAATTTTAGAGATATCCCGTAATGTCCTTTTTGTACCTAGATAAGGACGACCTCGAGAGAGCAGACGACCAGTAGAGTAGGTGCTCCATCTCGTTCCTGCTGCGTAGGTCTAAGGTAATTCACAGTGCTAGCAGATCAGAAGTACGGAAGTGGGCCCTCACCCTTCTCTAATAGGGGCAGTGCTACCTATAGAACGGGAATGTTCATCCTCTCTTAAAGTCCGTTATGGATTTCAAGTCGGGAATAGAGCTGTGGTAAGCAATATAGATCGCCCCTGACTCTCTCTCTATAAAAAAAAAGCCCTTCTTAATTCTTAACTTAATAAGGCTTCGGCCCTATGGAGTAAAGGGAAGTGCAGATCTGGAGTGTTTGGACGAGAAATAAAGGCTTTGCAGCAAGCGGAGTTGTACCGAAATTCAATTTTCCGGGCATACGAGAAAAGAGTCCAGCCGAGCATATTTGTTTGCTAGTTTCTTGATCCCGGAAATCTTGTACTCAGAGTCACGGATAAAGTGGACTACCCAGCGCGATACTTGGTGGATGACCCCCCGTTCTTTCTAGTGGCTTTTTCCCGTCCCTTTTGGGACCATTCACCCTTTTCCCAACCAAGCATAGGTAGAAGCCCTCTTTCCCATACACAACGACGGTTCCAAGCAAGATTAATAGTTTATAGTCGACTCAATATCGGCGAAATCCCCCCATTTAATATCTTTAGTACCTATTCTCTTGTAGTGCACCCTTCATCGAAAGAGTAGGCGGTTGAAAGACCCACCTCTGAATAAAGCCTTTAGGTTGGGAGATCTCAAAGGGGAACCTCGCTTAGCTTATCAGTCCCTGTATTATTCAACTCATCTGTCCACTTATCTTGTCCAAAGCAGAAGGAATTTTTCAATCCTTTGTTTCGAAGGTAATCCGCCAGTCTCTAGACTGGAAAAGATTCAATCCACTTGTTGGCCTGCTTCTATGTCCTGTAGCTTCTAAGGCATTAGCTTCAAAGGGGCTTGTTGGCCCCCTTCTTAGCTCTTGATGTCTGCTTTAAGCTTCGTCGAATAAGGCCCGTAGCTTACAACATCTTATGAGAAGGGCCTGTAGCTCGATACAATTTAAGGCCAGTTGCGTACTTGCTAGAGACGGATTCCGCCATTCCCTGAAACATCAGAGCCCAGCTTGAAAAAGATTTGAATGTAGATGATAGAGAGCATATTTTTTATATATCCCCAAAATGAGAGCTATTAGATGAGAAGAGACTTCGCGCCATGGAACATGCCCAGGTCTACCAGAAAAGGGGCTTTCAAGTGAATTCCAAAATAAGGTAATATAGAGAAAGGTCAACATAGGAGATAAAGTCTTGAAAAAGATTCTTTCCGGACGTGAGCCTCACCCAAGAGGGAAACTCCATTTTGTGCTCGATCTCTTCTGTCATGCATCATGGCTGGGTGAGTTGTCCCATTGCGAATGAACCTCCGTGCTTCCAATCTGGTCATGCACTTCTTTAAGATGTGGAACCTGGGAGCTTTCCTCTTATAAGGCTAAATCTTTCGTAGGGGGGTAAGGATGGTGCCGAGGTCTTAATAGAAAGCGGTTGATAGTCCCGTATGCTAGGCTTTTCCGAACTTCCCTTCGCCTTTCTATCTCTTAAGTAGGTGACGAGGGGATTCAAAAAAAAGGGCTCATTTCACCTGCCCATGCATTCGTTCGGATCCATTCTTCCTTCTTTACCTTTTCAACCCACCCTTACTAGCTAATAGGGCTTACTAAAAAAGCGAATTTGCCTCTTCCTGGTAATGAATTAAGCGGCAGCGAGGAGGTCCGGTTCCATAGTGATTTCGTCTGCTTTTGGAACTTAGATTCCTAGGGACAAAGAAAGTGACTTCGGACTTTTGAATTCTCAGAACCTCCTTCGAATTAAAGAACTTGAGAGGGTCTCACAGGCATCTCTCTTCGAGCGGCAGTGCAAGCTCGGATGGTGTTAGCGCTGGCAGAAAGTCCTGGATTAGTTTGTACCGGTGTAGGTCCCTGAGTGGTGACTTGTCCCCCTTGATGTTGTGGCATTGGATTAGTATAGATCCCCAGTAGCTTCAGTGACATTGGCGAAGGTATGCCTTAACTTCGTTCCAATTGATAAGATTTTCATCTAGATGACATCACGCAAAGTATGACACTCTTCGATGGTACGGCCTGCGTATCGGTGAAATGGACAGAACTTTGAATAGTCGAGACCAGGAGGCCAGGGGAGTGGTTTATCTCTGGGCAGAGAAAGGGTTTTACAGGTCAGAAGCATGGAGAATAGGGTAGGAATGGGTAGGGCTAATGGCGGGTAGTGAGCTCTATTGGGTCCCCAGGGTCGCTTGGGAGCACCTTGTTGCTGCTGAGGATCATAATTGGCCGGAGGCGCAGCGTTGTTATAAGCGGGTCTGGGCGGAGCTTGCGCTGGGTTTTTCGGTTGCGATTGGGTAGGAGGGTTTTGAGGTTGTTAAGTGGGGGACGGCCCCGGCCCCCTGGATGGCTTGCTGATTCCGGGTGCTCTGTTGTCTCTGTGCATTTAGCTGTGCTTGAACCGCGTACTTGGAGCTGGACTCTTCCCAAAGAGACGACGACCTTCTTCCCGTTGCTCTATATCATTGTTCCTCCTGATCACTCCGGCGAGCCTGTGCTCATCGGCCATCCCTTCGGGTTCTTCAGTTTCTAACACTGCAAACCGAGAGCCCTTATTATTGCTCATTGCCATCATGTTCTCGCTCACCTCCGTGAATTCCCCTTCTCTGATTTCAATTTATCACTCCGCGTCGTCCCCTTTTTTGACCTATCATCCAAGGCTTTTTTGTGAAGGCTTATTTACTACAACATTTTGCTTCTCTTGCTCTGTATCAGTTCTCATAGCATCATTATTGTCCTTCCCTGCACTCGTGTCGGTTTGATTTCAGTCCGTTGTAAACATGACTCGGATCTGTGACCGAATTTACCGCATTAAAAAGAAATCAAATGGATAAATACTCAATTCTCTGAGTTCTTTTCCCTAATCTAATTGAACTTTAGGGACCAAAGGCTTGTTCAAATTCATTTCAACGCTTATGCGTGCAAATTTTCCCCTTGTCTTTCTGGCTGTATGTTCGTCGACTCGCACTGTTTTACCCACCTTATTACCAATTCGAGTAAGAATCCTCCTGCTAAAGTACTCAATTGGAAGTTCAGGGAGGCTCATCCATGATTGGGAATCGGAATGTAGGTACTTGACTGTATGCCCCTCCATTGATTTCATTGCATTCATTCATTATTTGTTTTATTCTTCGGGCTTCTTCCGGTCCGCTTTAAATCATTTCCCTATACTCTCAGTATTCCGAAGTATGTTCCTCCTTTCGTGGTTCTTCAGGTGCATTATTAATCGAGCTCGAGGGCAATGCGTCTTCCCCATTGATCACCATGACTTGTCCTATCGCTTCAGAGATTTTGAGAGAATCCCCTCTTGGTTTTTTTTGAGGGGAGGAACCCATTCTGAAAGGTTCTTCTTCCTCTTCAGCTTTTCTCCATCTTACTAATAATAATGAAGGGGCAGGCAATCGGTCAAAGGTATCCCCAAGTCGGAATTCCGGCAAAGACCAAGAAGTATCCATTCTTAACACAAAGAAACCGCCGGCTTTTAATTGCGTTACCTCTGAAATTATGCAAGATTTACTGGGGTTGTCTTCCGGAGTTAAGCGATGAGTTGGGTAAACTTCCTAAGGGTATGGCTTCTCTTCTGCGGGGCGACTAAGGGCACACCCAACCAAACGATCGGTAAAACGGGTATCCTTTGGTACAATCTCCTCCGCCGCGTGTATCCCGTACGGTTGTTTTCAAAAAACAATTTGTGCAATCAAAAAAAAAGCATTCTATGAACGAATTCCTTCATAGCCTTCATAGATAGAGTAGAGAGAAATGGGAGTAAGCCTTTGGTATTCTGTTCTTATTGCTTAGTTCCTGTCTATCTCTCTCTATCAAAATAGACCCTCTTTTAAACGGAAAAAGATCAGTCCATATAACTAGATTCGGAAAATTAACATACATGAAGGGGTGAGGCTTGAGTCTACTTTCTATTACAAAAGTAGAGTAGAAAGAAGACTCACTACTCAATTCGAAGGCGACACGCCTTGCTGCCTTTACGAGGATTTCCCTTCTTTGCTTCTTTTGTTTGAAATAGGACCGGGCCGGGTATAATCTGGTTGGAAAGAAAGAAACCGCCGGAGTGGGGGATTGTCCTGTCCTCCTCACTGACCCCAAAGAAGGTGGCTCTGCCACTAAGCAGGCCGGCAGAGAGGGCACCAAATGCCTAAACAAGACAAGAACTATATGCTTAACACAAACTGGTCCTCCCTCTAGCACACGGGGATCGGCCCTACGCACCGGGGACGAAGCGTAGAGGTCACTTTAGCTTGTTGTACCGGAGTGGTTCATCGTCAAAAGAACAACAATGGCTTGTAGCATTTCCTATTGATTTGTCTAGGGGATGGGATGTAAAAGAAGGCTTTATCGTCTAAAGGCAGGGGTGAGCTTTCTCACTATACCTCGCTCTTCTTTTATCCCGCCTGCTTTCTTATCCCTGTTCCGTAAATTTCGTACGTAGACAGTTAGTTGCTCTGACTAGTTTTTTAGTGCAAAAAAGGACCAACGACGACCCTATCCTAAAGGAGAAGAAGGAGTAGGAGCAGAGCGGAGAATCTTTTTTGATTCCAGCCGAGAAGACTAGTAAAAGGAAGGATCAAGAATGTTATATATTTCAGGAGCTAGATTAGTTGCCGATGAACAAGTCAGAATTGCCTTAACAAAAATAGATGGAATTGGGCCTAAAAAAGCCATTATGGTTTGTTATCGATTAGGTATCAGTGGGAACATAAAGATAAAAGAATTAACTAAGTATCAGATCGACCAAATTGAACAAATGATAGGTCAAGATCATGTTGTTCATTGGGAATTGAAGAGGGGAGAACGAGCAGACATCGAACGATTAATTTCTATTTCTTGTTATCGTGGAATTCGTCATCAAGATGGATTACCCTTACGCGGTCAACGAACTCATACTAATGCTAGGACTTGTCGCAAGCAAATTCGGAAATGAAAGAAGTCTACCGAAAGCCTTGGTACTTGTCTGATCAATCACACTGATAGCTTCAATAGTTCACTTAAATTTTTATTTTGGGATTTCACCGGTTACTAATCCAGTATCGGTATAGTAGGCCTCCTTGGCCACTCCACTAGTGGCTCGGCTTCGTCCTAGAAGCTACTGCTTCCGCCTCTCTAGGCTTCGCTATCGCTCATGACTGGTATATGGATCTCTCTATGTAGTGGTCGGCCTTCTAGAAGCTTCGCCAGAAGCGACTAGTCGCTTCCCGAATGCCCCTTTCCTTCGCTACTAGGAGAGTCGCTAGCTTGCTTCATTCTATTCTATTCTAGAAACGGTAGCTTCCGCGCCCTTCCTGCCTACTGAAATAGATGTGAATGATCGTGACAGCTCTTAAAATCCTATTCAGTCTGATTAGATATGTCACTGAAAGAAAGTGATTCTGTTCCCTCTCTTTTTTTTTTTAGGATTCCGAGGATGGGCCGGCCCATCCTAACATCATTTATGAGGAGCCGGACGACGAAGCCTCCTCCTCAGATAAAGATGTCTCCGACGCAACTCTCCCGGCAATAAAAACTTTATCTATTTATATTTTTGTTTTTTGGCGGGTTCGGTCAGGAGGGACAAAAGAGAG
>Ga0153966_100391_pt1:0-2500 | contig 18152 bp, 15 predicted proteins | sample TSFL050MetaG_FD_104738 | JGI IMG/M metagenome (GOLD analysis project Ga0153966, IMG submission 104738) | Attine ant fungus gardens microbial communities from Florida, USA - TSFL050 MetaG | ecosystem: Host-associated > Fungi > Mycelium > Unclassified | place: USA: Florida, Paynes... | reverse complement strand
CTTTATAACACTTCGGAAAGATTTTGCAGTCTTTTCTTATGATGACCTGGTCGAGAGAGTACGATACATCGGTGTAAAAGATTGATCCCTTTGGATCTTGGTCCATGATGGCCTTTTTATTAATAGAACTGGAAGAGGAGGAAAAGAAATAGCTTATGATGACCATCTATTTGAGTCAATCATTTCGTAGATCTAATTCAAGTTTTTTTTTATGCAGTGGAAAGGCCTTAAAATCTGAAGTTTTACGCTTAAAGGAAGAAATGTTCTTGGTGGATGCAGGACCTGGGACCGCCAGAATGAGTATGCAGGATGAGCCTAAAGGAGTTCCAATCAACCGAGCCACCAGGTTTGAGAATAAGGTGGGATCCCTGGATCTAGTGGCCAGCGAATCACTGATCAAAAAGCAGATTTTTTTTAGATTCTTCATGGATCTAGTGACCGGTGAATCACTGATCAAAGAGCGAGCTGCCGCCAGGTTTAATGATTTGGTGGGATCCACAGATGTAGTGGCTGGTGAACCGCTTCTTCTTCTTCCACGAAGATTCACACAAAACCGAGCTTGGATGGAACTGAACAAGATTTGGCGAACGAATAGAAAGGTAAAATTTTTATTGATAAAGTAAAAGGAGGTTATTCAGTAGCCATCGCAGGTTTCATTACTTTTATTCCATTCTGTCCTCTCATAAGAGGAAGGATATCGAATGATCAATTCACCATTGAGAGCATTAAGCCCAAAAGGACGAATATTGTGGTGTTCTAACAGCAGCAGTCAAACGGGGGATGAATGCAATAGGAGAGAGAGGCAGGCTATCTATTTTGGAAGTCAGTGTATTTGGTCGTCCAGTTCTTCCTATGGACTAAGGGGGGAGGAAAGGGTCCTTAGGTAGGGCAGCAGCTGCGAGTGTTCGCATTCAGCTGGATAATATCGTAGATAAGGGCTGATTACTCAAACGCCGTGCCCTATTTTATCGGTATATGCTTGCAAGGGTGGTTAGCCCTGTACTTGGCCAGGCAGGAAAGCCTCTGAAAGCTCCTCAAACGACGGAACAGTCTTAGAGTCGGAGATGGTTGTAACAAAAGCTTCAAAGGACTTTGTAGTGAAAACTACATCCTTTGGAGACATAGAAGAGAGTTGATAGCAGCCAAGGCATCAACCATAGACTTCAGTTCCCGTAAATAAGCATCCGTAGGCTTGTTACCTTTCCTGTTATTCTGAATATCGAACTTCAATTTCATTTCTTTAGCCGTGGACTGATCAACAAACCTTTACTCTAAAGCCATCCAAACATCCATATATGTTATATTGTAGACTTCCGTCAACATGTCCACTGAGAGTGTCGCATTCAACCAAGAGCGAACACTTTGATCCGTTCTCACCCAAGCACTATAAGCGGAGTTGAGCCCTTCCTTCGGCATCACTGATGAATTGAGGGGAACATGGGAAGGTCCCCTACACATAGCCCATAAAATCATTACTGATGAGTATAGGTTCAAACTGCGATTTCCAGAGAAGATAGTTGCGTCAGTCTAGCTTTATGGATACGAGATGCGTGCAGCAAGAAGGGGTGCAGGTGAGAAGGATGATGGGTTCTGGTAGGTGGAAGGGAAAGATTGAGGAGATGCATTGGAAGACATGGTGAGAAGGCAGCAGAGGGAACCGTGGTATATACCTGTGGGGAAGGCATGAAAACATGACTGGAGGGCAGTGGAATAGATGCCGAGGTTCCTGCAGTCGGTCCATGAACCTAATAAGAGGGCAACACAGGTTTCGGGTTCACAAAGGACAACGAACCAGATGCAGTGGTGTAGGACTGCAAAGCCGTAGCCTGTGACAGCGATGAAGACTCGATGCTTGAGTCTGTCATGAGTGAAGATGCCACTAGGGAAGCACTGGGAACGGCAGAAGACAGACCAGTAGTGGAGGCAGGAAGAAAAGTAGAGTTCTCAGAGGAAGAAGGAGCTGTTGAGTCAGATGTGGCATTAGACTTCAAATAGGTTCTTCTCGAAGTGGTCATTAGTAAGCCAAGGAAGTTCTTTCCCCAAGGCAAAGAGTCCGTTCATGGTAGAAGTCCTTTCAACTAAGAATGCCCCTTTTTACTCATCCGGATTTACCTATCATATTGGTGCTCCAGAAAGAAGATTGGATTCGACAAGAGTCTCAGCGAGAATAGGCAGCTTTAGCATCATACCGACTGTCAGCCGAACGAGAGTCTCCCATTTGAATTGAAGCCCTCTATCGCTATGCTTCAACACTTATACCTATGCCCCAGCCTGAAGGTTTCAATGTTGCCTCGCCAGAGAGTCATCTCAGGGAGCAAGTCGACTGTCATACAGATTTCGAAGGACAGTCAATGGCACAAGTTAGAATGAAGCAATATGAGGATCAACATAGAAGTAAGAGGGTTCAGTTGGAGACTGGCTTTCGTGCTTTGGTGGGTCTCCGAGATCCTTTCGATGACCTATGTTGTGTTGAAGGGATATCTATATAATCCGATCGATT
>Ga0153966_100389_pt1 | contig 18290 bp, 20 predicted proteins | sample TSFL050MetaG_FD_104738 | JGI IMG/M metagenome (GOLD analysis project Ga0153966, IMG submission 104738) | Attine ant fungus gardens microbial communities from Florida, USA - TSFL050 MetaG | ecosystem: Host-associated > Fungi > Mycelium > Unclassified | place: USA: Florida, Paynes | collected... | reverse complement strand
TAACCCTAGGGGTCATACTCTACCTAACACCTCTCACTAATATTGTCATAAAGTCACCCATCCATCTTTATTTCTCATTGCCCTTGAGGGCGGCACATTTGTGCATTCATTTATGCACTGGGAGCATGATGACAGCATGTTTCCTTTGCACCCACTTTTTACTGAGGCTGGAAGAGGGCACCATCTAGAGGTTGAACTAATGGCTGGAGGGAATTCACCCTTGAAAAGAATCCTACGAACACTCTATCACTGAATGACACCCATATGGAAGAGCTCCCTATAGCTCGCCACAAATACACGTGTTCCTCTACAAAATCCAGGTATCACCTTTGGGAAGTATATTAGGGCATGGTAGGTACAAAGACGAACCACTTCGAGCTCTCTCTCAGGGTAGGATAACCCTGGGGAAGTCACTGGTACCCTTGAAAAGGGGTTTGACCAGAGCACTCGTTGTGGTGTCCGTCACCTGATCCCAATGGGATTGTTCCATGATGATCAAGTTCTATGACAAGGGCTAAAGGCTAGGGTGGGGCAGTGGATATCGCGAATAAAAGGGGTGGGAAGGTCTTTAGATGGATAAACGTTTTTGGAAGGCAAATACTTGGAGGTAAAGAGTTTGTCATTTAGTGTAGTTTTCTCGCTCTTCACTACCTAGGCTACTGTCACAAAAAAGTGACTACTAAATAGTGCCATGGAAGTATAACAAAATACTTGTTCAATGAACTGCATAAATAGCTGGACTCTCATTAGCAAGTAGCCTTGCTAACGTCGCCCTTTTGGTAGAATGGTAAACCATACAGTATGTGACTACTGGTCCATAGCACAACTGTGACAGGCTACTAACTACATAGTTGGTACTTAGGAGGCATGCTTACAACACATGCCACAGGGTCTGCCACCGTGCTCCCAATTGCCTCCTGCTCATTTGTATTTAGAGTAGTTGGCTTTATAATTGATGATTTAAAAAAAAAAAAAAAAAGACCTCAATTTTTATTTGTAACGTTGTCAGGACCCGTGGGACAATCCCAGATCCCCCTCAGAGGATATGAGGTTAAGACGAGGAGAACTCAACAGAGTTCCCTCTATGAATTGCCTAGCTATTTATATAATTACAAGTGGCTATGCTAAGGCTATTCTAAGAGAGGTCACAGTATCTATTAGCTACCATCTGTCAAGTCCTGAGTAATTCCCCACGTCAGACAGCTTCTGCCCACATGTTCTCCCACACATGGCAGCTGTCTGATAGGCATGTGATCAAGCTCAGATCATCACTCAATCTTCCTATGCTTGTCCCTTTTATGATCATGACATTCCCGCGTCATAGTCATTGTGTTCGTTTAATCATATAGTCGTTAATTAATTAGATTTAATAAAGAAAAAGATAAGTGTCAGAGCAAATCATAACAAACATGGTGTACGCACACAGTCTGTGGTAGTCTACTGGCTCAGTCTCTAATAAATATACAAATCATGTCATATGAAAGAGACAAACACAGAACAAAATATAATGAGCTGGGTGAGTACCAGGGCATAGCCAGGTGAGCATGGATGAAGTTCCATACCTCAGGGTTCAAGGAGAGGGGACAGGGTGGAGAGTGCATTCCCAGCGTCTTTAATTCGGGGAGCTATGGGGGCTCTCTGGGTGGTGTGAAGGCAAATGCCGTGGGATTGGATGTAATGGGTCGCCTACAAAGAAAACAAAAAATAATAAGCCAACAAAAGAAATTAGAACAAAACAATGAGCAACATTCCTACAGTCATTCCTACAGTGGGAAAAGGTTGCTGTCAGATGTGCATGCAAATACTGCTATAGAGAAAAACAATCATGTTACCATCGTTGCATTCTTGTTCTTGCTAGAATGGGGCACCTGTGCCAGGGTAATTATTATTATTCACAAACAATCAAAACAGAATTCACATAAAGAAAGATAGAAAGAGGACCTTTAGGCTCTCCTTTGATGCTCCATTTTAATGATAGATCCAAAGGCGTATGCTTGTCCTTGCGTTTCCCAGGCCGACACGATCCATCTTTTGTTTCAGCACCCTGAGCTGCGTCCGCAAAGCTTTGGCTTCAAGCATTTGCGCATATTTGTCATCAGTCCTAGTGTGACATCAGTGCAGCTACTGTAATGGAGTGTCACGCAGTGACAAGTCTAGAGACTAGACAGGTGACTTGACAGGCGACTTGACATCCCAATTCGAGCGGCGACTTGGACAAATATCCACCGTGTAATTAAATCTAAATCTAAGCAGCGCTTGCACTAAATATAATTTGGTGAATTCCAACCATAAATCGAAAACTGGCATACTTGATAACGCTCCATTGATTTCCCCCTCCTACGAAAGAAGACCAGCCAAACCAGATCAACCAACAACATTCTCTCTTTCCCTTTTCCCCTGTTTACCAATCCCATACTCAACACCCAGCACTGTTAGATTAAATCCATAAACGTTAGTCCAACACGATGCCGGAGTCGACTTTCCCATCCATCGGGAAGTCTTTCTTCAAGTGACCGAATCTTGAGGTCATGAACATGTCCGTCGAATATGGCCAGCAAAGTTGAAGCACTGGTGATAAAGCACTCATTTTGAATATGTATATGATTGAAAAAAATAACGTTCTTAGTGCTTCCAAATATTTTATGGATGAAATCAATCAAGCTTAAAATTTTTATTCAGAGTTTGTGCTTGGATTCGGCGATCGAATGAGAATTTCGAAATGTCTTTGGATGTAAGGATAGGCTCTCCTGTTTGTTGATCTTTACCAGATGCAGAGGATAAGAAACTGGTGATCAATTCCACATGAGGGCTGCTTTGGTTTGGGTTGATATCAGTATCTTTGACGAAGAATATTCTGAGGATCTTTTTTCATTTCGTCATCATTCCTCTAATGCTCTCTGCTCCACTTATTTTTTCTGACTTACATGCTCACTTGTTGCTCATTCGCTTATTTGGTACTATTACCTAGCGAAGCATCTCACTACCCTGATTTCGTCTTTATTACTCAGTAAATACAGTACTTAAAGAACTCATATGTAAAACAATCAAGTCAGTTGTTTCTATCCAAACCATTAGGTTTCATCTCTCTCTCCTTAACATCTAAGGACTTACCTGTACATCTTTGCTGTTAATCTTCACCTGATGAGCCCTTGTAAAGGCTACTAATGTTTGTGAGAGGGGAAAATCAGTATTAATCAACATTGCTTCAATTGAGCTTGCTCAAATATCTCTTCAGTGAGTAGCTAAAATTACACACTAAATCAAATTCATCAGCAATATCAGGAAGATATAATCCTTGTTCCTAATTCCAGCAAGGAATGGGCAAAGTCGGGTCCAGGACAAGTCATAAACATCAGTGAAGTTGGAATACCAAGGTTGTGCGACAACGCTATCACATTCCTAGGCTCGAATTCGCCCGAAACGATAATCTTAACAATAGTATCAACACCTGTATGTAAAAAAGTATGTACAGAATCGCTTACAAGGTCAATTGTGATTTGCGGAAATGCTTCATCAAGAACTACCATAAACGAGTGTTTGTTGAGTTATCCAGACAAATGCCGTGGCGAATAAACACACTTTGTCTATTAGCTTCTAGTTCAGGAGGAACCCCTTCGTTTTCCATGCTGGAAGCAAAGTGGACAATCTTCAGACACGAGGTTTCTTCGTTGTTGCGTACATAAACGACCATTCGAAACAACTGATTGATCTACGCGTTCTTGAGCTTCATTATCACCACGAAGAAGGGAACATCATGTACTTCGTCCGTGTTCACCAGGATGCAAACTGGTTGTACCTTCAGCCTTACCATAGCTTTGGCTATCGAGTCACCCCATTGATTCGTCTTATGCCAATTGTGGAGCGACGGGTACTGGTCATAGGTCCAGTAAAGCAGGCGTAGGAGTGTCGACTTATTCTGCATCGTGATGTACAAAAATGTGATCCCAATGAAATACGCCGTAAAATAGCTATATATAGACTCAATCAGAGAGTCCAAATTATTCGACAAAAGCATTACCCAAAAGTTTTCGGGTTCGTTGCGATGTTTCCAGCGGCAGACACACACGCCATCAAGATGGCAGAGAAAATCGTGAATAGAGATGTCCGTCTGGACCGTTTCAATCGCCCACGGCTGTATTTCAACAGGAGGAGGGCAAGCGGAAATTGTGACATTACCGTCAACCACACAAGTCCAAACCTGATCGAATTGTATCGGTTACTGACTTGAAGATATCGGACGATTTCACTCACATCAAGGAGACGACATCAAGTCGACCATCAGCGCTGGCGTACAACAGGGCGCAGAGTGCTGAAAATGAAAGGATAGAAACGTAGGGAGCTCTGGTGGCGGGCAAAACCTTGAAAAATGTAGCAGGGAGTGCTCTGTCACGTGCGAGTTGCTCAAAGAGTTCACAAGAAGCCATGATACCTAAGCAGTTAGACTTGTCAGACTCCTTGCTTGCTGGATGAATCCTCACCTGTAAGTACCCCACCACATAAGACAATGACCGCGTCAACTACTACCAAGATACGAAGCCATCGTCCTGCTGCCTGAATTGAAAATTGGAATTATTGCAAGCACACAGGATCAGAATCTCATTTTGATTCACCATAAGTCCAAGGGCACTCAGCACATTGGCTCCGGACAAAATCACATCCAGAGGCACAACCGCCAGCACCAGGACCATGATAATACTATTTAGGGCAATCGCCGAAAGGTGTAGATTTCGCAAGACTCTCGAAAGTTGATTGTCTCTGATGCGCGCAACATAGGCTGGGCAGCCTGGGAACCAAGTACTTAAATTATAAGATGTGACGGAGGCCATGCAAGACATACATTCAAACCCAGTCAGCCCCAGCATACCTAAACTAAAGCCGTAATAGATCTGTTTGAGGATTTCGGAAACGCTTGTATTATGTCTCGCCAAGCCAAGGTGCCAGTTTTCCTTGAGTTGGCCGTTGCCGCTGCGACCCCAATGAACCATCGCAGAGATGATGAGGATGGTCACCGTGAGGATCTAATGATAGCTGATATTTGGCTCAAAGCTTGTAGTATCATAAAGCGTACGTGGAAAGAAAGAACGGATAAGGCGATCCTTGCGCTATCTCGTAGTCCAGAAAGACTAATGCAGATAAATAACAGGAAGACAATAGCAGCACCAACCCAGTCTGGGAATGGAAGCGCAACTTCACCAGCGAGATAAGCCGAAGCGGTGGCGGCTGACACAACCGAAGTCGAGGCAAAGTCCAGCGTCAGCAGCGAAGCGGATATAATAGCCATAAGTTTAGAAGAAATATTCAGACTACAGAAAGCTTTTTACAATGCTTCAGTGATCACAATCGCATAACACTCACAAATAGGTGTATGGACCACCGCCAATCGGAAGTGCATCGGCCAACTCTTCCATGATTGGTCTCCACAAGAAGAGGATGAGCGTCGCGATGCTCAACGAAATCGGGGAACTGAACAAAATCTTATCTGAGGTGCATTTGACGTGCTCAAGAAAACTCACAATACACCTCCGACGGCGACGACAGGAGGAAGAGCGTAGAATATGCTCCCGAGAACAGCGTTTCCAGCGAGTGCGCTGGCTGTGAACTGTCCCAGGACTTGACCGTTTCGTATGGCCTGTACACCTAATTCACCAAAAACTGTATCCCGATCCGAGAGGGCAAGGTGCTCCATTCCGCCCCAGCCCGAAAATTCAAAAGCATTGGGCAGATATAGAAATCTAGGGGGCAAGTAATCGGATTTAATTTGGGGCCTTCTCACTCGACGGTATATTACCGCAGTCCCTGAGGATGCGAAAGAAGGGCGAGGGTGAATTCCGGGACTGGAGATCATGTCAAGCCTGAGTTATGAGCCAAACAGATATAAGTGGGTGACTTCCATCTGAGAAAATCTGAGGAAAATCTGAGGTCATAAATCTCCATGCCGAGATGCCAGGCCGAGATGCCAGGCCTGAGTCTCCCGGATTCCCCAGATGTCATGATCCGGGAAGACTGGGGTGTGGGTTACACCCATTTTTTTGGGTGGGTTACATCTATACCGATACTCATTAAGATAGTTACCAAAATAAAATCAATAAAAAAATAAAGTACAGGTCACAGTTACGTAATCACGGAACAGGGATGTCTTCCATGCATGTGATGGATACTTTTTTTTGAATTCAGCTTAACTAGTATAAGACGCGGAGGGCCTAGGTAGGGCTCGATGTCAGGTGTATGTCTACAGGAGGCTTGTGGCCAAGGGAATAGGATGTGGACGAAGTCTGCCAGTGGATGGGTAGTGTAGCTATCTATGTGTTCGAAGGCGTTATTACAAGGAACAAAAATAAGAAAATTTGTTCATTGTATTGAGCTAGGTGATGCTTTGGGTGCTCAACTTCAAGCCTCTCTTCAGAGCACTCCTCTAGTGATCTTTCAGTGGTAGGTTTCTGGCAGGTGGGAGGCCCTGTTCCTGATCTAGTGTAGGCATTGGATTTGTACAGAAACTCCATAAGGGCTTTGATTCCTTTGTGTGTACCAAAGATATCAGGGGAGTAGATAGAGGATGAGATCTCCTCTAGTATATAGTGGTAGTCTTTGTGTAGGCGGCAGTCACGGAGAATGTGAGTAGGGTCCACCACATGGGCAGACTGTGTTTGTTTACCTCTGAGTTCTTGGAAGTGAGGTAGTGGCCGGAGTGATGGAGGGATCTGGTTGGCGGCCTTGTTGAATGTGACTTTCCCAGAATTTGATCCAAGCTTCTATGATATGTTTTTGCGTTTGTCACTGTATATGGTCGTGGTTTTTTTTTGGATTCAGCATTAATATTCAACAAGCAAACTAGTGCTAAGATGCGGAGGGCCGAAAATAGGACCCGATGTCCGGGATGTGTCTACAGGAGGCATGTAGCCAAGGGAGGGAGGAAAGTGTGGGCGGAGTTTGGTAGTAGGTAGCGGTATATTTGAAGGAGCATGACATTGTCATGAATGGCAGTGATGACTGGTGAAAAGCAAAGGAAATAAAAGGAAAACGGCACGAAGGTATCAGTATCCAGGTCTCCCATAGACAGGTCCTTCCCCAACGCCGGCAAGCCACGGAAACTCGGTACAGGCGCGATAGCGCTGTATTCCCACAGTCACTTCTCCCCCATGAGATATCTCTTCCCAGTCCTACAAGTTCCCCAAGCTCGATTATCAGTACATTGGGTGGGTTTTGCTGTTGGTGCATCGCAGTTCTATGGTCGGTGGAGGTTGGGGGTTGATAGTTAGAATTTGGTACTGAAGGCAGTTGTGTCATAGGTAGAAAGCAACTGGATGTTGCTGGTGGCGGAATAACATGGTTTGAGACTGAGGTTGGTTGGCAGGGTGGGCAGGAGGTGGTGCTAACAAGCAAGTTGACAGTTTTTGTGACACAGAGCTAGGTGTTAAGCTAGTCTAGTCGATCGGCAGTTGCGACGAGGCGAGGTCGACTTGATGAAAGGAAGCGAATGCTCGGGGCTCTCTGTGTGGTACTTACCTCCCCCACCGAGCCGTGGGAAAAACATGGTGGTTCGAGGAGCGCATCTGGTATCAGATGATCCAAGTAGCTCAGTTGGTCCTTTGGCCATGTCATCAGCTCTCTCATTTCCATGGATGTCTGAGTGGCCTAGGCACTAGGCATGTGTGAGGCAATGAGTATTATGCCCTCTACCCTATTCCATCCTTGTTTGAGGCACTGTACTGCATACTCATACTTTTAGTACTGTGCTTTTGGAATCATAGGAGGACAATTGAAGAAATTTGTACTGCCCAAGTTCTCTAGTGTAGGTGCTGCCATGGAGATGGTGGTGTGAGTAAGAGAAAGAGCTGCATCTGTATACTGCCATAAAAATATATAATATCAGTATAGCTTGAATGAAGATCACTATTTCTTTCCATCTTTCAAAAATAGCTGGCGGCCCGTCGGGTGATGTCAAATTTTCACCTGACTTACCCTCGCACTATCCAGGCACCACTTAGAACCCCTGGTCACGATGTTCATATTAGTTACCAGATGACAGGACAAAGGTTTGGACTACTGGGTTGACGACTGGGGTGGAGAAACCTCGGGGAACAAGAGACGAACTCGGCTAAGTATTTCTCCCGTAGATCAGCTGGTCCCCTTTGGAATTAAGCAGTATACTGCTATCCCCAAATTGATCGAGACCCTCGTTCATTCGCCCTTAATGATATAAAGCGAGCATGCAACCGGAGTGAACCTGACACATTCGCTTATGGCAGGGTTCAGAAGTTTTTTGCTTCTGTATACCTTCTTGTCATGCTCCTCCTTCTCTGTTGCCTATGTCCCTTTTGAGGTTCGAGATAACCTACACTTCAGTGCTGAGGCTCGTCAGTTCAATAAAGATGGTTCAATCCCCACATACAAGAATCCAAAGGCTTCGATAGAAGCTCGTATCAACGACCTTCTTCCCCGTATGACCCTGGCGGAGAAGGTTTCTCAGCTGTAAGTCATCTGGATATATGCTATGGTTATAACCCAAGTTGTTGATGGACGCTCAGGATACAAGGCGACATCAATGGTTGGATGAACATGACAGACCCTCTGGACAACGCCCTCATCTATAATGAAACAGGACTAGTATGTGCTGTTTCTAGTAAGTTGCACGCCTTGATTTGTTCATCTGCCCCGGCTTGTTAGGTGAACATCATGAACACACGAGCAGGCAGTATTTGGGTAGGCTATCAGATGCCATGGGAGAAACTCGTCTATGCCATCACCGTCGGCCAAAAGTATCTATTGGAAAACACAACACTGGGGATCCCTGCGCTCATTCAGTCGGAAGGTTAATGTCTTTCGATGCGCTATTCTTGTGATCTGACGTATTGTCGCATTGGCAGGGCTTCATGGATTCACTGACAACGGTACAATCTTTCCTTCTCCTGTCGGACTTGCAGCATCCTTTGATACTCAGCTACTTCGTGATATTGCGAACGTGGTTGCAACTGAAGCTGAAGGCCTTGGAGTTAATCATGTGTTTGCCCCTGTCCTCGATCTTGGACGGGAGCTCAGATGGGGCAGAGTTGAGGAGGGTTTTGGCGAGTCTCCATATCTTACTGGAGAGCTCGGTTATGCATACGTACATGGCCTTCAGGATGGCCGACGCCGCAATACGAGTTCGACAGCAATTGCACGTGTTGCGGCGACCTGCAAGCATTTTGCAGCGTTTGGATCACCTCAAGGCGGACTGTGAGCCTTCTGCTCTCTGAATGCTGTACTTCATACTGAATCCGGACAAAGAAATCTTGCTCAGGTCACAGGAGGTGAAAGAGAGCTCAGAACGACGTATTTACGACCTTTCAGTAGGGCGTGTGTAGATTCCCTTTCTATCATGACCGCTTATGCCAGCTATGATGGTGTCCCTGCTGTCGCAAACTCTCGTAAGGGGTATCTCAATATTATAAACTCACTAACCCAATGTTTTCTACAGATTTGCTGAAAGACATCGTATGTCCTCACCTTCACGTCCAGTATCCTTGTATAATCAAAGACTGATCATACTTCATAGCTCCGGAATGAATGGGGGTATAAATACTGGGTCACTTGCGACTCTGGTTCCATAGACCTTCAAATTACTATGCATGCCACGTGTGACACTCGGGAGTGTGCAGCAAAGACAGCTTTAGAAAATGGACTCAGTGGTGAAATGGGTGGTGGTACGTGGATTTACTTGAGCTGAGATTATACTTACGTTCTCATAATGTATCAGGTACATATACCTACGAAACTTTAGCCCAACAAGTTGAAGCAGGGCAGATAAATGTCAAGTATATCGACGATACAGTACGGTTCCTCCTTCGGACGAAATTTTCACTTGGCCTTTTCGAAAGTATGCGTTCTGGTCTCATTCATTGTTCTCTCGCTGACGTTCTTACAGATCCATATCCTTACGTCGATTATCCAACTTTACTTCGTACCTCGGCCTCTCAAGCTGTCCTTCAGCGCGCTGACCGTGAAACTATAATTCTCCTCGAAAACAAGAATAATGTCCTACCTCTCAGTAAAACTATTGGCTCTATAGCTCTGATCGGTCCTCAAGTCAATCGTGTTTCAGTAAGTTACAGAAGATTATAAATTAGAACCACTTCAATCGATTTTGATAGTTTGGCGATTATGTCTTCTTTAATGCTACAAACAACGGCATTACCCCTCTTGAGGGTTTCCGTCAGCATCTTTCGAGTATCTCAAGCTCGACGAAGATCAATTTTGCCCAGGGCGCGCAGCTCTGGTCTAATGACCAGTCGGGTTTCCCTGAAGCTATCCAGACAGCGCAAATGTCAGACGTCGCGATTGTCATGGTTCGTTCTGATGATGCAAGTGAAGCTTTATCTTCTCAATAGATTCAAAATCCAGGTTGGAACGTGGTCCCTTGATCAAACCCTACTTTGGACGCCAAACACGAATGCCACAACGGGAGAGATGCGCGATCAGTCTGATCTTGGGCTCACTGGTGCTCAACTTGAACTTATCAAGGCTGTGCAATCCACTGGAAAACCGGTTATTGTTGTATATATCACTGGGAAGCCTATCGCAGAACCATGGGTTAAGGATCGTGAGTTTCAAGTTTGTCAAACCTGAGAATGCTGTTCACATAGTAATAGATGTGGATGGCATAATTCATCAATTTTATCCTGGCGAATTTGGAGGTACGAGCTTCTTATGATCTCCCTTTTTCCAGTACTCATCGACTTTGAAGGCCGAGCTATTGCAGAGGTGATCTTTGGAGACGTAAATCCATCTGGAAAGCTCTCCCTCTCCGTCCCGAGGGACGTTGGGACTACCCCTGTTTTCCACAATTACCTCAAAGGCGGAAGACCAGCTTCCAATCCAGGCCTTATCCTTGACGACGGTACCCTTCGTTTCGGCAATCAAGTAAGTTCAGTAATGTTGGCTTTCCCCTTGTTTCTGACGTATGTCCAGTATGTGCTCAACAGCCCGGAACCCCTTTGGAGCTTTGGTCATGGCCTAAGCTATACAACTTTTCAATAGTGTGTTCTCTCATCATCTCTCTATGCCTATCCATTGAACATCAACATTTAGTTCAAACTTGAGACTTTCTCCGTCTTCCGTAGACCGGACTATGCAAAATGTCAAAATTTCGGTAACAGTTACTAACACCGGTTCTCGGGCCGGAAAGGAAGTGATCCAGGTGTACGCTACCGACGACCGTAGCTCAGTCGTCACCCCGAATCAAGAGCTCATCGCCTTCACCAAGGTTGAGATTGCGTGAGTCTTATCATATTCTTCCTTACTGCACCCCACTCAGGTTTTGTTAAAGACCTGGTGCATCTACGATTGTGGCGCTTGATCTGGAGGTGAAGAATCTTGGTTTATGGTCTAGGGACAGCCGTTGGACTGTCGAACCTGGAACATTCACAATCAAAGTTGGCACCAGCGACCAGACATTCCAGAATGCTACATTAACCGTGACGTGATCTCACTTGATCGTTTCTCTCCCTCCCTTTCAGACTCAAGCAGCCCATTACTAGAGATGTTCTATACGTGCAGATCGTTTGTAAATAAAATGGTTGCTACCGACAGTGAATTTCACCTTTGTCGAAGTTGGAGCATATTTCTTGGCGTCCCAACGCTTGGTGCAATATCAAACCAGATAAATGAGCTGTCCCCGTGATATGTCCTTGCTACGAGAAACCACTAATGGATTCGTTGTGGGAAAGTGGGTTATGATTCTACGTTATTATGGTTCAGTGCTGCCCACAAATGTAGTTGTGTAGTTCTTGTTTCAAGAGTTTTCCCATGCCCAAATTTCCAAAGGTGCTTTAAATTTTGAAAGGTTTGTGTAGAATGAATAAAAAAACCATTTTGGTCATGTCCTGGCATGGTCAATTGGGATGTTGCTTACAGATCAATGTTCATCCAATCGACCACGCCAGGGTGTGTTTTTTAGCCCTTCATTCTACACTGACCTTTCAAACCTCAATGTGCAACTGTATCAGTAGTAGATAGATTGGCCACATGAGCATGTGGATAGCCCAAGATAACAGTGAAGTACTTTAGAAAGCAGTCACTCAGTATATTAGTGATAAACTAATTGACTAGATGATGCTCAAACATCACTTTAACATAAAGCTTTGATATTAAAGTAAAAATTTGATTTGACAGAATATACTATGTCAGAATGCAATGCTGACTAACTACAATTGGAGTCTATTCGTTGTTTAATCTCAATCAGACCCTCTGACACAGAACTGAAACAAAAAATGCAGAGGGAAAAATAGAACACAGATTTTTGGGAGCCAGATCCTAATAGCAATGGGATTATTTTGGGATGGAGACAAGACACTAGGTTGTTTATTGTGTGTTTCAATGACATACAGTTTCAAGTCTGAATCTACTATGAATTCTACTGATGATGGTATAATGTTGTACAAGATGTTTTACAGTATTTCAAGGGGGTGATAAATGGCACAGCAGATTCCCTATTTGGAAGAAATTTGTACCAGAGGCTTCAATGAGAAAGCATAGATTCATAAATGAGTGAACGAGCAGCGTTGTTCAAGACGTTAACGGTGAACTATAAGCATCAACACCTTTGATCAGACATCAATCAGGATATCGACTGATGGGGAAGAAACTACCTTGCATCGTCGGTTCCACTACAAGAAAGGTGCCAACTGTCAATAAGGTGATTTGTCACATACAAAAAAATGATCTAACCTTGGTTTCCTTCCAGAGTTTTGACGGTTTTGTCAATGGTACCTTCATCACCGTCCTCCAAAGTAACATCTTGACCAGAAATTAAGTTTACGTTTGGAGCACTCATGGTGGAATTAGGACCAGCCCCTCTGATTGAAGATGATCTGCCTTCAACAACTCGTACAAATTCTCCCCAACAGGCATGTTCATTGTGGCCCATCGCTTCATATTGCTCTTTAAGATTCGGATGTGCTTTTTTCCATAAGCCACGATGCCTACAGACAGTACTCTTTACATAACGACTCCCAAAAACACGTTCAAACGCAGCCTTATGTGTCACTGTTGACCCATTGGTGGATTGTGCCACGAGTGCGTCCATCGAGCTGAATCCTGCGGAGATCTCGGCAACTGTGTAGTCATTCGGCCATCGTTTAAGCGGGGGGTGTAGGGGGTACGGGGATATGGGTATAGCGAGGTTGGAGCTGGAAATGTTTCTTGGGGATGCGTTTGAAGATGCGTTGTTGTCGTATAATGCTATACCAGAAAAGGCGAAATCGTCAGAGGAGGATGACGAAGGTGGTGTCGGTAGAGATTGGGATGGGGTAGGGTGTGCCTCGCTGGTGGGAATTGTAGGGAGATTTTGTGATAAGGCTGATGGTGCTGACGTTCGAGTGTCATTTATGAGGGATCTCTCGCAATCATTGTTTCGGTGCACAAGAGGCTGGTGATCGAGGTAGTAATTATTTGGTATGTGGACCTTGTGGGAAGCGTGATTTGTAACATCGGGATCGTTGCATGGTACACGTTTGCAGACGCATCCATGTGCATCCGCTCGGCCCCCTGCTGATAGAGGGCTTGACGATCGGGCGCGAAAGGACATATTGATTCGTCTCTGCATTTTCAGTTCTTCTGGGAGACCAAGGCAATCTTCATCCTTAAAGCCGTCAAGCAGACTTTTACGCAAGCGATAAAGCAATCGTTGTTGGCTCTCAACTTTGCGTACAGCAGAAATGGGGTGCTGATCCCATTGACTCGTATCGGGATTATACGTATCCAGATAAGTGTTCGATGTCAAACCAAGCTCTTGCACCAAGGAAGTCAGCTTGGAGAGCTGGAAGTAAGGAAAATTGGGTATCATATGGTGAAGCCTGACCGGTAAGATGTTTGCCTAACAGATTGATATCAACATTGAAGCACTAACCGGTATTATTATCATTTACCTGATACCAGAAGATAATGGTCACAGATTTCTTGTATTCCTCCTCTTGACGATGCATGTCCTGCAAAGGAAATGCATTCAGTAATGTATCACAAGGAGGCACCAAATTCACCACCACCTGGTTGGTCGGAGTGTGGGCATCCTGTCCTATTTTGACCGACATCGGATTGGCAGAATTCAAGAAACTAATGTATGGTTCCGTCAGACTACCTGTAGATTCATGCTCGATATTGTTATTCATGCGCCCAAACTGATGATATGAGATTAAATTTTCTAGATTATCGGACCTAGGGTTGACAAGCCTAACTATCGATGTGATCAGTAACTCAACTGTGATGTAAGGGATGGAGTACAGACCCAGACGGGTCCTTGATCTTGAACGATGTACCTGAATAGACGGACAAGGTTGAGTGAAGATCGTGGGGAGAACAAATCCCAAAACAAACATCAATAATCTGTGGCTAGCTGCCGTGCACCGATTTGTAGACCATGGCTATTTAGAGTCAAGTCGCCGCTCGAATTGGGATGTCAAGTCACCTGTCTAGCATTCCCTTCTTGTCCTTTAACCACCATCCCCCTCTGGGGGTCATATGATACCAAAAATCTTACATTAATATTGTTGTTATCCACCTTCCTCTTTATATTCTGACCTTCCACAGTATTGTCTACTTATGTCTGGCTCATGGTCATTATGACACGTATTGGATGCATTGTACCAGTTAAGGCTCTTGCTGGTGGAGCTTTTTTTGCTTTTGTCTTTTAGAGAGCAGCATCCAAAACACAGATGGTAGTCTAAAAGGATCATGCTGAGTTAACACCACTGTCCAGGTGGTTTTGCAATCCCCTAATCAAAAACCCAATAATAGAGCCTCAATGCTCAAAACATGGGTGGGCTGCCTTTGCTTTATCTTTACCATTGTAGGAAGTCACATAGGTTGGGCTTTGATGAAGAATAGGGAATGTGCTGTTGATAGAATGAACTGACTTAGGCTCTTCTTATAGAGCTCTGGCTCACTGAGAAGTCACTGGTACCTACCTGAAAAGGGGTCTGACCAGAGTACTTGTTTTAGTGTCCATTCACAAATGTTATGTGTGAGGAGGGTTGGTCTGGTCACAAGGTATGGGGGGCTAGGGGAAGGATTGAGACATTGGCAGGAACATATTTTGGACATTGGTATCTGTCATTTAGTATACAATTTCTTCTTTACCTAGACTACTGACTACAGTTGGGGTTTAGGAGACATACTTACAACATGTATTGGGGGTGTGTGGCTACCTTTATATAGTGCTGCCATGGCCTACTTATATGCTCCATGTAATAAATTGATGATTTAAAAAAAAAAAAAAAAGTCACCTATCTAAACTTATCATACAGTCATGCTCTACTATAGGTTATCTATAGCTACACTGATTGTCACCATTATACTTTTCTCATACCTGTAAGGAACGGTCACCCAAGTAACTCAGGTAGGTGGCTCCCAACTCTAAGTCAGAGTAGACAAAGAGAACTCGTTAGAGTCCCTATTGGATTTGAGTATACTACTTATACCTATTCTACTTGGTCTGTGCACTACTTTCCCATGGTGATCATGTGATCACTCTGATTATGTAAGTCTGTTCTAAAAATAGAAAGTGAAAATAGAAAAAGAAAAAAGAAAAAAAGTCCTTGTATTACAATTCATGATAATACCTAATAATCAACTCATACTGGTATTATCCAATACTCATATAGTGCATTTATAGTGACTGTCAGCTGAGATAGCTTATGATTATACTCTAAATTAGAGTTGACAAAGAGAACTTGTTAGAGTTTTCACTAATTGTTCTACACTACTTATACAATTTAATTATTTGTACATATTATATTTCTCTTGCATTTCCCTATTCAGTCACTGTTCCCACTTTGGTAATAAGTTCTTATGCATCCGGTAAAATAAAATAAAATAAAATAAATATTAACTTAGAGGAAATAGGTGATTCATGACAGTATCTATGAAGAATGTGATAGCAAGCAATCAGGTGTTATAATTCCATCTGGACCAAAAATAGTATGACTAGAGGGATGGAAAGAGCAAACTTATTTTTGGATGGACTAGATGAGTGATTCTAAAAATAGAATGGGAGATAAGATAAAATAAGATGGGGTCACATGACCTGGTCATATGATGGAACATTCTGGAAGAATTGTAGGAAGTTACTTAAGTATACATATAGACAAATAGAAATTGTATATAAGTAGGTAGAGCAATCTACAAAGGAACTCCATTGAGTTCTTTTTGTTTCTCTCAAACATTAAGTATGATAAGAAAGTCATCTTGACTGCTCTTGTCATTACATTAGAACTTGATACTCTACACTCTGCACTATTCATCACAAACCTTGTACAGCCTTTCTGTTATGATTCACTCTGACACTTATCTTTTTTTTTATTAATTTAATTAATTAATGACAGTATGACTTAACAAACACAATATAGGAATGTTATGATCATAAGAGGGACAAGCATGGGAAGATCAAGTGATAATCTGAGGTCAACCACATGCTGATTAGACAGCTGCCATATGTAGGAGAACATATGGACAGAAGCTGTCTGATGTGGGGAATTACTTAGGACTTAACAGATGGTAGTTAATAGATACCTTGATCTCTCTTAGAATAGACTAGTCACAGCCATATGTAGTATTATAAATAGCTAGTCAATTTATAAAGGGAACTCTGTTGAGTTCTCCTTGTCTTTACCTCATACCCTCTAAGGGGGATCTGGGATTGTCCCATAGATCCTGACACTTTCTCTTACTCCACACTTGCCCTCAGTATGCTGGTCATCATGACCAACAACCACTATGATATAGTTGGGCCCTAAACTTAAGGGGACTTGTTAGTCAGTTAGGGACTAACAGTAGAAGCATAGTACTAAGCTCAGATACCACATCTGAGACCTGACCTCTAAATTGAGTGAGCTGTGTAGTATACTTGTTTCTTTTCAAATTATCAACCTTGTGCTGGGAGCTTATTGTAGTTCCTACATGCAGAGGAGTGACAGTCATCCATTAAGAAGCTGTCTAGCATAGAGGTTCATATCTTTGTGACAATAGTATCACAAACTTCATTTGGCCATAACTCCATGGATACTTGCATGATTCCCACGGTCTAAGACGTGTCTGAAAGCCCTCATGAAGACCTTTCAAATAATAATGCCCAAAATGTGTCAAAGTGATTAGTACTCATTGAGATATCAGTTAATTAGTACTGAATACTGATTGGCAGATATCTCGGGAACCACCAAACATGGATATTCTCTTCAATACGCTTCTGACGACTATAAATAGACCTTAGGGTGATAAGATCCTGTGGAGATACAAGAACCTCAAGGTTTGGCATGACACTAATCTATTATCCATAGATGCACATCAATCCTTGAACACAAACAAGGACAGTCCCTTTTATGGTTAAGTTATCACTATTTTAGACACAAAAGGACTACCATATATAGAACAATAGGCAGTAGAACATGTGATGCTCTGTTCAGGTGCACAGACCATTTATTCCTGTATATAAGGCTTCATAGTCTGAGAATTAGACCTCAGACTTAACAACATCTTTTGTTGCTTATTCTACCCTGCTATCAAAGCTTTGAGAAACTCTCTTCAACCAATCACAAACTAAGTAAGTAACTATTTGTGATAAATAGTGTAACCCTAGTATTAGGGCAATAGTTGGTAGGAAAGTAGGTGCCTAGCTGGGAGAAGATGCTGTAAGGGGGCAAAAGAGGATAGGAAGTTTCACTGCATCAAGAATAAAAGGAATATTGAGGCAGCCCTCAATTGCATGCTAAAGAGTTAGTGGGGGAGAGAAAGGAAAAGAGTATTAAAAGAATGATTAAATGAAGATGGCTTAGCTGTAATTCTAAAAATAGTATAAAGATTGTAGGATTGATCTAGATCCACCTGGTAGCTAATCTTTCTAAGGTGTCCACCTTTACATACTGTAACAAGCTCTCTAATAGATGTAGTCAGTAAACCATTCCTAGGCCTTACCACACTCAATCCATCCCTCATCTGTACCCCCACACCAAACCTTATGGGTGTGATACAGTCTAAGTGAAGGACTAGTCAGGCTTTCCAAGCCTGCTACCCTGCCAAAGGTCATCCAAGTTATCTTCACCATTAGGCTCTAGAATGAGTAGAATTTTATAGTACAAGTTGTTCTAACTAGTCTCTCACCAAGTGTCATGAATTGTGATACGAGAACTCTTCTTTTCTCTTTTTTTTCTATTTTTACTTTTCTATTTTTAGAATGGACTTACATAATCAGGGAAGTCACATGACATGTCACATGATCACCATGGGAAAGTAGTGCACAGACCAAGTAGAATAGATATAAGTAGTGT
>Ga0153966_100388_pt1 | contig 18326 bp, 34 predicted proteins | sample TSFL050MetaG_FD_104738 | JGI IMG/M metagenome (GOLD analysis project Ga0153966, IMG submission 104738) | Attine ant fungus gardens microbial communities from Florida, USA - TSFL050 MetaG | ecosystem: Host-associated > Fungi > Mycelium > Unclassified | place: USA: Florida, Paynes | collected... | reverse complement strand
GGGGCTGTCCTTGTTGTATTCAAGGATTGATGTGCATCTATGGGTAATAGATCAGTGTTATGCCAAACCTTGAGGTCCTTGTATCTCCACAGGATCTTATCGCCCTAAGGTCTATTTATAGTCATCAGAAGCGTATTGAAGAGAGCTTCCATGTGCACATGGAAGCGAATGTCCGCATTTGGCGGTTCCTGAGATATCTGCCAATCAGTATCCAGCACTGATTAACTGATATCTTGATGAGTACTGATTGCTTTGGCACGTTTTGGGCATTGTTCGAAAGGTCTTCTTGAGGGCTTTCAGACGCATCTTAGACCGTGGGAATCGTGCAAGTATCCGTGGAGTTATGGCCAAATGAAGTTTGTGACAGGAGAAGTAGAAGAATACAGAGTGGGCGATTTAGTGCTACTCAGCACTAAAGACTTAAAGTACCAAATGGCCAGAAGATATACAGAGAAGTTCACTGAGTACTTTGTAGGACCCTACAAAGTAAAGGCAATCATTTCTAGTAATGCAATAGAGTTGGAATTGCTTAGTACAATTAGGATATATCTGGTAGTTAATGTCAGTTGGGTACAATGGTATAAGTCACAAGTAGAGGGGCAGAAAAAGGAAATGCCACAACTAGTGGTAATTGAAGGGGAAGAAGAATAGAAAGTCAAAAAGATTATGAACAGGAGAAAGGTATGGAGAGGATAAATATTTAGTACAATGGAAGGGATGCACAGTGGAAGAGGACACATGGGAAAGTAGGGAGAACTTAAAGAATGCAATGGAGCTGGTTGAAGAGTTTGAAAAGAAATATCATGGGGAGGAAGAAGAAGAAGTGAGACAACAGGAAGTGGAAGAAGACAAGAGGATATTTAGTAGAGAACTACCAGGGAGATATATAGCTAAACTGCTTTATAGATAGGGCAACAAGAAATACAATCAGGAGTATTGGAGGAGAATGGAAGAAAATTGAAGACAATGGAAGAGAAATCCATTTTCCAGGTATAGTAGGAACCTGTTCTTGAAAAGAATAGAGAAAGAGAAAGATAAGTATAAGAGAGCAAGGATTGAAGAGTGGAATGAAGAAAAGGATGAGGAAGATCAACAGAAGATTGAAGAAGACAGGAAGTATTTGGAGGAACTAGAGGATGAAAATCAAGATATGGGTGACCTAAGGGACCCATATGATGAATTATGAAAAAGTCCTTAGGATGAAGACCCTTGAGAGGGGGGTGGTATCATAAATCACCTTTTCCTTCTAAGTCAATATTTCTTTTCTTTTCTATTTAATTATGTAATATTGTCAGATCAGTAAATAAGGACAAATAATCGGACTTGTATAAGTAGTGTACACAATCCAGTGAGGACTCTAACGAGTTCTCTTTGTCAACTCTGACTTAGAATGTAATCTTAAGCTAGCTCAGCTGACAGTCACTACACTGTTCAACTTTACTCTCATCACTCCCTCAGTATGTGATTGGCTTAGATTACTCCCAACTACCTCATAGCCAGGCTACAGGCTTAAGTGGACTAACTGGGAAGTTTAGATCCCAGAGGTGGACAGTTAGGACCAAGCTCAGGTACTAGCCTAGACCAGACCTTGCAATTGAGTAATGCTCCATAGTTTACTTGTACAACCCTTCACATTACATACTTCATGCTACTAGTCCATTGTGATCAGTCTACACAGAGGAATATTGCTGCATCCTTAAGAAGGCAATTAGAGTAAAGATCTCCTTCTTAGAGTGATAGCCAAAGTATTATTAGGGCAGTAGTCAGTAAGACAGTAGATACCTGGCTAGGAGAAGATTTGTGCACCCCAGCAGATGTACCTTACTGTAAGCCCTTTGAAGAAAACAATGTACCCTTAAGAAATACAAACCCTTTTTTTCTAAACAAATCATCTGCCCAGAACATAACACAATGTCTTTGGAACAATATAATTAGCTCATGAGCAACATGCTCAACAAAAGGCATGCCCTTACCAAATTAAGGGCAGAATTAGAAGGGAGAGAAGGAAGGTTATATAGGTACTGTGGGAGATTTGGGCACCTCACCTGGAAGTATAGAAGTGGAGAAGAACAGAAGAAGAAGACGACAACAAGGAACAGATTTGAAGTATTAAAGAGTCATGTGATGTAGTGTAGAGTGAAAGAACTAAAAAGGTAGGAGAAGGTGGAAGAGAAGATGAAGTATTTCAGGTGTGGTGAAGAGGAACATAAGAAGTGGGAATGTCTAAAGGTGAAAAGGAGAGGAAGAAAGGAAGCATGTCATGAATTGCACATTCCCTCTAAGTCAATATTCATTTTATTTTTATTTTTATTTTATTTTATTTTCTTCTATTGGACACGTAGGAACTTATTACTAGCTTGGGAATAGTAACTCAATAAGAAAATATGAGAGAAACCTAATGCAGACAAATAGATAAATTGTATAAATAGTGTAACTTAATTAGTGGGAACTCTAATTAGTTTTCTTTGTCAAACTCTAACTTCAAGTATGAGTGAGGTTAAGGTTACATAACCAAAGTCTCAATTGTTACAAAGCAGCACCTCCATAGGAGGTATGGGAGAAGATAAAGGAGTATTGTGGAGCAAAAAGATTGCCTCCAAGAGAAACAGTGATGAGTATGAAGGGGTGGACAACAAAATGGGAGGTGGTGACTCTTGTAGAGTGTCAGGGATGTAACTACAAAAGAATAAAAACACAAGAGAATACGGGGCAGGGATTCCTAAACAAGGAACAGCTGTGTAATATGTGGTGTGAAAGGTGTAAGGAGGCGTAGAATTGGAGAGATAGAGAAGCAGAAAGTGGAAGAGCTAAAAGAGTGAAGTGCAGTACATGCAGAGGCAAGGATACAGTAATATGGGGGGTGGAAAGGAATGCAAAGGGGAGATTTTCTGTCCACCCTGTAGGATGGGAAAGAAAGTACCATGGTGGAATTGGGGTAAAGAGTTGGAACAGTCAGTGCCTAGGATCCAGAAGGGAAGGGCTGGAATCACTGATCTAGAGAAAGTGGCAGAAACTGTCAATCAGAAGGCAGTGCAAAGAAAGGAAGTAAGAGATGTGAGGTGAACATTTAAACCTTTACAAGAAGTGTAGATGAACATGGGTATCGAAAAGATAGATACTCATGAAGGAAGGACAGTGAAAGCAGTGGAGTGACAAGGATGTTTATGAGCAGAATTTTAGCTCAAAAGGGAAGTTATAGACTGATCAAGTTAAATCAGCCAATACAAGTGAGAAATATGGATGGTACTGGTAACAGTAGAAGTGCAATCACTCACAAGGTAGAGGTAAACATGTTCTACAAAGGACATGTAGAGAGAGTTCAAATGGACATTTGTGAATTAGGAAAGATAGATGTGATTTTGGGCATGCCATGGCTAGCAGCTCATAATCCTAAGATAGATTGGGAAAAAGGAGAAGTAAGAATGATGAGGTGTCCACCACTGTGTGGAAAAGCAGTAAGGATAAGGGGAAAGAAAGAAACAAGAGAGGAAGAAAGGAAGATTGTCAGATGGGCAGTAAATAAAAAGGAAGATTGGAGAAGAGAGGAGAAAATAGAAGCAGATCATAGGAAGGTAGAGAAGATAGTACCTAAGTGGTTCCATAAGTGATTGAAAGTATTTGGGAAGGTAGAGTCTGAAAGAATGCTGGTTAGAAAGGTATGGGATCATGCAATCAATCTCAGGGACAACTTCAAAACAGGTAAAGCAAGAGTCTACCCTCTTTCTAGAAATGAAAAGAAGGAAGTGCAGAAGTTTGTCAATGAGCATCTAAAGAAGGGGTATATTAGACCTTCAAAATCACCACAGACATTGCCAGTGTTCTTTGTCGGCAAGAAAGATAGGGGAAAGTGCATGGTTATGGACTACAGGAGACTCAATAAGCAGACAATTAAGAATAATTATCCTCTGCCATTAATTACAGATCTAGTAGACTCTATGGGAAACAAAAGGGTGTTTACTAAGATAGATCTCCAGTGGGGCTACAACAATGTGAGGATTAAGGAAGAAGATGAGTGAAAGGTGGCCTTTACTACTCATATAGAGTTGTATAAGCCAGTAGTGATGTTTTTCAGAATGACAAATTCACCTACAATGTTCCAAGGCATGGTGAACAAAATTCTGAGGGACATGATTAATGAAGGGAAGGTGGCAGTATTTGTGGATGATGTGTTGATAGGAACAGAGACAGAGGAAAGGCATAATGACATTGTGGAAGAAGTGCTAAGAAGGTTGGAGGAGAATGATCTCTATGTGAAACCAGAGAAATGCGCTTAGAAGGTGCAGAAGGTGAATTTCCTGGGAGTAGTGATAGTTTAAGGAAAGATCAAGATGGAAGAGGATAAAGTGGTAAGAGGCTGAACTGGCCTACACCTAAGACATTCAGGGATGTTAGAAAGTTTCTAGGTCTCACTAACTACTATAGGCAATTTGTAAAGGACTTTGCTAAGATAGCCCAACTCTTGAATAATCTGACAAGGAAGAAAGAGAAGTGGAAATGGGAAGGCAAGCAGCAAGAGGTCTTTGAGCAGCTGAAGAAAGTTTTCACAAGTCAACCCTTATTGGTTGTGCCTGAATTAGATAAAGAGTTCAGAGTAGAGGCAGATGTCTCTAATTTTGCAACAGGAGAAGTGTTGTCTATTAAATGTGAAGACAATATGTGGAGACTAGTCACCTACATATCTAAGTCATTGAATAAAACAGAACACAATTATGAGATACACAACAAAGAGATGTTGGCAGTGATTTGATGCTTAGAAGCCTGGAGACATTTCCTGGAAGAAACCAAGAGTAAATTCAAAGTATGGACAGATTATAAGAACTTAGAATACTTCATGAGCAATCAAAAGTTAAATTGCCAACAAGCACAATGGGCTCTGTACTTATCTAGGTTTGACTTTGTATTGAAGCACATTCCAGAGAGTAAAATAGGGAAGGCAGATAGATTGAGTAGAAGACCAGATTGGGAAGTTGGAGTGAAAAAGAATAATGAGGAGCAAATGTTGGTAAAGAAAGAGTGGCTCGAAGCAAAAAGGATTAGAATAGCAGAGGTAATAATTGAAGGAGTATTGTAGTGAATGTCCACTGAGATAGCTTAGGTTCATACTTTAAGTCAGAGTTGACAAAGAGAACTCATTAGAGTTCCTGCTAATTGTGCTACACTACTTATACAATTTATCTATCTGTCCATGTTAGGTTTCTCTCACATTTCCCTATTGAGTCACCATTCCCAAGTTGGTAATAAGTTCCCACATATCCAATAAAAGAAAAGAAAAAGAAAATAAATATTAACTTAGAGGGAATGGGTAATTCATGACAAGTAGACTTACTAGAAAAAGTAAGAAAATGTGAAGTAAGAGATGATGAAGTAATAAAGGTAGTAGAAGAAATAAAATGAACAGGGATAAAAATGTTAAGAGATGAAGAGTGATGCTAAGAGAAGGGCTTAATACTAAAAAAAAAGAAAAGTATATGTCCCTAAAGATGAGAGGTTGAAAGTAGAAGTAATCAGGCTACACCATGACACACCTATAGAAGGACATGGAGGACAGTGGAAGATGGCAGAACTAGTGATGAGGAACTTCTGGTGGCCAGGGATTATTAGAGAGGTGAAGCAGTATGTAGAAGAATGTGGTGCCTGCCAGCAAAACAAGAATTGAACACAACCATTGGCAGGAAAGTTAATGCCAAATTTGATTCTAGAAAAGATGTGGACCCACATTAGTGCAGACTTTATTACAAAGTTACCCTTAGCACAAGGATACGACACAATCTTAGTAGTAGTAAATAGATTCACAAAGATGGCATATTTCATACCTACTATAGAAAGAACAAGTGCAGAAGGGTTAGCATGACTATTTAGAGATAATGTCTGAAAATTACATGGACTACCAGATAGTATAATTTTTAATAGGGAACCACAGTTTGCAACAGTGATTATGAAGAAGTTGAATTATATGTTTGTTATGATTCACTCTGACACTTATCCTTTTTCTTCATTTAAATAAATTAATTAATGACTATATGATAGTATGACTTAACGAACACAACATGGGAATGTCAGGATCTAATAAAAGGACAAGCATGGGAAAAGCACATGTCAATCACACGCCTATCAGGCAGCCACTATGTATGAAAGAACATGTGGACAGAAGCTATCTGACATGGGAAGATACTCAGGACTTGACAGATGGTAGTCCATAGGTACCGTAATCTCTCTTAGAATAGCCTTAGCATAGCCACTTGTAATTATATAAATAGCTAGGCAATTCATAGAGAGAACTCTGTTGAGTTCTCCTCGTCTTTAACCTCATACCCTCTAAGGGGGATCCAGGATTATCCTGCGGGTCCTGACATTGTTGGGGATCAACACCAAACTATTGACTGTGTTCCACCTACAAACAGATGGGAAAACTGAGAGAATGAACTAGAAGTTAGAACAATATCTCTGAATGTTCATTGATCATTGACAAGAACAGTGGCCAGAATAGTTGGGAACAGCAGAATTTGCATACAACAATAAGGTATACACTGGAACTAAAGTGTCACCATTTCAAGTGAATCATGAACAAAACCCCAGAATGGGATTTGAGTTGAGAAAGAAGGGGAAGTATAAAGGAGTAGAAAAGTTTGCAGAAAGAATGAAGAGTGTGCAAGAAGAAGCAAAGGCAGTACTACAGAAAACACATGAAGACATGAAGCAGTATGCAAATAGAGAGAGAGGGGAGGTGGAGGAATACAGTGTGTGTGACTTAGTGCTACTCAGTACTAAAGACTTGAAGTACCAGATGGCTGGAAGGTATACAGAAAAGTTCACCAAACACTTTGTAGGACCTTATAAAGTAAAGGTGATTATTTTTAGTAATGCAATAGAGTTGGAATTGCCTAGTACAATTAAGATACATCCAGTAGTTAATGTCAGCCGAGTACAATGGTATAAGTTGCAAGTGGAGGAGCAAAGGAAGAAAATACCACAACTAGTGGTAATTGAAGAGGAAGAAGAATAGGAAGTCGAGAAGATCATGAACAAGAGGAAGGTACAAGAAAAGAACAAGTACTTGGTACAATGGAAGGGATGTACAGCAGAGGAGGGCACTTGGGAGAGTAAAGAGAACTTAAAGAATGCCATGGAATTGGTAGAAGACTTTGAGAGAGAGTATTGCAGAGAGAAAAAAGAAGTAAGATGATAGGAAGCAGAAGAAGACAAGAGGACATTCAGCAGAGAATTACCAGGAAGGTATATGGCCAAATTGCTCTATGAATAGGGCAACAAGAAATATGACCAGGAATATTGAAAGCAAATGGAGGTGTCATAAATCATTTATTCTCTCTAAGTCAATATTTATTTTTCTTTTATTTTTTTCATTTAATTATGTAATATTGTTGGATCAGTAAATAAGGACAAATAATCAGACTTGTATAAGTAGTGTGTAATAAAACAGCAGGCAAACTAGAAAATCTATAACAGTAGAATATTTTATTTCTTTTTCTTTTTCTTTTATTATGTAATAGTCTGAAGTGTGTGAGACACTGTGACTCAAAAGAAGTCTGTGAGATAATTTGAGTAGACAAATACTAGCAAACACATATTTGTGTATAAGTAGCTAGACCAATTAGTGAGGACTCTAACAAGTTCTCTTTGTCAACTCCAACTTAGAGTATGAGCTAAGGTTATCTCGACCAATGCTCACTACACTAGAACTCATTTACATATCTAGAGCACCAATTGCCTTGATCTCTGCTCACTCTTACTCTCATACATTTGATCCTCGACTGGTGATCAACTCCAATCACTAGTCACCTCTATACATAGCTGGGCCACAGGCTTAAGTGGACTGACCAGGAAGTTTAAACCTTGGAGGTGAACATATCATAAACCGCTCAATTTCTCTAAGTCATTATTTATTTTTCTTTTCATTTTCTTTTCATTTAATTATGTAATAACAATGGATCAGTAAACATGTACAAATAATCTGACTTGTATAAGTAGCATATACAATCTAGCAAGGACTCTAACGAGTTCTCTTTGTCTACTCTGACATAGAGTACAATCTAGATTAGAGTTACACCACTCAAGCTTCAGATCATTACACTAAAACTCGTTACCACTACCAGACACTGATCACCTCAATCCTTGTCACACTCACTCTCATTGCTCCCTCAGTGTGTGATCAACTCTGATCACTCCCAACTTCCTCATAGCTGGGCCACAGGCTTAAGTGGACTAACTGGGAAGTTTAGACCCCAGAGGTGGACAGTTAGGACCAAACTCAGGTACTAACCCAGACCAGACCTAACAATTGAGTAGGCTCTATAGTTTACTTGTATACCTTTCATCGTATCTACCTTGTGCTACTGGTCCATTGTGATCAGTCTACGCAAAAGAATAGTAGTCGCTCTCTAGGAGGCTACTTAGAGTAGGGATCTTCTCCATGAAGTGATTGTCTACCCTAGTATTAGGGCAGTAGTCAGTACGGCAGTAGGCACCTGGCTGGGTGAAGATCTTGCACCCCAGTAGACGTAAAAGTGAGATAGGTGAAGAACATGATGAGTCCCTCAATATATACATAAACTTTTTTCTACAACAACAATTCGCCCTTCTAAGCATACCACACAATGTCCTTAGAAGTATACAATCAACTCATGAGTGATATGCTCAACCAAAGACAAGCCCTCGCCAAATTAAGGGCAGAATTGGAAGGGAGAGAAGGGAAGTTATATAGGCAATGTGGGAAGTTCAGGCACCTAGCCTGGAACTGTAGAAGTGGGAAGGAACAGAAGAAAGGGAAAGTAGCAGAAAACAGATTCGAAGTGTTGAGAAGTCAGGTGATGCAGTATGGGATAAGGGAGGTAAGGAGACAAGAAGTAGTGAGAGATGTGGTGAAGTACTTTGGATGTGGAGAGGAGGGGCACAAGAAGTGGGAATGCCCACAGAAGAAGGAAAGAAAAAGAGAAGAAGTGGCACCACCGCAAGATGTATGAGAGAAGATGAAGAGGCACAGTGGAGCGAGGGGGCTGCCTCCAAAGGGAGCAGCAATGAGTATGGAGGGGTGGATGATGCAGAGAAAGGTGGTGACCTTTGTAGAATGTTGTGGGTGCAATTATAAGGGCACCAAAACTCAAGAGAACTAGGGACAAGGGTTCCTGAGTAAAAGGCAATTACTACATATGTGGTGTGAAGGTTGCAGGGAAGCAAAGAAATAGAGAGAAAGGGAAGCACAAAGTGGAATAGCAGAAAGAGTAGTGTGTAGCACATGTGATGTAAGAGATGTCGTAAAAGAAAAGGTGGAGAGAAATAAGAAAGGGGAGATTTTCTGTCTACCATGTAGGACAGGAAAGAAAACACCATGGTGGAATTGGGGAGGAGAATTGGAATGGACAGTGTCTAGGGCCCAGAAGGGGAGGGCTGGAATCACTGATCTAAGGAGGGTGGCAGAAACTGTCAATCAGAAGACAGTACAGAAAAAAGGGGAAGTGAGAGAAGTGAGGCGAACATTTAAGCCTCTACAAGAAGTATAGATGAATGTGGAAATAGAGAGAATAGATACCCATAAAGGAAGAACAGTGAAAGTGTTGCTCAATAGTGGGGCAACAGGGCTATTCATAAGCAAAAGTTTAGCTCAGAAAGGGGCATATAGGTTGATCAAGCTGGATCGACCCTTGCAAATAAAAAACGTAAACAGCACCAGTAATAGTGGAGGTGCAATTACTCATGAAGTGGAAGTGAACATGTTTTACAAAGGACATGTAGAGAGAGTTTGAATGGATGTCTACAAATTAGGAAAGACAGATGTAATATTGGGCATGCCATGGTTAGCAGCCCATAACCCAGAGATAGACTGGGAAAAGGAAGAAGTATGGATGACAAGATGCCCACCATTGTGTGGAAAAACAGTAAGAATAAAAGGGAAGAAAGAAACTAGAGAAGATGAGAAGAAAATTGTGTGATGGGCCATAGATGAGAAAGAGGACTGGGGAAGAGAGGAAGAAATAGAGGCAGATCATAGGAAGGTAGAAGAAATGGTGCCTAAAAGGTTCCATAAATGGCTGAAAGTATTTGGGAAGGTGGAATCAGAAAGAATGCCAGTTAGGAAGGTGTGGGATCATGCAATAGATCTCAATGACAATTTCAAGGCAAGCAAAGCAAGAGTATACCCTCTCTCTAGAAATGAAAAGGAGGAGATGCAGAAATTTGTTGATGAGCATTTGAAGAAGGGGTACATTAGACCTTTTAAATCGCCTCAAACCTCACCAGTGTTCTTTGTAGGCAAGAAGGATGGAGGAAAGCGCATAGTTATGGACTATAGGAGACTCAACAAGTAGACGGTTAAAAACAACTACCCTCTGCCATTAATTACAGATTTAGTAGACTCTATGGGCAACAAAAGAGTATTCACTAAAATGGATGTCCAGTGGGGCTATAACAATGTGAGGATAAATGAGGGGGATGAGTGGAAGGCGACCTTCACTACTCATGTGGGGTTGTATGAACCAGTGGTAATGTTTTTTTGGAATGACAAATTCACCCGCCACGTTCCAAGGCATGATGAATAAAATTTTGAGAGACATGATCAATAAAGGGAAAGTGGCGGCATTTGTGGACAATGTGTTGATAGGAACGGAGATGGAGAAAGGACACGATGAACTGGTGGAAGAAGTGCTGTAGCGATTGAAAGAGAATGACCTGTACATGAAACCAGAGAAATGTGCTTGGAAGGTGCAGAAGGTAAATTTCCTGGGAGTAGTAAGGGGTGAAGGAAAGATTGAGATGGAGGAAAACAAAGTGGCAGGGGTGTTAAACTGGCCTGTACCTAAGATGGTCAGAGACATTAGGAAATTCCTGGGTCTAGCCAATTATTATAGGTGCTTTGTGAAGGACTTTGCCAAACTAGCCCAACCCTTGAACAATCTAACAAGGAAGGAAGAAAAATGGAGGTGGGGAGATAAGCAACAGAAAGCTTTTGAGCAGTTAAAGACAGTCTTCACAAGCTGACTTCTGTTAGTGGCACCTGACCTAGATAAGGAGTTTAGGGTGGAAGCTAATGCTTCTAACTTTGCTACAGGAGGAGTGTTATCTATCAAGTGTGAAGATGACAAGTGGAGACCAGTCGCCTACATTTCTAAGTCATTAAATGAAACAAGGCGAAACTACAAGATACATGATAAAGAAATGTTGGCAGTAATACACTGTTTGGAGGCGTGGAGGCACTTCCTAGAAGGAACAAGAAGTAAATTCGAAGTATGGACGGATCACAAGAATCTAGAGTATTTCATGAGCAACCAAAAACTAAATCGGCAATAAGCACAATGGGCTCTATACTTGTCCAGATTTGACTTTGTATTGAAACATATCTTGGGAAGCAAGATGGGTAAAGCAGATGGGTTGAGTAGGAGGCCAGACTGGGAGATAGGGGTGGAGAAGAATAATGAGAAGCAGATGTTGGTAAAGAAGAAGTGGTTAAAAGTGAAAAGGATTAGAATAACAGAAGTGGTTATAAAAGGGGTGGACTTGCTGGGTAAAGTGAGAAAATGCAAAGCAAAGGATGATAAGGTAGTAAAAGCAGTGGAGGAAATGAAGTGAGCAGGAGTGAAAATGTTAAGAGATAAAGAATGGCGTCAAGAAGACAGCCTAATGCTAAAAGAGGGAAAGGTGTACATCCCTAGAGATGAGAAGCTGAGAGCAGAAGTAATCAGGCTACACCATAATACACCTGTAGGAGGACATGGAGGACAGTGGAAGACAGCAGAGTTAGTGACGAGAAATTTCTGGTGGCCAGGGGTCACTAGAGAAGTAAAGCGTTATGTAGAAGGGTGCAATGCTTGCCAACGCAACAAGAATCAAACGCAACCACCAGCAGGAAAATTAATGCCGAATTTGGTTCCAGAAAAGGCGTGGACTCATATTAGTGCAGACTTCATTACAAAGTTGCCTCTAGTGCAAGGTTATGACTCAATCTTAGTAGTAGTAGATAGGTTCACAAAAATGGTACACTTCATACCTACTACAGAGAAAACAAGTGCAGAAGGATTAGCACAGTTATTTAGAGATAATGTTTGGAAGCTACATGGACTACCAGATAGCATTATTTCTGATAGAGAACCACAATTCGCAGTGGGCATTATAAAAGAGCTCAATCACATATTAGGGATTGAAACAAAACTGTCTACAGCATTCCACTCACAGACAGACAGCCAGACAGAGAGAATGAACCAGGAGTTGGAACAGTATCTCCGGATGTTCATAGACTATTGACAAGAGCAGTGACCAGAATGGCTGGGTATGGCAGAATTTGCTTACAACAACAAGGTGTATACAGGAACTCAAGTGTCACCCTTTAAAGCAAATAACAGACAAGATCCAAGGATGGGATTTAAAATGAGGAGAAAGGAGAAATACAAAGGAGCAGAGAAGTTTGCTAAAAGGATGAGAAGTGTACAAGAGGAGGCTAAGGCAGCACTGCAGAAAGTGCAAGAGGATATAAAGAGATATGCAGATAGAGAGAGAGGAGAGGTAGAGGAATATAGAGTTGGTGACTTAGTGCTACTCAGCACTAAAGACTTGAAGTACCAAATGGTCAGAAGATGAATGGAAAAGTTCACTGAACGCTTTGTAGGACCTTATAAAGTGAAAGCAATCATTTCCAGTAATGCAATAGAACTAGAGTTGCCAAGAACAATTAAAATACACCCAGTAGTTAATGTCAGTAGGGTACAAAAGTATAAGTCGCAAGTAGAGGGACAAAGGAAGAAGACGCCACAACCAGTGGTGATTGAGGGGGAAGAAGAATGGGAGGTGAAGAAAATTATAAACAAGAGGAAAGTGCGAGGAAGAGTAAGTACTTAGTATGGTAGAAGGGGTGTACAGTGGAAGAGGACACATGGGAAAGTAGGAAGAATTTGAAGAATGTAATGAAGCTAGTTGAAGAATTCAAAAAGGAATATCAAAGGGAAGAAGAAGAAGAAGTGAGATGGCAAGAAGCAGAAGAAGACAAGAAGGTGTTTAGCAGAGAATTACTGGGAAGATATACAGCCAAAATGTTGTATGGGTAGGAAAACAAGAAGTATGAAAGAGAATATTGGAAGCGAATAGAGGAGAATTGGAGACAGTAGAAGAGAAATCTGTTCTCCAGATACAACAGAAATCCGTTCCTAAAAAAGATGAAAGAAGAATGAAAGGAATACAAAGGAGGAAAAATAGAAGAACAGAGTGAAAAAGAGGACGAGGAAGATCGACGGAGGCTCAAAGAAGATAGAAAATACTTGGAGGAACTAGGAGATTAAAATCAGAATATGGGTGACCTAAGGGACCCATATGACCAATTATAAAAGAAGTCCTCAGGACGAAGACCCTTGAGAGAGGGGTGGTGTCATGAACTGCTCAATTCCTCTAAGTCATTATTTATTTTTCTTTTCATTTTCTTATGTAATAACAACAGATCAGTAAACATGTACAAATAATCTGACTTGTATAAGTAGTGCATACAATCTAGCAAGGACTCTAACGAGTTCTCTTTGTCTACTCTAACATAGAGTATGATTTAGGTTAGGGTTACACCACTCAAGCTTCAGATTGTTACAGAACGACTGGGACCATACCTGGGCCCCAGTGTAGACCAGACCTTACAATCAGACAGGCTTAGTAGTTACTTGTAAAAACTTTTGCTTTATCAGCCTTGTGCTGCTGGTCCATTGTGACTAGTACATGCAAAGGAACATTGTTGCATTCTTAAGAAGATAATTAGAGTAGAGATCTTCCCCAAGAAGTGATAGTATAACCCTAATATTAGGGCAGTAGCTAGTAGGGTAGTAGAAACCTGGCTAGGTGAAGATTTATGCCCCAGCAGATGTAAGTAGTTAGTAAAATAGTCAGCCAAAGAAACAGTAGTCAGTAAAACCTGCAACAAATACATCTATCTCCTACACAACAAAAATTTGCCCTTCTAAGAACAATACACTATGTCCTTAGAAGTATACAACAATCTAATGAGCAAAATGCTCAACACCAGGCGAGCACTCACCAAAACAAGATCAGAATTGGAAGGAAGAGAAGGGAGGAAATGTTAGGGATGTAAGCAGTTTGGCCACCTGGCCAAGAACTGCAGGAACAAGGGAGGAAGGGTAAAAGAAAAGATGATGATGATGAATAGATTTGAAATGCTGGTAAGTAGAGTAATGTAGTGCAAAGTAAGAGAAGTGAAGACAGGAAGTGGTGGAGCAAGTAGTAAAATGTTTTTGGTATGGGAAGGAGGAACACAAGAAATGGGAGTGCATGGAGAAGAAGGAAATGAGAAGGGAAGAAGTGGCACCAAGACAAGAAATATGGGAAAAGGTGAAGAAACACTGTGGGGTGAAGGGACTGCCTCTAAGAGGGGTGGTCATGGACATGGAGAGGTGGATGACAAAATGGGAAGTCATAATGTTTGTAGAATGCAGAGGGTGTGACTACAAGGGGACAAAAATCCAGGAGAACAGGGGACAAGGTTTCCTGGGTAAGGAGCAGTTGTGTAATATGTGGTGTGGAAGATGCAAAGAAACATGGAACTGGAAAGAAGAGGAAGCAGCAAGAGGGAGAGCAGAAAGAGTAAAGTGTGACACATGTGGAGGCAAAGATACAGTAACAGGAGGAAAGGTAGAAAGGAATGGGAAGGGTGAGGTGTTCTGTCTGCTCTGTAAGATAGGAAAGAAAGTCCCATGGTGGAACTGGGAAGGAAAAAATGGAACAGTCAGTGCCTAGGGCCCAAAAGGGAAGGGCTGGAATCACTAATCCAGAGAAAAGGCAGAGAGAAGTCAGAAGGACCTTGAAGGGTCTATGAGAAGTATGGATACAAATAGGAGTAGAAAGGATCAACACTCATGAAGGGATCTCTGTGAAGGCATTGTTAGATAGTGGAGCCACAGGGCTCTTCATGAGCAAGAAGTGTGCACAAAGAGGAGGTTTCAAGTTGATAAAACTTGAGAAACCAATATTAGTGAAGAATGTGGACAGCACAGGAAACAGTGGAGGTGCAATTCTATATGAAGTAGAAGTAAATCTGTACTTCAAGGAGCATATAGAAAGAGTAAGAATAGATGTGTGCAATTTAGGAAAGACAGAAGTAATATTGGGGATGCTGTGGCTACAGGCACACAACCCAGAGATAGATTGGGAGAAAGGGGAAGTAAAAATGACAAGGTGTTCACCCATATGTGGACAATATGTGAGTAAGAGGGAAATGGGCCCAGAAATTAGGAAGAAAAGAAAAGAGAAGAAAGAGATTCAAGGGGACAAGATCAAAAGAATTAGGTGGGCAGCAGATAAGAAAGAAGATTGGGAAAGAGAGGAGGAGATGGAACTAGACCATAGAAAGGTGGAAGCGATGGTGCTGCAAAAGTTCCACAAGTGGCTGAAGGTGTTTGGAAAAGTGGAGTCAGAGAGAATGCCAACAAGGAAGATATGGGATCATGCCATAGATCTCAAGAAGGAGTTCAAGGCTAGTAAAGCATGAGTGTATCTACTCTCTAGGAATGAAAGGGAGGAGGTTCAACAATTCATTCAGGACCATCTAAGAAAAGGGTACATAAGACCTTCGAAGTCACCACAGACTTCTCTAGTTTTCTTTGTAGGAAAGAAGAATAGTGGAAAGCATATGGTCATGGACTATCGTAAACTCAATAAGCAGACAGTGAAAAATAACTATCCATTGCCATTGATTACCAACTTAGTAAATGCAATGGGAAACAAGAAATTGTTCACTAAGATGGATTTACAATGGGGTTACAATAACATATGCATCAAGGAAGGTGATGAGTGGAAGATGGCCTTCACTACATATGTGGGATCATTCAAATTGGTGGTAATGTTCTTTGGGATGACAAACTCACCAACCACATTTCAGGGGATGATGAATGAGATCATGAGAGATCTTATTAACAAAGGAAAGGTGGCAGTCTTTGTGGATGACATACTGGTAGGCACAGATGATGAGGAAGAGCATGACAAAATTGTGGTGAAAGTACTAAAGAGGTTGGAAGAAAATGACCTGTATGTGAAACCAGAGAAGTGTTTGTGGAAAGTTGATAAAGTAAACTTTCTGGGAGTAATAATGGGTCAGGGGAAGATCAAGATGGAAGAGGAGAAAGTAGAAGGTGTGTTAAACTGGCCAGTGCCAAGGATGGTCAGAGATGTCAGGAAATTCTTGGGACTTTCCAATTACTATAGGTGGTTTATTAAGAACTTTGCAGCACTTGCAAAACCCTTAAATATGCTGACAAGAAAGGATGAGAAGTGGAGGTGGGAGGAAGCCCAGCAGAAGGTGTTCAAACAGTTAAAAGGAATCTTCACAACCAGACTGTTGTTGGTAGTACTGGATTTAAACAAGGAGTTTAAAATTGAGGCAGACACCTCCAACTTTGTGACAGGAGGCATGCTATCCATTAAGTGCAAAGACAACAAGTGGAGACCAGTAGCTTATATCTCCAAATCTTTAAACAAAACAGAACATAATTATGAAATTCATGATAAGAAAATGTTAGCAATAATTCAATACCTAGAGACCTGGAGGCACTTCCTGGAAGGCACTAAGGGGAAGTTTGAGATTTGGTTGGACCATAAAAATCTAGAGTACTTTATGAGTAATCAAAAGTTGAATAGACGACAAGCTAGATGGGCACTCTATTTATCTAAATTCGACTTTATTTTGAAATATATACCCAGGAATAAGATGGAAAAGACAGACAGCTTAAGTAGGAGACTAAACTGGGAGGTAGGAGTAGAAAGAGATAAAAAGGAGCAGATGCTGGTGAAAAGAGAATAGTTAGAAACCAGAGCAGCGGAGGTATCAGAGGTGGTGATAGATGGAGTAAATATTCTGGATAAAATAAGGAGAAGTGAAGCAAAGGATGACAAAGTTGTTAAGGCAGTGGAAGAAATGAAATGAGTAGGGGTTAAGGTCCTGAGGGATGAAGAGTGACAGGAACATGAGGGATTGATGCTGAAAGAAGGAAAGGTATATATACCTAAAAATAAGAAATTGAGAGCAGAAGTAATCCAGCTGTATCATGATATGTCTGTGGGAGGATATGGAGAACAGTGGAAGATGACAGAGTTGGTAACAAGAAATTTTTGGTGGTCTAGAGTGAGTAGGTAAGTAAAGCAATATGTAGAAGAATGTGATATGTGCCAGAGAAATAAGAATTATACGTAGGCATCTGCTGGCAAGTTAATGCCAAATTCAATACCAAAGAAACTATGGAGTTATATATCAGCTGATTTTATTATGAAATTACCATTGGCACAAGAATACAATTTGATTCTAGTAGTAGTAAATAAATTAACAAAAATGGCCCACTTCATATCTACTATAGAGAAAACAACAGCAAGAGAACTAGCAAGACTATTTAGAGATAATGTCTGGAAGTTACATGGCTTACCAGAAAGTATTATTTCAGATAGAAGGCCACAGTTTGCAGTAGGAGTAATGAAGGAGTTGAACACAATGTTGGGGATCAATAGCAAATTGTCAATAGTGTTCCACCCACAGATAGATGGACAAACTAAAAGGATGAATCAAGAACTAGAACAGTACTTAAGAATGTTCATAGATCATCACCAGGAACAGTGGCTGGAATGGTTGGGAACAGCAGAGTTTGTGTACAACAATAAGATGCAGACAAGTACAAAAGTGTCACCCTTTAAAGCAAATAGTGAACAAGATCCTCACATGGAATTCAAACTCAGGAAAAAGGGGAAGTTTGAGGAGGCAAACAAGTTTGTAGAGAGGATGCAGGAGATACAAGAAGAGGCTAAGACAGCATTGGGAAAAGCACAAGAAGATATAAAAAAGTATGCAGATAGGCATAGGGGAGAAGCAGAAGAATATCAAGTGGGAGACCTGGTACTACTCAGTACCAAGGATCTCAAATACTAGATAATGGGAAGGAGAACAGAAAAACTTATAGAGAGGTTTGTCAGACCTTATAGAGTCAAGTCAATAGTCTCAACAAATGCAATAGAATTAGAACTACCTAGTATAGTAAAAATACATCTGGTAGTTAACGTAAGTAGAGTAAGAAGATATACAGGGCAGATAGAAAGACAAAAAAAGGAAACACCACAACCTATGGTGATTGAGGGAGAAGAAGAATGGGAGATGGAAAAAATAATAAATAAAAAATGGGTACGAGGAAGAGAGAAATATCTGGTACAATGGAAGGGATGTTATCACAAAAGGTCACTTACTGAGTTTGTGATTGAAGAGTTTTAGATTCTCAAGCAAGGTAGAATAAGCAACAAAAGATGTTGTTAAGTCTGAGGTCTAATCCTCAGACTATGAAGCCTTATATACAGGAAAT
>Ga0153966_100384_pt1 | contig 18519 bp, 15 predicted proteins | sample TSFL050MetaG_FD_104738 | JGI IMG/M metagenome (GOLD analysis project Ga0153966, IMG submission 104738) | Attine ant fungus gardens microbial communities from Florida, USA - TSFL050 MetaG | ecosystem: Host-associated > Fungi > Mycelium > Unclassified | place: USA: Florida, Paynes | collected... | reverse complement strand
CCCTCTATGAATTGCCTAGCTATTTATATAATTACAAGTGGCTATGCTAAGGCTATTCTAAGAGAGATCACAGTATCTATTAGCTACCATCTGTCAAGTCCTGAGTAATTCCCCACGTCAGACCGCTTCTGCCCACATGTTCTCCCACACATGGTGGCTGTCTGATAGGCGTGTGATCAAGCTCAGATCATCACTCAATCCTTCCCATGCTTGTCCTTTTATTAGATCCTGACGTTCCCACGTTGTGGTTATTATGTTTGTGTCATCGTATAGTCGTTAATTAATTTATTTAATAAAGAAAAAGATAAGCGTCAGAGCAAATCATAACATAATGAGTATCTATAGGTAATAGATTAGTGTTATGTTAAATATTGAGGTCCTTGTATCTCTACAGGATCTTATTGTCTTGGGGTCTATTTATGATCATCAGAAGCATATTGAAGAGAGCTTCTATGTGCATGTGGAAGTAAATGTCCATGTTTGATAGTTTCTGAGATATTAGCTAATCAATGTCTAGTACTGATCACTTGATATCTCAATGAGTACTGATTGCTTTGACACATTTTGGGCATTGTTTGAAAGGTCTTCTTAAGAGCTTTCAGACATATCTAAGGCTATGGGAATTGTGCAAGTATTCGTGGAGTTATGGCTGAATGAAGTTTGTGACAATATAATAAAGTTAATGTATGAATAGAGAAGCAAGAAATATGACTGGGAATATTGGAAACAAATAGAGGAAAACTAGAGGTAATGGAAAAAGAATCTATTTTCCAGATACAATAACAATCTGTTTTTAAGAAAGACAGTGGAGAAAAGGGAGAAATATAAGAGAGAAATAATCAAAGAATAGAATAAAGATAAGGATAAAGAAGATCAATGGAGGATAGAAGAAGATAAAAAGTATCTAGAAGAATTGGAAGATAAAGAGGAAGAAATAGGTGATCTAAGGGACTCATATAAAAAATTATGAAGAAAAATCCTTAAAACAAGGACCTTTGAAAGGAGGATGGTGTTACAAATTGCCACTTTCTTTAAGTTATTATTTATTTTTCTTCTCATCTTTATTTGATTTAATTTTGGGTTTGTAAACAAGTACAAACAAACATATATATATATATAAGTAGTGTAAACCAAACTAACAAAGACTCTAACAAGTTCTCTTTGTCAACTCTAATATAGAGTAGGTACTAAGCTAAGGTTAACCCTAATCTAAGTTTGGTTCCTTATAACCTTATTTTCCTCTTTATAAAACTTCCAAGCCTCAGTTGCTGTACTGTCTATGTTAATTTCTAGACCAACTAGATTCTTTGTATTATAGATAAATAAGACCATAACCCATGCATTTTGTGTTCTTTATTTATTTTGTGAAGGGATAAGTGATTTCCAATTAGTTTTTATGGTAATGCCTGTTATTGGAGCTGGTAAGGTTATAGTTTATATAGGTGATGTTGCTAGTTCTTTTGGCTATGCTAGTGTATTAACTGAATAGAGTTCTGTGATTGTTCCATCAAGGTATTTTGTCACCCCTTTAACTGTACTGCAATGTTGATGTGTCTACTCCAGGCTACCTAGTTAGTACTATCAAATTTATCATCTTTAGCATATATTAGTAGGGCACTTCTGTTGAAGGGGACTGAGATACCTGAACACTATGATACCATAGTATCATTCATTTGTTTCACATCAACAAACTAATATGTCTTATATCATCTTGATATTTCCTTTCTCGTCCATTGTAATGTAACTTGAATCCCTCTTATTAATCTTTTTCATGTAACATTATACCCTTAGTTGTCTATCTTGATAGGTGACTCCTAAGACTTATACATCTACAACTTCCAGAAGTCATGATTGTGAAGGTGCATTGTATACTGTTATATTCTTTAGGGCATAGGGCCCATAACCTTTTATAAGAATATGAACTCAGATGTCACATTAGGATGTGAATGGCTGTACCTTTTATAAGAATGTAAACTGTATAGTAATAGTAAGTAATGGTAATATCTAGACTAGGGTAAGATTTCACCTCAGACATCACATTAGAATGTAAATGGCTAAGGAATTAATGTAATAGCAGTACATATATCAATATGGAAAGATTTTACTAGGATCATGACTATCTCTGGTTATCATTCTTCAGGTATCCTCCTATGTCTCCAGAAATGTTTGCCTATGTCATTCCATATCATTAGAATATATCTGCTCCAACTGTACATTCTAACAGAAGTCACCCAGTAAATGTATATAAGTAGTAGATCCAAATGACTCTAACAAGTTTTTTTGTCAACTCTGATAAAGAGTATGAGTAAGGTTAGGGTCTTATACCTAAAGCCTCATTCATTACAAGATGACAGACATGAAGATGAGTACTCTGATCAAATCCCTTTTTAAGGGTACTGGTTGTTGTGATTATAATTTCGTGTATACTTTATTTCCAGCTCTCATATTACATAATATGGACATTATCATTGGGTTGGTTCTTTGTACACCTCAGTCTCGTGTTGCAACTCTGAGGTGAGAATGCTTTATATTCTTGGACAACTATTCTTTACTCAGCATACCTACAGTATTTATTATCACTCTAGGTATTTGCTAATACACTTTAGTCTTGTTTTGCAACTCTGAGTATTTATTATCACTCTAGGTCCTTGTCACTCGTTATAAAACTGGTGACTCTCCCAGAAACATTGTACCCTGAGAAAGAGCTTGAATTGATTTGTCTTTGTATCTATCATGCCCCAATATACTTCCCAAAGGTAATACCCAGATTTTGTACAGGAACATATGTTGAAATACAATTGGGGGAGGGTAGGGTATGGATACAAGTAGAATACAAACTACTTGCACTACTTATATATCTATCTACATCATGTAGCATAGCTACCAATATCAATATGTGCAGACTCACATGAGATCCAAATTCTAACAACACATGTATTTGTGGTGAGCTATACAAAGCTCTTCCATATGGGTGTCATTCAGTGACAGAGTAATTGCAGGATTCTTTCTGAGGGTAGATTCCCTCTGGCCATTAGTTCAACCTCTGGATGGTGCTCTCTCCCAGCCTCAGTAAAGAGTGGGTGCAAAGGAAGCATGCTATGGTGGTCATGTTCCTAGTGCATAAATAAATGTGCCATCCCCAAGGGCAATGAGAAACAAAGATGGATGGGTGGCTTTATGACTATATTAGTGAGAGGTGTTAGGTAAAGTACAACCCCCGGGGATGGTGGTGATAAAAGGAATGGATTGTCCAGGGTCTGGAGTTCCATCATTTTTATGGTCTCTCTCTTACCACGAACTTCTTGCGTCTTATCTACATGTGCTGCCCGTCATTCTCTACTCAAAACACGTCTGTTCTCAGCATCCTCTCCAGCGAGGACCAATAGAGCTATAGTATATTCAAGAAATGGAACCCCAGCCGAGGTTCTAAGTGTGTTGACCTATCCTTCACTTTCCCCTCCAACTCCTGGGACAGTGAATATCCGTTCCTTGCTTTCTGTCGTTAACCCTGCGGATTTGAATACAGTGGAAGGTATATACCCAAACAAACCCTCACCCATCAGCCATCTAGCAGAGTCGGGCAAGGGAAGCAAGGATGAACCTGTTTACGTGGGTGGGAATGAAGGCCTTGCACTAGTCACATCTGTTGGCGAGAATGTGGATAATTTGACTGTTGGTGACTGGGTTGTGATGGTCAAACAACAGTCTGGAACTTGGTCGACAGGTCGAAACGTTGGAGCTCAGGATGTGATCAAAATCCCTAACCACCAAGGTGTTTCTGAAGTTCATGCTGCAACTATCACTGTGAGTTGAATCGGAGATTCCCATTATCTTCGTGTGCACGATACAATTACCTCAGGTCAATCCTGCTACAGCATACAATATGCTCAAGGACTACGTGGAGCTAAAAGAAGGGGATTGGATAATGCAAAACGGAGCCAATAGTGCGGTTCGTGTATTGACCAATATCAAAGTCCGGCAGCAGCTGAGAACAAACAGGTAGGCCAAGCCGTCATTCAGATTGCTGCTGCACGAGGGCTGAGGACGTTGAACTTCGTGCGAGGCCGGTATGTTTCACCACTTGCTCATCTTACATTTCTGACTCCATTGTTCCATCTCAGGAATGACATCTCGAAGCTGAAAGAGCACTTGCAAAATATCGGAGCGACTCAGGTGCTCACTTACGAAGATCTGGACGACCACAGACTTCGTGACAAAATAAAGACTTGGCTCGATGGAAAGGTGAACCTGGCCAAGTGGGACTTTGAAATGTCTTACATAAACCCTGTAGGAAATTCGCTTGGCTCTTAATTGCGTCGGTGAATATGGGAGAATTTTAGTCAACATCCCAAGTTCGCTAATCAGTTCCCAGGGGGAAAAGCAACTGCAGCCATGCTCAAGTACATCAGCGAAAACGGGCATCTTATATCTTATGGAGCTATGTCCAGGCAGCCACTTATGCTACCTACGTCGGCTTTTATCTTCAAGAACTTGACTGCCCACGGCTTTTGGCAAAGCCGTTGGTATCTTAATCACTCCAAAGCCCAAAGGCAGAAGCTATTGATGGATCTCACGGACTTGATGAAGGAGGGCAAGGTAAGTGCCATGGTTTAGCATGATGTAACACTGACATTTTCGTAGTTGCAGGAGCCGGAACACGAGATCATTTCCATTGATCAAGACAATGATAGCGAGGCAACCGGTAGAATAAGGGAAGTATTCCAGAAAATTGCGGAGGGCTCATATGGCAAGAAGGTGCTTATCAAATTTAACGACTAGCGAGGATGTTAAGTGTCAGCAATCATAAGCTCTCTAATACAGTCATTATCGCATCTTCCTATCCTCAAAAAAGCGCTATGCCAAACATGAGCATGATAAGTAGCATTGGATTATAAAAGTGCATCTATACCTTCAAATGTCTTAGTTGCCAAGCACAAGTGCCAAGCAAAATGACTATCTGAGCTACGCTGTACCACACAGCTTTGGCATTTGTGGCTTCACTCAGGTCTCGGTAATCGGCCTCACGTTCCCGCTGATATTGTTGTTCCCGGCGAATATCTTCGAGTTTTTGGTTAAGATTGCGCAGTTTACTAGAGAGCTCTGATACATGTGAACGGTCCTGCTCGACGTTAGGTCGTGTTGAGCCAACAACGATATCAAGGTAGAGTCGAATGTGAGTGTGGCTGAACCAAGATGTGTAATTGGTCGAGAGACAAATGGAATGATCACCCGCCTCATGAGAGGTGAACGTAAAGATGCTGTCGCTCGGTCCTCTTGTCTTCACGACAACATGACCCGAAGGTTCTTCCTGAAATCGATTGTATCAAACCCGAGTTCAAGGGATGACCGCAGACCAGACCCACCTGAACCTCGACATTTATTCCCAGGTCTGAATTTTCAGCGTACTTTTGTTGCTGATGTGACCATTCCAAAGCACGGTATTTGCCTACATTCTGGCAATCAGGTTCTGAAGGAGCTGGTTTGAGGGAAGAAGCATGCCTTCAACGACAGTGTCTGTTGGGAGCTCCTCAATAAAACAACGTTTTTGATTGGTATCAAGGTAAAAGTGGAGAGCATTTACTGCCACCGCAATAGCCAGTACAACAAGCAGACGCATCCCGACGGAGAAAAAAGTCCAAGTCAATATGGCTGTGGACGTGGACAATCACCGTTTCTCACGCGCTTTAGCACAGCAGACCCACCCGCGATGCTGACTTTTGGCTGTGTTCGAGATAATTAAGCAGCGGCTTTGTCTACCTGCTGTGTCATGATAGATATAATTGCCTAGATCTTAGACTTCACGTACACCAACCATGCCCAGCCCCTCAAACAGCCTATGTGATCTCCTGACCGAGGGCATTGGAGACATCAAGCTCTACCAGATTGCCCCGTCTTGGATGATCTCGAGATACCTACTACAAAAAATAAAGTCAGCTTAGCCCCAATGTATCTTCTAATTCAAAGGCAGCTGTTTGAACACGAGTTCGTGTTGTATATTCATCCAAACCCACATTCATGCCTTATGTTTTAGTGAGCCCTATCAAAAGCTCACAGCGTCCGTCGTTTGACCCCTCCTACAGAGGCTCAAGTTTTGGGTCCAAAATCAGCTCAATCCTCGCGCTCACTTGCTGCAATTTTACGCCTTGTACTTCGACCCAACCGATTCTTGGCTCACAATATCTACTGAGAAACATCATGGTAATGTGCTGGACTATGTTGCCAGTAACCCTGACTGCGATCGATTTGTTCTCGTGGGTGTACCCTCGTACTCTACCCCACCGAGTTACTATTGTGGCACTATCACCAGTTACATGACTTATTGATGGGACTTGATTTTCTGCACCAACATAATTTCGTCCATGGTGATATTCGAGCAGTGAGTTATCTTGAAGTCCTTTCTTATGTCCGACCTCTGACCGCGCATAGGATAACATTTTCATGAAATCAGGTGGTAAAGGTTACCTTGGTTGTTTCTCTCCTACTCGAACACCTACAAAGGAACGCCTCCTTTCGGAGCCTTGGTTGGCGCCCGAGTTAATCAACCCCGAAGTCATATATCATGCTGTAATTGACGGTTGGAGAGACTATAATGGCGAATTCACGAAGGAAAGCGATCTTTTCGCTTTTGGCTGCCTCATTGTACAGGTAAAGCCATACTTGTCATATCTCGACACTTGTCAACAATGTTTGTCTCAGATCTATTCAGGAAATCTACCTATCGTGCAGCGCTTTCCAACCTAAAGAAAGATTGATTAGTATACAATATCAAATATGCGTCGCGTTTGTTCTTCCCAGGAATTGGATTGCGTTCCAACAAAGATGCAGTCGGTGATCAACCATATGTTGGCTTATCTTCCAAAACAAAGACGAGCACAGACTTTGTGAAGGCACTCTGTGTCAAGGATCCTAGTCATTATCTCAAACTTACAGCAAATGTACCCGAAGTGATGGCCGAATCTCAAATGCGGCGATTATTATCTATCATGACCGACAGCAGATGTTTTGAGAGAATTATGCTCCACACACAATGTTTTTTACAAAAGGGGAAGACTACAAATCAGCAAATCTTGAGTTTAGCTACTATCCTCCCATACTATGGGAAATCTGGATTACTTAGCTACTATCGTGTCTTACTACCATCGTACCTTATATATTAATCACCATTAGTTCCGAGCTCTCATCATGCTCTCATCGTGCTCTCATCATTTCACATTGTTCAGTTGTTGGAATATTCTTGTATCTCGATTGACAGCCCGGACTGATGTTAGTTTCACACAGTATATTTTGTTGTATTAATAGGTTATGTATAGTAGTTGGTCTATATACGATACTGGATAGATTGTGAGCGGTGCGTATTTTCCGCGGTCTGCTTTCTGACAGTATCCCCATCATTAGTTTCCCTCTGACTTTAATAGGAAAGCCATGCATACCAATACAGCATACAAATGCTTCTATCCTTGCTAAACTTGATTGACAAAATGTCAGCTGTAGTCAAAGGCATATACAGTCAACTCTGAGGATATTGGTAGTGATTTCGAGAAAACATAGGCCATAGTTTTAACAGGGTATGAATTATGAGAGATTCAGACACCTAGAAAACTTGGGAGATGAGAAAATTACTTTGTTAGTTCATACTGATTTATCTCCAACAAGGCGCGCGAGGATGCCTTCAGGGGTTCTACACGATATTTTGAGAGAAGGGCTCGTCGTGAGCATGTAGGATGAACTCTATTATCAATTTTTGTTGAGGTCATCTCCATCTCTCGCAGACAACTGAAGGGGATCGCAGTCCAAGTCCTTTTGGAGCCCATTGACTGGATCACTGTAGCTATTGTAGGATTAGAAGCTACAGTGTTATGACGCGATCTCAATAGACCAAGTTAGCAAGGGTAGTAAAGTATCCCACGTTTAAATAATTTGGGCTTTATAAATGCGTTTGAGGTGATACTCATTGATCCTTCCGCTCCATGTTTGCACGTTTTCTTTGGAGTAAATGTAGAGAGAAGTTAAATAGAGGGAATCACAGGCATTATTAGATACGTTACTACTGAAAAGTACGGTGGAGACGAGACGGTTCAAGATGTAAGGATTTGTTCCTACCTATACGTCATCGAGTGCCCGATACTTGTACTTTGAACTATATTCGATGCTCCTGTTACACCAGGAATACCATTGTTATTCCCTCCATTGAGAGCACCACTCAAAAGATCTCGACACACTCGAGCTTTTTCTCGGCGTTGAACAAACCAGCTACCAGCATCATATGGCACCGCCAATGGTACAGCCATTGTCCCACTATCAATAGCAATATTGACAACTTTGACTAAATCATCGATTTCGGCTTCAGAGTCTATGTCGGCGAGATCATCGGAGACATCTCCGCCAAGCTCTCCGGCCATACGGACCGCTGCTGCTGCCGTGGCTTTCTTACCGACCTTCTTGGAAATCCCTGCGCTGTTCTTCTTGTGGGAGGACGTAGCTGTGACGTCGGTCCCACGTGCAACGGCAGTCTCTGCTTGCAGTCTCTTTTTCTCCAGCTTCTCTCGTTCTCGTTTCTCCTTCTTTTCCGCTTTGGATACCCTTTTTACAGGCTCGACAAAGTTTGGGTTGTTAGCACGATTCCAATCCAAGAGTAGTTCGTCGTAGGGACGTGACCGGCCTTGTACTGCTCGTTTGGCTCCCATTGAGTGTGACTTGCAGGTCAATGACCGTGAACATGGCAAATTCTTGTCATTAATGACACCACATTGTTTATCATAATCTACTGGCCCTTTTGCGCGACCTTTATTGACTTTAGGCTGGGGTTTAGCCTTCTTTTTAAGAGGCTCAGAGGGGTCCTCGGGAGTAGGGGATGCCTTGCGTTTTTTGGCATTCTTTTTGTCTGATGATCAGAATAAGTCATGAATCGTAGTCAACGAAATGTATCATACCATCTGCATCAACCTTCAGCTTCCCATTTTTGAGGTTTGCCGATCGGATTTTGGCACAAACAGCTATATCAAGTTGGTCATGTGAATGATCAGGCATTGGGCACCCACTTACTAGCATGTTCAGAGACAAAACTGCGGAGAATTGGTTTATTACAGTCCTTGCATCTGACTATACCGATGTCCGAGGTTGATGTAAGAGGTCGGGAGCCATAGAGTTTCATATCCTTAGCTGAGAGCCATGTTGCAGGAGGAGAAGGCAGCGAGGAGGACTGAGGAGGGGATGGTGAAGGTATTTCCCAATCAAAAGATGAAGGTGAATTGCCTTCTGACTTGAGCTTCAGTGTCATGGAGTAAGGCTGGATGGGCACGTGATGTATAGCTCTGGAGTTTGTATAATCGATTAAGTAATGTGAGTTCCTAACTCCATTTTTACATATGCCGTCTGAAGGGGTCCCCTTTGCCTTGTACGTCTCGGAGAAAACCCTTTTGGACGTAGACTCAATGCTTCACCTAGTTTTTGCTCTCTTTTACGCGAGATCTCGAGAATCAAACCTCTCCGTACGACTCACTGTACTCCCTCCAAAAACGAGATGAAAACTTATCCTGCATTAAATATCTTGAATCGCTGGCTTGATGCGCTTCGAAAACACTACTCGCCGCTACCTCCAGGGACTACTGCCATATTTTTTCGCCTCTTGTTTCCCGAAGAAGATATCAAGCGCAAATATGAGATCCAAGAAAAACAGCTTGCAGGTTATTTGTCTGAAATACTGGGAGTTTCTCGAAAGAAATTGGAAAATTGGGACTCGCAAGATGCCACTGGGTGTTTGGGAAATGAACTTAAGTGTCTACTCGCACCTAAACTTGTGGTATATGCCTGTGTGCTGTTTGATCTGTTCTTAAATTAATACCTTGATCAGAATGGGGGTGAGATGACGGATGAATTCACAATTACCCAAGTCGATGACTTATTGAGCGAACTTGCTGCGACATCACGATACTCAGATTCATCATTGCGCGCCAATTACCCTATTCGTCGCACTAGAGTCAATATCCTGAAAAGGCTTTTCCGCCAACTGTCACCTCAGGACGCAGCATTTATGACTCATATTATTCTAAAGGACCTCAGACCCGTTCTTTATCCTTCTCCCGATGTCACCTATTCTATCTCACTGCTCCATTTCAATACCAATGCTGTGAAAGTGCTCCGAAAAGAACATGCCATAGCAGCTTGGGATCCAACTTGCTATATGCATAACTTATACCGTATCAGAGCAAGCTTGGATGAGGTAGCTGCAGCGTGTGAACTGCCTAACCATGTGAAACCTTCACTCGAACCAATTATAAATTCTATGATTCAAGTAAGCACTATGTTGCCTGTCGTTCAGATTGGTACAATACTGACAATGTATACAATTGTCGTCTGATAGCTGCCCAAATCCGTAAAAGGCACTGGGTGCGCAAAAGCCTTGTTACACTTCCAAGAATCCGCAAGTGTCTGGGCAGAAACTAAGTATGACGGGGAGCGTGCGCAGATTCATGTCCAAATTTCTAACGGGAATCCGAAAATTACGATCTTTAGTAAAAGTGGGAAAGACTCTACTATGGATCGACTGGGTGTACATGGCATCATAAGCGAAGTGCTCGGTCTTGGGAGCTCGGCCACTGACTCACGACCGTGTTCTGCCAAGATCAAGAAAAATGTGGTTCTTGATGCTGAAATGATTGCCTGGGATAAAGATCGCATCGGTGGTGCGGATCATTCGAGTATATGACATACTCAACCATTCATCATCATTTATAGAATTTTGGATGATTGATGGCCTCATCAGCCGAAATAATACTGGAGTTCGTGCTATACGGAAGATCAAAAGTGCCAGTGAAGACTCAAGAATAGAGGACGAGCAGCTAGTTTCTCTATCTCTCTCTCAAACTCGACATCTGGCTCTTGTTTTCTTTGACATTCTTGTCCTAGACGATATCCCCTTGATCTTTCAAGCCTATTCCACGCGACGACAACTTCTTGAAACAGTCGTTCACCCTATATATTCAAAGGCGATGTTCTCTGAACGACATCATATTGACATGTCTGGTCCTGCCCCTGCCAAGGAGCTCCGGAATATTTTCGCACAGCAAGTTGGGAACCACCAAGAAGGCATTGTTTTAAAAGCCGAAGAGTCAGAGTACAATCAATTTCGGCTCCCTTGGGTTAAACTCAAACAAGATTATATTCCTGGACTTGGAGATTGCATCGACCTGCCGATTGTAGCGGCTGGATGGAATCGAGATCGTGCTCGCGAACTTCGAGGTGAGTGATGAGATAGATCTCAATGCCGCCCGCTAATATCTGGTCCAGTAGCACCAAACCTATATACCACATTCTGGATAGGGGCAGTCACGAACACAGGGGATATTTTAACGAATGTGAGGGATCTGATTCAGCGTTATTCACCCTGACGCTTACGTGGAATGCCTGTTAGCCTAACACAAAACCGCACATCTATGTGTTTTTTATGGTATCGTATGGGCCTAATCGCAAAGAGCTCGAAGCTTTGAATTTCAGAATCAGGAGCAATACAAGCATCCCCTTTCCGAATGTTGCAGAGGTGAAACAAATTCTGGTCATTGAATTAAACTCACAATGTACTACTTGCCTCAGGACCATCACGACTTACCGTTTGCATTCACAATGTCTCCGCACCTGACTAGAACGCCCCAGGTTATCCTCAGCATACCCCTTCTGGCAGAAATATTCGGTGCCGGATTTACCAAAGCTCGCGACAGCCAAGTATGCCTCTACTTTCACCGAGTAATTGGTTCTGATTGAGGTAGTATTACGAGCCAAGATTTCCAAGGATCAAAAAGGTATATGCACTACAAGAACGACCCTGGACAGAATGCATGGGCCTTAACGACCTTCAAAGACTAGCCCGGGATTGCGTAGGCGTTGATCATCCATCTAAAGATATTGATGACTGGTGTAACAAACTGTGGGGAAAGCCGCTGTCTCCTTCAATCCGTGAGAAAACATGGGATCGAGTTCAGATAATAAAGGAGCATCTGGAAAGTCTTGAGGAAGATGCTCGGGATCAGAGAGAACTTAACCGCCGAAAGCTCACCCACGTCTTTTCGAATGTTAGCTCAAGTACCACATCTAAACACCATGACACAGGGGGCAACTCTGCTCCTAGTAACCAGACCCATCAGTGCCTTTCTCACATTGCGATCGATCAAGCTCATCCCCTCTGTGAAATCCATACAGATCAATCCAGGGTACAAACAGACGTAGTTATGTCTTGTTTCGTAAAATCCAACGAGCATCCAAACTGCAAAGACTGTTCACGTTGGAAGAGTGCTATTGCAAGGGAACAACGCGTGCATTCACTAGAAACACTGATCATTGCGTGCGGAACAAAACGAATTGGATTATCAACTATCAACAAAGGCCTCGTTTTTGCTCATTCAGATGACATATCAACAGTGATAGACACTATCAAGAAAATACAGGACAAAAAGAAGGATTTTAGGTCACAAATCTCTGTATTTGCATGTAATTCAGATAAACTTATGGAAGAGAATGCACAGTCTATCTAGGTAGCTCTGTACTAGAACACATAGTGATTTTGTTAGCCTCTTGGGTCTGCTATTGAAAGCTGTAAGTTAGAGTGATTAAGTAATAAGGTGAATGAATGAACAAATGAAAAAGAAGTGGTTTGGAGTGTAGGTCTATGTCACAGAATATGTCTTATAGAATATCACAGGCAGCATCTAGAATGATAGTGTTGGAGTGGAATGGAATGAAAACTATGATTTATGAATGAAATAAATTACTCTGAGGTTCAGAATGAATATAGTCCAGAGCTCATCTAGGAAGACACTATCAAAAGAAGAGAGATATAACCACCAGTCCAAGATAATGACACATGAGTCCAGAGTAGTAGTGTCAGGACCAGTGGGACAATCCCTGATCCCCCTGTAGGGTTATAGAGGTTAAGACAAGAAGAACTCAACAGAGTCCCTCTATGAATTGACTAGCTATTTATATGTATATATGTGGCTGTGGCTAATCTATTCTAAGAGTGACTACAGTATCTATGTACTACCATCTGTCAAGTCCTGAGTAATTCCCCATATCAAACAGCTTCTGCCCATATGTTCTCCCACACATGGCAGTTGCCTAATTGGCATGTGATCAACCTCAGATCATCACTCAATCCTTCCCATGCTTGTCACTTTTATGTTTATGACATTCCCACATTGTAGTCATCATGTCATTATGTCATTAATTAATTAATTAATAAAGAAAAAGAATAAGTACCAGAGCGGATCATGACAAGTAGTTAATTGATAATAGAGTGAAGCAATCTTTATTATGAGTATGGAGTGGGACTATATCAAATACAAAACCTGGGACAACAGTGAGTGGTTATTAGAGAAGTGGTCAATAACTATCAACTAAAAGGATGAGATTGACAAAGCTATAGCAAGTTGTAACAACCTCCAATTGGCACAAAATGACTTACAACAGACTCTAATAGTCTCCAATGGTCTGTCAATGCACCAGACAGACCTCCAATATTAAAGTGGACTAATGCAAAATAACTGTTGTTCTATTGTCTTTGCTACTGAGATAGGTTAACACAGGATGACTACAGTGTTATTGTTTTATTGTTGAAGACATGGCCACTTTGAACATATATTTAGTACTATATTAAGATAACTAGACTATCTATATACCTCAGTTATGTACCTTTGTCACAGAGTAGTATCGGAGGTAACAGAGTTGATCTGTGTAATAAAAAAATAGAAAGAAACTAAATACTTCAAGATCCAAAACAAATGTTGTTCAGAACCTGGTTATAAGTATACTATCAAAAAAAAAGAGAAAATGTAAGATCTAGAGTGTTACTAAGTAAGATCTAGAGTATTATTTCATTGACAACAGAGGAAACAACCTTAGCTTTAATCTTATATATTACACCCTAATCTTCTATCACTATTTTGGTCACTAACTTCAGAATAACAGAGTTATTGGAGTATGAGTTGGAAAGGAGATATATAGAAAGAGAAAGAGTAGACACAAGTAACATTAATCTACAAACTAGAGAACTACAATACAATTACTCAGTATATACCAAGTCCAAAAAAGAATATGTATATGAAACATGGACTACAATGTAATTTTACAGGAGATTAGGAAACTAGGAGTTCTACTATGAAAAGGAGAGTAATAGTTAATTAATTAAAATAAAAAGAATTAAAAAGAAAGTAAATACAAAAATTATATATATAATAGTATCCTCTCTTTAGAGCTAAGCCTTCAAAACCCTTAATGCATAAGCAATACGATCAGAGTAATAAAAGAACTTTACTAATTTTTTTCTCTTTTAAACTTCAACTACAATCATATCCTCTTTAAACACTTTTATCTCTTTAGACTTCAACAATGAATTCCAACAGGAGTATGAGTTAGCCAAGTAATAGAGACTTGAAGAAGAGGCCAGAATAGAGAAAAAACTTGCTGAACATAAGGCAAGAAAAGAAAAACAGATTATAGAGAAATAACATTTGAAAAAAAAAACCTTTGGAAAACAAAGGAGAAAAGAATTTGTCAAGAAAAAAGGTAAACAAAAAAGGAAAAGGATCAAGTCCATGAATTAGAAGAGGTTTATAAATATGAAGTATTTTATTTTTAAACAAATACTTATTTCAAGAATCTTTGATAGATGCAGAGTCAAGACTCTTGTTATATACATGAATTTTGTATTTATTTTCTTTTTAATTCTTTTATTTTAATTAATTAATTAATATTATTATTCTTTTCATAGTAGATCTCCTAGTTTCCTAATCTCTTATATGTCACAAACTTCATTCAGCCATAACTCCACAAATATTTGTATAATTTTGATGGTCTTAGATACATCTGAAAGCTCTTAAGAAGACCTTTCAAAACATGCCAAAGCAATCAGTACTCAGAAACTGCTAAATGCAGATGTTTACTTTTATATGCACATGGAAGCTCTCTTCAATATACTTCTGACAACTATAAATAGACCCCAAGATAATAAGATCCTATAGAGATACAAGGACCTCAATGTTTGATATAACACTGATCTATTACCTATAAATACTTATCAACCCTTGAATATAAACAAAGAACTCTCTTTTTATAGTTAGATTATTTCTATTCTAGACACAAAAGAACTACCATATATAGAACAATAGGCAGTAGACATGTGATGCTCTGTCCAGGAGCATAGACTATCCCATTCATATATATAAGGCTCCCTAGTCTAAGGATTAGACCTTAGACTTAACAACATCTTTTGTTGCTTGAACTACTCTGTTTTTTGAGCCCTTTGAAGATACAACTTCACCCATCACAACTAGTAAGTAACCATTTGTGATACTATAATTATATTGTAGTCCATGTTCTATATACATTTCCTTTTTCAAACTTGGTATATATCTTAAATAGTTATAATATAGTTCTCTAGTTTACAGATTAACATTACTTATGTTTGTCACAAACTTCATTTGGCCATAACTCCATGGATACTTGCACAATTCCCACGGTCTAAGATGCTTCTGAAAGCCCTTATGAAAACCTTTCAAACAATGTCCAAAACATGTCAAAGCAATCAGTACTCATTGAGATATCAGTTAATCAGTGCCGGACACTAATTAGCAGATATCTCAGGAACCACTGAATGCAGACATTCGCTTTCACATGCACATGGAAGCTCTCTTCAATATGCTTTTGATGACCATAAATAAACCTTATGGCAATAAGATCCTGTAGAGATACAAGGACCTCAAGGTTTGGCATGACACTAATCTATTATCCATAGATATATATCAATCCTTGAACACAAACAAGGACAGCCCCTTTTATGGTTAAGTTATTGCTATTCTGGACACAAAAGAACTGCCATATGTAGAACAATATCAAAGAATACTGAAAGAATATAACTAAGTAGAATAAGTAATCAAATATATAGGAATAACAATAAGACTACTAACCTCAGTCACTTGAAGTTGCACGAAAACTGAGGGTACATTCTGGAGACTCAAAGTATAAGTAGGGCTCTTGTTACAGCCACTATTCTTAGTTGAAATGGAATGATGATAGTGTCAATATAAAAATGAAAATGTGACGTCTATTCCATGCTACTGTCATGAAAGTGTAGTTTGCATTTCTAACACTCCCCCTCAAACTACAACAAGACCAAGTTCTTGAGCAAAGTGCTTGACCTTTGGAGAGGGGAGTACCTTCGTAAAAACATTTGCAACCATGTCTTCAAATAGACAATAAACAAAATGAATCTTGCCTTCTTCGATAATCCATCAGATGAAATGATACCAAATGTTAATATGCTTGGTACGGACATGGTACTGGTGATTCTTGGCAAGTGTGATTGCTAACTGATTGTTGAAGAAAAGGGTAGTGATAGAAATAACAGATTTGAAGACTTAATATATAAATAATCAAAGCCAGAGTGCCTCTTTTGTAGCATGTGTTGCACTAACATATTCTGACTCAGTCGTAGATAAAGTTACAATTTCCTGATGTTTAGTACTCCAAGAAATAGCACCACCATTTATGATAAAGGCATACCCTGATGTAGCACACCTATCTTCTGCTATATTTCCATCTGCATTTGTGAAGCCAACTAACTTTTCTCCAATACCTCCATATGTTAACCAGAGATCTTTTGTACCTTTGAGATACTGGAAAACTCACTTGACTGCCTCCCAATGTGCTTTCCCAGAATCTTTGGAAAATTTTGAGAGTACTTGGACTGTATATGCGATATCAGGCCGGGTGCCAAGTGCAGCATATATTAGAATGCCAATGGCTTCTTGATAAGGGATCTTTGTCATGCAGGCAATCTCAGTAGTAGACTTTGGTAATTGATTTGAAGTAAGGTGAATGGCTGGATCCATAGGTGTGCTAACTGGCTTAATGTCCTCAAGTCCAAATCAGTGAAGAGAAGCATCAATATAAGATCATTGAGATAACATGATCTTGCCTATTTCTCTGTCCCTTTTTACTTCAACACCTAATAACCAGTGAATTTCTCCTATGTCCATGATCTCCACAAACTCCTTAACACTGTTTTTGACCCAGTCAATCAATCCAAGACTTATAGAAACAAGAGTGCAGTTGTTAACATGAACAAGAATAATAATAAGGCCATTAGGATCCAAGGTGATCTTGAAAAAGACACTATGGTTCACATCACATCATATAAACCCCAGGTTATCCATTAGAATCTCGCAAAGATATTGGTACCATTGCCAACTAGATTGTTTGAGTCTATAAAAGGTTTTCTTTAAAAGACAAACTTTATGAGGATGAGATGAACTACCAAAATCAGGGGGTTGTCACATATAAATTTGCTTATCATCAGTCAGTTTTCTGTTTAGATAAGCACCTTTAATATCAATTTGGTGGATTTCCATATTCCGAGCAGTGGCGATAGCAAGAACAACACAAATAGAGGCCAACTTTGCTACTGGTGCAAAAGTGTCAAAGTAGTCAATACCTGGTATCTGGGAGAATCCCTGTGCGACAAGGTGAGCCTTGTAACAAACCACATTCTCTACAGCATCCGTTTTGACTTTTTTTTTTTTTTTGTTCAAAAATTTATAATGCAGTGCTCGATCACAGTCCGCAGCAGACTATCTACAACAAGTAGCCTACTAGCGCCTCAGGGACCATGACTGTCCCTTCACTGGCAAGAGACACTATCAATATCAAAGGAGAAATCTGTTCTAAGAGAGGAGAGAAAACTAGATATAGGTTGCCCATAACCAACCTTCAAATAACGCATCCAAGTCCAAAGACCTATCATGTCTAGAATACAGAGTCAAATGAAACTGAGAAAGATGAGACTGAGAAAGAGAAACTATCTACAGCACATAGAGAAAAGACCAAGAGAGCACTCATGGAGGCTCAGGGAGCAGGCGATCCTGAGAAGCAAAGGCAAATGCACTAGGGTACTCCTTCAGGAATTTGACAAAGTCCTTGATAGACAACAATGGGTCAGTCAAGGGAGCATGAGCAAACTGACTGCAGTCTGCTAAGATGTGTCGACATGTTTCTACCTGGCAATGGCCATATAGACACTGAGTGCACTCTGCAGGGAAAAAGCGCTTTCTGAACTCCCCAATGGGAGCATGGTTGAGGATAACTCGAGTTGCCCTAGCACACAATGTGACCGACTCAGCAATAAATGGAAGCCAACTACCACCTTTGGTATAGGAGGGCTGGAGAGGTTTGTGGTTACCACCTTTGAGGGATAGAAAGTGGTGACCTTGGGATGAGGGATGACTAAAAGAGGACCTCCAGGCATCGAGGCAGAATGTGGTGCTCTTGGAATGAAGGGTGTCGAGTGAAGTAACTGGGTGACGACCAGCAGTGGTACGAGTGTTGGTGATGTCTTCATGGACCAGGTAGTGAAGAGACCACTGGGCTTTGCTTGGACAATCCCAGAAGTTGATGAAGGTATTAGGGTGTTGAGTGAAGAATTCCCTAAGGGCACATACTACAGATAGTGAGTGGGCTTGGCCTAAGTGCACTGAT
>Ga0153966_100383_pt1 | contig 18587 bp, 25 predicted proteins | sample TSFL050MetaG_FD_104738 | JGI IMG/M metagenome (GOLD analysis project Ga0153966, IMG submission 104738) | Attine ant fungus gardens microbial communities from Florida, USA - TSFL050 MetaG | ecosystem: Host-associated > Fungi > Mycelium > Unclassified | place: USA: Florida, Paynes | collected... | reverse complement strand
GAGAATAGCTCTCTTTCTTCCCATCCCTCTAACCTTACTATTCTTGGTTTGGGCGGGCGATTTATGACAACTGTGCTTCTACCATTAGTCCTTAACTGACTAATAAGTTTCCTTAAGCTTAGGGCCCAGCTAAGTCATAGTGGTCGTCAATCATGATGATCAATGTACCAAGGACTAAGAGAGAGTAAGTTTAGATAAGCAAGGTGATTAGTATCTAGATGTGTAAAACAAGTTCTAGTGTAGCGACCATTAGTTGAGATAACTTAGGATCATACTCTAAGTCAGAGTTGACAAAGAGAACTTGTTAGAGTTCCTGCTTATTACTCTATGTTACTTATACATTCTACTTTATTTGTATGCATTAGTTAATTCCCATATTTTCTTCTTGAGTCACTATTCCCAAGTTGGCAATAAGTACTCACGTGTCTGATAATTAAAAAAAAGAAAAAGAAAAGGAAAATAAATATTGACTTAGAGGAAAAAGGTGATTTATGACAGTATATCCATTGTACTGTATGAGTGCTGTTCAACAAACTCTGACTCAGAGTGGGGTTAAGACTACATAAGTCAATTTGACTAATATCTAAATCCTTATAGTGAGCTTGGTAGAATGTTTTTTTCTTTGTCATTGTCTATTTCCTTCTTAATGTTTTCCATAGCTGATCTCCCTATACCAGTTTTAAACTTTATTTGGCAAAGAGAATAACCTTCTTCAATAACAGAGGTATACTGTATAGAGAATATAGACCTCATAAGATAGTAGTAAGAAAGAAAGATATTTCAATATGCCAAACCTTGAAAGATAGGGTCACATGGCTTTATTGGTTTTCCCACAATTTATCTAGGTCAATTTCATTCTTTACAAGGCACTTTATAATAAAATAGAGGCTGCTTTCAAAACCAACCAAATGCCTTATTATTTTATTTATTTTATTACTCAACCAGTTTTGATCCAAATCACCCAATCTCTAGGAAATCTATCAGCAACAGAATGTAATGGTTGATGTAAGGTGGGACAACGATACATATTAATAAGAGGAAAGAAAAACAAGTTAACTGGCAGTCAAGTGGGTATAGTGTTAAATAGCAGTCAACTGCCAGGAGTACAGTACTCCTGGTAAGCGCTAGCAGATCCGGATTCCGAGTATACGAAGACAAAAGTAGAAGGATCGTTAACCAAAATAACTGATATCAAAGGAGAGATAAGTAAGAAGACCATCGTGCATAAGATAGATCAATACTCGAAAATAGCATGGAAGTGAAGTAATAGGGGAACAAGAAGAAGAATCATGGAACGGAGCCCATGCACTGAAAACATGGGACGAACAACACAATTATTATTTCGATGTCACACATCGCCTGACTTGGTACCTCCGACAGCTCAACCCGCCAACCCTTCACTCACTGGCAGGCTTAGGCGGCAACGGGGGAGGTGACCCTGGAGCTCTCAATACTCTACTTTGTCCTTGGCTCTGCATATGCCCATTGATGCGTACACTGCTTCCCTCGGATCCATCCGTATCGAACCTCAAATTCGCACCATCAATCGCAATCTTACTTACCCTCTCATCTTCCTCCCGTGTCTCCTGGATGTAGGCAGCTGGTGGTCTTGGCATTAGTGGCGGTGGTGCTTCAGTGGCAGGCGGTATCGCAGGCATCATGCCTGGACTATATGGTTGTGGTGCTTGCTGCCGATGGGTAAATGGTTCTCTCTTCGATGCCTTGGCTTCTAGCTTGGCCTTCAGTAACGCTTTCTCTTCCGCAGCACTCATCACCGCAGTGGCATTGGATATGGGAGGAGACATTGGTGGTGGAGTCGGCGTCGGTCTCGTTCCAGTGGTAAATGATGCATTCCTAGACGGCATCGCCATACCTGACGACTTCTTCCTCGAAGCATCCCTTGCCTCCATCTTTTTTCTCATAGCCTCCTTCTCGGCAGCAGCTTCCATATACTCTTTTTGAGGTAATGGATTACCTGAGCTGGACGCTGAAGGGGAGACAGCTGCATAAGAGAACGATGGAGGCAGAGTAGAGAGTTGGGTTGAGTGTTGATTATCAGCTGCCCGCATCCTTTCAGCCAAGACCGCCTTCTCTTGGGCGGCCGTCATCGAACTCACTGCAACAGTAACCGACGAGACCGAGGCTTCAAACGATGGAGGCGCATCAGGTGAAGAGGACGAGGCACCTCCAACTTTGGGATATAGTGAATCGTAAGCGATGGGCTGATTTTGCAATCTGTCTACGGCCGACCTCGCTTCCTCATATCGTTTTAATGCAGCTTTCTCTTGTTCCGCTGTCAAATACTGTGGAATTTGAGAAGGGGAAGTAAGTTGTTTTTGAGATGGACCCGACATGATATGGGGCGATGAAGGCTGATTCCTATTTGTACTGACATTTGCCATTGCTTGTCGATACATCTCTGAGGCCGTTGGCTTGCTATTTTGATTGTTTGGACCAGATGTTGAGCTCCGCACGACATCCGGGCCTTGACGCTGGGCCTGGGTGACAGCAGCCTGGGCCTTGTCATACAACAGCGCTTTCTCCTCGGCCGCTGACAACCACTGCTTGGCATGTCCGGAAGGCGGCGAAGTGATGACAGGGACAGGAGGGGCATACTGAAAATCCCCATTCAGTAAGGATTGATACAGGAAATGGCCCAAATTTAGTAGCACTTACTGGAGCCAGTACACCTTGAGCCTTCTCCACTCTTGACTTTGCAGACTCGTAAACCCGCTTCTCCTCCTCTGCTGTAGGCATTCTGTGAAGAGTACCGGTGGATGTAGTCCGAGTAGGAGGAACAACATTCGCCGAGATTTTGTTGGGTAGCTGTTCCTCAGGCAGATCTGGCTCAGTGTTCGTAATTGTATATCGACTGGGAGCATTGGATGCCACAGCCGAAATGGATCGTCTCGCAGTCGATGCAATTGAAGAGTTAGAGTTAGTAACAGTAGGCCTGCGAGTCGTGGGATCATTTGGGTAGCCTTTTGTGTTCGTAGTCCGTCGTTGGGAAGGTTTTTGATGACCAATGCCGTAACCGAATTCTTCCGTAAAAGAAGCATCTGCGGTCCCAGGACTGCCCGAAGTTTTGGAGGCCGGCACAGTGTTGAATTGACTATTGGAGGGTGTCCGTACATGAGTTGCAGAAGGTAGTGTAGTGGTCATGGCAGGCTTTTGAGCTCTTGTTGGACTCGTTGGTTCTATAGACATGATGGGTGGGGCGGATGATGGAGTCAGGCATAGAGCAGAGGTTCCACCAATACGCCTGGGAACCGGTTAAGGCTTTTAAAAACAAGAAAGAGAGAAAATGATACCTGATGGCCTCTTGAGAAACATATCTGGTAAGAAATGAGTAACCAGGTAAGCCAGGATCATTGTCAGTCTTGCCTTTGCCAATTAGAAATGATAACAGGGAGTTCCATGGATAATTGCATTCCCGTTCCCATTAGGGCCTTGACACACAACACATACGTTACATCGATATGACGAGCAGCGTTCAAAGTCGTCGTCGTATGATTATGAGGCAGTTGGCAGGAGAGCTCAGCCTGGTGCGTTGTTCCACCGTACAGAGTTGCACCAATTGTCAGTTTTGTCTCTCCAATGCTGGCAACCCTAACCAATGGAGCAGCTTTGCGAACCGCAGTATATGTTTGTGCACGGAAGATGGTCGTCTCCCTGAGTACCATCTCGAATCCCTGAAGAATGACCGTATGCAGGTTATCAGATCTGAGAGTTGCCATGACTGTGATGCGATCTCCTGGTCCATGGCAAGCGTGTCGTCGCTCCACTATAAGGGTGACACCCTCCTGAGCAAGTTGTCGCTTCTCCGGTTGGCAGTACACGGGCCACGTGGAATGTAGCTCGTGTTTATCGATGACTATGGGTGCAATTTCTTTTGTCACGATGTTTTTCCGTTTACGGAAGAATCCTCTATGGACAGTGTTTAACTGTAAACTAAAACAAAAGGTTACAGGCTCAACTGACCTTTTCCCCTTAGTGCATACAGTCGCAACCAGTTCATACTGGATACCAGCTGGTAATGTCATGAAGAAAATGATCAGCTTCACCACCTGCACACGCGGTTGAAATACCCACCCCGATTTTCAAGGGCCACGCTAGGTGGTATAGACTCAGGAATCCGGATTGAGAAGGGGAAGTCTTGCTACCAGAAGGATAAGCACGTATAATTACACGTCAAAGATGACCTACAGTACGAAGGATATTAAAGCCATCGGGTGCCGTCCAGAGTGTGACTGGACTAGGCCCAACATAATCATAGAAGGTATTTTTGTCCCCTCCTCCAGGAAGTGTTTCCACTTTGCGCAGCTCGATACGCACCCATTGCGCCTTGACGCCTGCCGGTGGGGTTCGTACCTCGATGGCCTGTGAACAGGGGATTAAACCTAATGTTATGGTTCACACATTGCTCAACAGACCCCCTTCACTGCTGCTTGGGGCCTGTCTTGACTCGGAGGTATCCCCGGATAACCTGTAGATAACAAATGAATATTCTGGTCTCAGACGCAGAAAAAAATGCGCACCCTGGACATAATCAACATTTGGGGGTGGCCGAAGGGTGCTGTTGGCCAGATAATGATTTACAAAAACAAAGCTAGAATGGGAATCAAACGCACAGTTTAACACCGGACATGGACGAAGGGACAGAGGGAGAGGACGGGAAAACGGATAGTGGAAGGGGAATGAGGCAAGTGATCAGGGATGTGCCGTATCCATCCCATCAATTGCAGTACATCCTTAAATTCCCAGTCATGGAGAAATTCATTCGACCCAATAACATAATCTCGATCGCTTCCGATATAGGATTTTCCATCTCCCAGGAAGGGATCACAAACGGCGGAGGGGAAAATCCCATCGCACCGCATAGAGTGAATATTTTTTGAAATATTTTGCACTATAATCAGAGCCTAGTTGATGGACATTCTAATTTCAGTCGCCGCCCCAATGTATCGATCTCTCCATATGGGAGCATCATTATCTGGCGTGATGCTGCCACGGTTACATGCAAAGGTGTGTTCAGAACAAGATAGAAACGTATATTAGCTTAGTTCACATTCTACTATCGGGAGTAAACACCTCAGTACATCAGTACAGCAATGAAACAGAGAAAAGGAAAAAGCTAAAACTTGAATTTGTCCTTCTTCCTTTCCTTCTCCCGTTCAATCTTCTGTTTGTTCCTTGCCATCTCCTTTGCGACCATGTCTGAGAAATCTTCTTTACTCCCAGGAACACCAGCGTTATTTTTTGAGTGTGCATCATATTTACGCCTCAACTCGTCCTCGTTCATTCCTTCGAGTTCTGACGCATCGAGCGACACATCAATACCATTCTTTTTCTGTCATGATAAATCGAGAAAAAGTATATGGATAAAACTTCAGTATTATATCATTCAGAAGACGAGGCTAAAACGCACCTTGCTGATTCGCTCATCCCCGAGTACAGGGAGTGCAGAGCCACCAAGATTAGAAACATCGTATCCACGTTCGCTACCCATAATTCCACGCACACTCATCTGCTTTTCCTCTAGCACATGATACAAGCCTCTTGGACCTGCTTCTCCAGAATCTGCTACCGGTCTTGCATTTTTACGCAACTCAAGGAAATCTGGTGTCTCAAGTCCGCCGGCAACAGTCGAAACAACACTAGCCATCCCGGAGGGTGTTTCGAGACCTGATGGTGTCTGTGTGCCATCCATCGTAACGTCTGCGATTTCTTCCTCTTCTTCCTCCTCCTCCTCTTCTTCGCTTTCTTCCTCTGTAATCATCATGTAAGGATGAGTATGAAGATTCAGTAGTCAACTACCAACATACCTTCCTCAGGTTCTAACTCACCCCAAGATATCTTATCGACGGGCTCGCCCAACTAGAAAATCCTTGTTAGCTATCTTTCATGCAAATAAAGAATTTATAATGTACTCCAGTATCAGACACTTTCGGCAGCACACCGAACACGTCACCATATAGCGGTCGGTTATACTCGTCAAGGGGAGGTTTGCCCCAACCACCAGGATGAAAACCCCACTGAGCACTGACAGAATAGAACAACGAGCGTTATCAACTGGATCAATGAACGCCATGAAATGCCTTACCCCTCAGGGATTGGAGCATTCAAACCAGGTATTCGAAGTGTAGGATAGCTTGGCGGAGGACCGAATCGTTGCATGCTGATAAGCCAAGGAGGTGGAGCGAGGGGAGGAATTGACAGGGCTTCGACAAGCTCCGGTGACAGATCTCCCGGCCGTTTTTCCTTTAACGATGTCTCGAATTCTTTCCCTTCATAATACCTGAGTGATAAAGAATCAACTCAACTTTCTCGATGATAAACAATACACTCACATCTCCCCAAAGCCAGTGACAGGTGGTTTTGTCTGAAACTTGAAGAACGCGTCGTGTAATTTCTGATAGTCAATATCAATCTTACCCATCTTAGGTTGAACTCTCTCCCTTGTCTTAGCTTTCAAGCTCATATTTGCCTCCTTCTCCTTGACTGCATCACGCATTGTCGCAATACCGGTATCGGCAATATATGAGGGGAGTTGGAAGGGCGGCTTTTCGATACCTCTCTTCCCTTGCAGATAGTCTCGCTTCGCCGACCAGTGGGTGGGAATAGGAACGGTGTTGCGATACGATTTGAGGTGAAGTAATATTCGTGGATCCGCTGCCGTCACATCCGTCCATTCAACAACTTCAGGCTTCTTCACGAGTTGTTTGAGCTCTGCCACTGTAAGGCGGTTCATTTTACGTTGCTTTTTCTTTGACAATGGTTTATTGATCTCGGAGTCAGAATCTTCAGCACTTTGCATTTCATCGTCTGAATAGATAATTTCGCCTTTTAGAGGTTCAGAGGATTCAACCTGCTATGAGCAAATTAGTCAGGCTCGAGTGAAACAAAACCACAACATACGGATGCCTCTTCTGGTTGCTGAAAACGTGCAAACACTTCTGCAAATTGTTCAAAACCACTCCCCTTGACATCTAATTCCTCCGAAGCATACTCGGAAGTGATGCTCGAGGCAAGTGGCATTTCTACATCTTCGTCCTTGACGTGTTCGACGCCAGTGGCATCACCAATCTAATAAACAAATCGTTTTCTAATTAAATGCTTGAAGTTATCAACTATGTATTGGGAACTTACAGTTGTGCCATTTACCTTCTTCTGTTTCTGCTTTAATCGCCGGAGCTGATTCTTGGACTTTGTTTTTGGTTTTCCATTTGGATTAGCTTCCCCTGTAAGCGTGGCTAATACTGTATTGGCCATGAGTCTAGCCTTCAGAGAAGCGTCAAGTAGAAAAGGTGAAGGTCGAGGCATCATGGTGTGGGAAAATCATGGTGATTTGTCAGCTGAGAAAGCCTATGTGACTCTGGGATGATGACAAAAATTAATGCTCGATGAGGGATATTGTGGGACATACAAAATGATGAGGAAAAGGCTGTGGGATTGCTCACTACCAGTAACTGATCTAGAGTCGTGGAAAATCATCCGTTCAGTCTCTGTCTACCCGAAACACTGCTACAAAGTTTGCATTATTGTCAGATGTGCACCGTTTCCACAGCGTCCTCTGAGAGCCTCCATTTTACTTCAGACTGCGACAATCGTAGATGGACATTAGGGTTGGGGAAGGAGTCACAGTGTCACTAAATAGATCGCCGTCCTGAGACCTCACCAGGCAATCTGGCAAATGCTATCACTGAACGCAGAACAATGTCAAAAACCCTATCCTCACCAAGATGATGGCAATGGGTGCAATGGCGTACAATCATAATCCATGTTACCACCGCCATTACCTATGGAAAAGAAATATGTAGAGGAAGTCACAGAAGAACATCCTGTTGCAGAAATGAACTACAGGGATATCTCTAACCTGGGAGACGTTACAATTCAGTTAATAATTCAGTTCTCGGTTAATCAAGTATATTTCGAGTCGTGTATTCTATCTGCTTGATCCAATGGGTCTGGGATTCGTGGAAAAATATTTTCAGTTGTCGGACTGATCAGAAAGAATCTTCGTCGGATGAAGAGCTCTGAATGAGATGTGACAAATAATGTCACTACATTCCTTATCAACTAACCTAATTGTGATCTTAGCACCAGTATATCTTTGCCGGTAGATTTCTAGCCTATGTCGTTATCCAAAGCCGAATCCCAACACTCTCACTTTAGTCGGCACCGTTCAAACACCGCCCAATCAGTCCTCCACACTCTGCCTACACCCACTCTGAAGCCGCTTAAGGTCGGTGACTCTAAAACGTTCAGTCTCTGGGTGCACGAGGTAAAGGATACACCTGGGGTGCTCTTCAATCATTCATTATGGCCAGGGGTTGCTGAAGGTGATTTGATGAAAGTTAGTAAATTTGGTTCGCAGGATTCAGACGAGAGCTTTTTATTCTTCATTCCAAAAGAAGACCAGAGTCCTCGTGCTCAGTTTCAGGTGAGAGCGCTGAATATCCTAAGCATCTTAAGCTGATAACGGTTGACATACCTCTAGCTTTCAGTACCCAAGTCTATCGCAGACGCCTTCAATTTCAGGAACAACGCTGAAGTAATTATAACCAAGGTTACGCAGTCAAACATTGTCGAATATGGTGTTTGATTCTCAAATCCATGAACAGGTTGACGAAGAGGCGTGCAATGCTAGTCATGTGGAACTCGTTTTTCAAGATCAGTACCTTGGACGCAATGACATGTGGAGGCTTGGTGAGCAGCTGGTAGGGCAATGTATGTTTGTAGATCAGATAGTGCCGTTTGTCGGAGCAGCTGTGGCCAAAGTACAGAATATCTATGTCAAGGGTAAAAGGGTATGTGCTCGAGTCTCAGTCGGGGCTGGTTTGATACAGTTTTGATCCAGGTCCCTTCAGCAACTGTGACATCATCGACACGACCCATCTTTCGTTCACTTTCGGCCAAAGTTACAATTTTTATTCAAGTCTGCCGTGAACTTTGGGAGTTTTCCGGAGATGGCGAGCGCTACAACGAAAAGATCGTCCACTCCTTCCTTCCGGTTCTTTTCACCAAATGGCGCGAAACAGGAACCAACCATATTGTGACGATTGTTCTTATATCACGCGTATTCTATGAGGAGTCAGAAATGCAAGGGCCTATTGTCGATGGCGCACGCCAAGATGAAAAAGGGAATTGGTACAAAGATTTCTACAAGGTCATAACAGACGGTGAAATCCTTCGCGAATGGAAACCAATCCTCGTCAGCATAAAGGACTCTTTCTGGGATTTTCAGCGTGAGATCCTCTTAACCCATCATTATCGAGCTGCACAAGGAGCAAAGGCTGACGCACGACCCCGTCTCATTGGCCGACTTTCGTATGCTCACGATGGCCCAGTTTTGGAGGCCATTAATCTTGGTCTCAATCCTACTGAAACTCATTACATAGACCGTTCCCTTTCCATAACTGGAGCAATGACCCTTTTGATCAGTCCTGGCACTGGCTATTTTAGCGTCAACAAAATGCTCTTACGCTTGACGACAGCCCGGATGCTTGACCAAGGCACAATACTTTATCTTATCCTTTTGACGAAACCTCCTTTACACCAGAGTCCAATTTTTAGTTTCCAAGGCACAGAGCCGGAGACCAAGTTCGAGATTGAGAGCAGATCCGCCGATCCACTAGCAAGTGACCCTTTATGGGGAGGAGATAATGGCAGGGGGATCAGAGAATCCAAGACTTTCTGGTGGGAACCGTTCTGGATTTCCACTACCTTTTGGGATAAGCAAATGGATCTGCCATTCAGACAAGACCGGTGAGATTGTCTTCCTGAGTTATCCTCTAGTTGCTCATTTCAATGATAGATTTGTAGCTCGAGCTAAAATGCACGAAATTCAGATGCTGGGTTTACTCGAAGCTGATGTCCTATCAAGCATCGAAATTCCCTACCTCTATCAGGTCACAACTGCCACTGACTCAGTTATCGCAGAAAAGGAAAAACCTTCTTTTGGCAAGGTAGAAGCCGACAAATTTGACATGGATATTTTCTCGCTGCGTACCAACTATGTCGCGCCCTCTTCTACTGGTTCCCGAGTCTCCGAAAACAGAAATAATGGACTAACAGCTTCTAATACCATCACGACAATTGAAGAAAGCCCTAGGCGCATCATCAGAGACTTACCAGATGAGACTGCAGCAGCCCAGATGCCCCCAGTGCCAACTGTCGCCAACTCTCCTTCACAAGCATCAATTCATTCTGTACGCTCAACGCTCTCCAAATTTTCCACTCCCGGTTCTGTAGGCCAATCAAAGCCCAGTCTTGCTTCCAAGCTCGCACCGTCATGGTTGTTCAATCCATTTCGCAGCGGACCAAGTGAGCCGCAAACCACTCAAGTCTCTGCGTCTGCCTCTCCAAGAACTACACCATCTGTCACTGCACCAACAGCAACTCAGGCCCTAACCCTCCCGAAGATTCCCCCTCCCATGGAACCTGAAAATTCTGCTCAACCGCTTGCAATAAAGTCAAATGTCTCCAAGACTATTTTGAGCCGAACTTTCGAAGAGGAAACAATAATGCCGCCACGTGGCACCTTGAAAAGGTCGCCTCTGAATACTCCCCCTCGTGATGACAGCTTCACCATGAAAAGACGGAGTGCAGCGAGTATCCTTGGCCAATCCTATACTTCTTCTCCCCGATCTTGGTCAAATCCTCTGCAGTGTGAGGCGCCCGCCCCCTATGTCCAAGAGTCTCTCGCCCGCCGCTGGGAGCACCTCTTACCAGAAGCCATCTACAAACATGTCATCAAATGGAGGGCACTGCTTACGCCTCCCTGTTTGCCCTTGACCATGGAATACCTCCCATCCAATGCCGAACTTGAGTCTTGTTATGACAATAATCAATACGATTTCGTCGTTGATCCCAAAGAAATGCGCTCCTTTCTCGTTAAACCTCCTCAAATTAGAGGGACTACAGAGGAAGTCCGCCATGCTTGGGCACTTGCTGTCATGCGTGGCATGGCTGCTGTTCGTATAGCCCAAGGGTTTCAGTTCATTCTGAAACCTTCCGCTCCAAGGAGCCGACAAAAAACTCAGATAAATGATGAGAGGAAAAGCATGCGGAAGAGCAAATTTTTAGCCAGTGATGATTATACTCCAAAGTTCATTGGGCTGGCCGATGTACTTCGATCTCCCTGGGATCCCGTTTATCTCAGCATGCCGCATGAGATACATAAAATATCATATAAAGGTGATACAATCCAGGTTTGGAGATACGTGAGGAGACTGTTTCCTGCAAGGAGAATGAGATACGAGTGTTTTATTTGGCCTCAACGTGGCGGTATGATGCTCTCAACCATCGTGTTCAGGTCACTAAGCTCATTCTTAACAGGAGGATATGCTTCACATGAGACAACTTTCACTTCCTTTGCCCTTGCAAATTACGGATGGAATAGGCTAGATATGCTAGTCGCTGGATACGAGCGTGATTTCAATGAGTCGCTTCGATATTGGCGCACGCGGTTCGTTGTAATTCCAACCAAAGAACCTCCAAGCTTGAATACTGGGCCAGGAGGAGAGCGTCTCAACGATGAAGAAATTCGGCTTCTGGGTATTGAGAAATTGGCCGAGCTATTTACGAAACTTCGCTGGCAGCCACTAGAAGAGCATATCAATAATCCCGCTCCTCCAATTCGATTCCTTCCTACGACTCTCGACCCTGCTACCTCTATCCTCGATGAATCCCTTATGGATCAGCTAGACCAAATACATGCGCAGGGCCCACTAAAAAAGAAGATGAAAAGTGAACGGGAAATAGGTGATTTACTGCCTACTATGATCATCAAAGCTATGCATGAAGAGGAAGGAGTACCCATCAAAAATTATCGGTGGCATCATAATCAGTACCCTAACTCATTCATTGGCCATGAATTTGTGTCATGGTTGGTTCGAGAGTTTAACGATGTGACGTCGAGAGCACAGGCGGTGGAGTGGGGCGCAAGACTATTGGAGCAAGGATGTTTCGAGCACTGCAGAGGACAACATGGGTTCTTGGATGGGTAAGGGTTCCTGCCCCCTACATTTGTTGCACATAACCATTCATCTGAAAACAAGTCACTACTATTATCGTTTGAGTGGCGAATATTCAGTCCCGATGACGCCTAAGAGCGGCTGGTTCAGGAGATATGCAGGTGAAGAGCTTGTTCCCAGTATCTCAAGGAGCACGTCTGTGCGGAAACCGGCAAGGAGGAGACTGATTCTGAGCCAAACAATGGTTATTGAAATTGATTCTAATAAGGTATACATATCCAGTCTACTATCTCATTTTTGTGCTTAATTTGTAAGCAGAAAAGTGACCAAGCTGAATCAGTTGTTCTCCACCACGACATCATTCACAATCCAGCGACTGTCTTCCATTTTGAATTACAGTGGATTGGCACGACTGCCCGATGCATCGAGGAACAGCTCAAAGCGTGGAACAGATTAGTTGAGCGCCATGGCCTCAAACTTGTCGAAGCATACGTCACTCAAATAAGCGATATCAGTTCTCAGAATGCATTTCAATCCTGCTTTCCCATTCGACTGGCAGTTCTCCCACCTTCCATCCCTAACACCGAGAGCCATATTCCAGAGTATACCCCTTCAAAATACTTTGAATATGCCCTGCTTCACAAATTTGATTTCATAGTCGACGTTGAAGCCGCTGAGCTATATCCCGACACTGTCGATGTCATTTACTCTTATCGCCGATTACCATATAAATATTCGCAATTCGTTCACAAAACTGGAGCAGCCTTTGTTCAAGTCATTGGGGGCTCTGAAGGTTTTTTATTCCTTACCAATCGATTAATAGGACGGTTGGCTCCGAAAATAGAGAGCAAGAAAGATTCTCAGCCCGTCAGTTCGGCAGATGATATTAGGGAAAGGCTAAGCACGTTCTGCTCGGATGCGGATACATTAAATGCATTTTATGAGGAACAACTTGCATTGTTGGGTACTCTACCAGAGAATCCTCCGCCATTGAGTATTTAGGTTGTTCGATTTGTATGCTATATACGAGGGGTTGGGCACTACCCTTTTACTTCGGAAGCGAGAGCGAAACACCGAACGTCTAGGCTTTTTCGCAAGAAGTTCTTCAATCTGTTGAGAACCATTATTGCAACGACACTGCCTAATCCACGAGTCTCTCAGAGAAACTAGAAGTGCTACTCTGATCAGAGTTATCGTACGATCTCATTCCTTCAGTAATGTAACCATCTATCTACCCCTAGATGTTTCTAAGGGACTAGACATGGCCGCAGGGGTGAATTTGACTGATGATGAGTCTCTGCTGATTAGCGACGTCAACCCCCACGATTCTGTCACAATCCGTTTCAATCAATCTGCTTGAGATTGTTGCCACTTCTAAATCGGTATCTAAGTCAAGGAAGGTTTACCATCTATTCCTTGTAACTCAAACCAAGGGCTGCGAGTCAGACTTTTATGAGACATCATGAGCACTAACGATTATATCCCTTCCATTCGACCTAACTGAATGTCGATCTGGATCCCTCGAGAGTGGTTTTCGCATATCTAATTGAGGTATTGGCCATTTATTCGCATGGCAGCACAGATATAAACCACTCACCAAATGCATCTTCTTCATCCCTCCCTCCTTTGCCCACACCTAAACTTCCATAATACTCCCTGACACGCCTATATACGCTATACCCCAAACCTTCGTACATATCAATCGCAAGTTTGTTTGCGCATCTCACGTAGAGGTCCACAAAAAATCCTTTGTAGAGTTCGTCTGATACGAGTTCGAGGAAACTCATCATTTTGCGCGCGAGGCCGAGCCGACGATATTCATGTGCAACGGTAACGGCCGTTACATGCCCATGCCATCCTGCACCCTGGCCTTCGGCTTTTCCCATGACTGAAGCATATGAGAAGTAAGAATGAAAGAATCGTGAGGTTAGCAAAGGAATCGACAAAGAGGTTGACAGCACACCATAGCCCATCATACGACCACTAGGCGCTTCTTGTACACAGCAGATATCAGGCCACCTTGAGAGATAGGTCAAATAAAACCCAATTCCATACTATTGACTTAAATGACGGCGTGTTGTACAAAGGATATTCAGCCCCTCACAGTTTCTGTCCAAATGTCTAAATTGCTTTATTGAACGGTGGCTGGCATGAATACCCATGCCATTGCAATCAAAGGAAGTTGCTCACATGTTATTAAACTTGAACATGTCAGAAGCTTTGAATGATCGCGTGATACTCATGGTGGTCAAAGCAAGACTACTGACACGTTGTAATCGTGATCAAATACTATTTTAATCAAATTATCGAGCGCAGGTTGCAATTGAATTTTATGGTCGAAGTCAATTTGCTTTGTTAGGAAGGATTGACTGACAAAAGACCACACTAGGTCAAAATACTTAAGTAGTACAAGTACACCTGGTCTAGAGGGTTAAAAATACACTGGGACTGCCATAATTTCTGATCTAATTTGTCACTCACGGCATCTTCAACTATGTCCTCAATGGATCTTCAAATACTTTCGTCCAATGTCCTCCCGGGTCAAACAAAAATAGTACCGCGGACTTCCACTGCATTTGTTGAGGACTATATCGCACTTTTTTCGGACGGTGAAGAGGCTCAGAACGAGAAGGACAAAAGTAAGGAATCAGTGCGAGAAGCGCAGCCGGCGAATAATCGAGAGTGGGACCAGGGAAAGGTCAGGGAAAGGAGTCGAGGGCGTGGTGGTGAATCTACGAAAAAGAGAAAACACGATGCAGTAGATTTCGAAGATGGTTATGCGAATAAGAAACAGAGAATGAATGCGGCGTCAAGAAAGGCTCCATGGGTGTATGATATCGATTGGGAAGATTGTAGAAACGTAGCTGAGATGTGAGCACTGCGCTTTTTCTTGCTCAGAGTTTTGGATTAGGATCCTTGTTTAGGATGCATAAGGAAGTCGAGGCCTTCACGAATTGGATTTCACCAACGCCTATTGAAGATGAAATTCGCGAGCTGACTGTTTCAATTATTTCAAGAACTATTTCAGTTGCGTTTCCAGATGCAAAGGTCATGCCGTTTGGAAGTTACGAGACGAAGCTATATCTTCCATCTAGGTATGCATACTCATTGGTTTTCTACTCTCTTTCGTACTGAGCTCCCGTTTAGCGACATAGATCTAGTCATCGTTTCTGACTCTATGGCTTACAGCAACAAGGTCTCTGTACTCCATTCCCTTGCCGCTGTATTGCGCAAGGCAGGAATAACTTCGAATGTTACTGTCATTGCTAAAGCGAAAGTACCCATCGTGAAATTTGTCACGACACACGGGCGATTTAGCGTTGATATTAGCATAAATCAGGTGAATGGTGTCATTAGTGGACAGGTCGTCAAGGGTTTCCTACAATCCATGGGTGGAGATGGAATTGCCCTGCGCAGTCTAGTTTTCATCACAAAACTGTTCCTCTGTCAACGGAGCATGAACGAAGTTTTTACGGGCGGCCTTGGCAGTTATAGTATCGTATGTCTAGCGATCAGCTTCCTCCAGATGCACCCCAAGGTACGCAGAGGAGAGATTGTTCCCGAGAAGAATCTTGGAGTGCTTGTAATGGAGTTTTTTGAGTTGTATGGGTGCCATTTCAACTACGACGAAGTGGGAATCTCCATCCGTGATGGTGGTACTTACTTCAACAAGCGCTTGCGCGGCTGGTGCGACTCCACTAAATGGGACTGTCTCTCAATAGAGGACCCCGTGAATCCTGGTATGCATATACCTCTTGGTCTTGTTAATAAATGCTGAAACCAGCATTAGCCAACGACATTTCGAGTGGTTCATTCGGATTCCCAAAAGTTCGGACAGCATTTGCTGGTGCTTATCAAATTTTAACATCTACAGCGTATCTCCAAACTGCCGCCTTCAGCTCAAGACAACAAGGTCATGACTTTCAATTACGACAAGAATTTCATCCTGAGGATATGAGTATTTTGTCAAGCGTGATGGGTGTAACTCAGGAGGTTTGCGTGCGACCTCTGAATCTTGAGTTGATTTCTCATTCATGCTACAGACAATCAACCATCGACGACTGATAGGCGAAGTCTACAATAAGGGTGTCTTACATAATATTCTAGGAGTCAAACCAAAGGCACAAGTTGTAAAAGGACTGGATGGCGAATCGTATCGAGATAAACACTCTAAATCTCCCCCCTTGGGTTTGAAAAACAAATACTCGCCTTGGAGGGACTTGAGTGGTGGTGACGCCAGCTTAACTCACGGCATAAATGATCTCTCACATAGAAACGACCATGACCCTGAAGAGAGCACAAAATATGATATTGGAGAGCAGCCTCCTAAGAAAAGAAGACGGATGAGTAGAGAAGATAAACATACGGTATTTATCGTTGACGATGAAGATGGAAGTGGAAGTAATTCTAGTAGCACAGATGCGGCCGAAGCGAAGGAGTATGGCAAGTCGATGGTTGATATTGATGCAAAGAGGAGTTATTGGTTATCGAAAGCACAAGGACTCGGAGAGGATCAAAATGATTCAGAATAGATCTCGTTTCACAGTATGACCTACAAGATACAGACCAGAAGTGTTTCTGATTTCAGCCTCCAATACCCTCTGTGGATACTAGTGTGAAAAATGAGATCCTTAGGATGTCAGTGAGAAAGTTTGAGTATTGGGAATTTGTTTTGATCAACCATAACTGGTGTTCTATTATTTAATATGACTGTGAATACTTTAATCAGAGATACTGATAACCTGGTTATTAACACACCTAGATGTGACATTGACATAGAGCTTTTTGCACCTAGTGTTAAGACTTGAGATCATAAGGTACAGTGTAAGACACATGACTGGCAACTATCTTCTTTGCATGTGAATAGTTTTGCTCACACAACAGTTAGCTAAAGTCTGAGTTGACAAGGCTTGAGTACATGTATTCAATTTTCTAAATCCATAGTATTGGGCATATTGAACAAGTGGTGAAATTTACAGAGGTTAATCTCAGAAAAGTGTTACTAGTCAAATACAACTAATTGGCAACTGTGACAAGTGTGTGACACCTGCATCTACTTTGTCACCATCACCTTCTTTTTGCTCCTCCTCAAATGCAAACTCTGCCTCTACCTTACATTGAAGGGATCTTGCAGGCTTTTTTGGCCACTCCTTTCTAGGGATATTGTAAGTCTCTAATATCTCACACTCTGTCTGCCACCTCTTGACTGTTTCTTTATAATCTTTCTGTCATGGTTGTGCTATGGACCAGTAGTCACATACTGTATAGTTTACCATTCTACCAAAAGGGTGATGTTAGCAAGGCTACTTGCTAACAAGGATCTAGCTATTTATACAGTTCATTAAACAAGTATTTTGTTATACCTCCATAGTACTATTTAGTAGTTATATCATAAACCAGCCTGACCCAAAAATTGTATGACTAAAAGGATGGAAAGAACGGAAACTCTTCTTTGATGGATTAGATGAGAGGTGCTAAAAATAGAACTAAGATAAGATAAGATAAGAATTATATGATCTGTCACATGACTGGTCACATGATGGAACTTTCTGGAAGAATCACAGAAAATTACTTAAGCATACACATAGACAAATAACTATTGTGTATAAGTAGGTAGAGCAATTCACAAAGGAACTCCATTGAGTTCTCTTCATTCTCTCATAAATGTTGAGTGTAATAAAAAAGTTGTCTCAACCTACCTTGTCATTATATTAGAACTCAATACTCTATACTCTCTACTGTTCATTACAAACCCTATGTGTAATGAAACAGCAGACAAACTAGAGAATCCACAGTGGTAAATTATTTTATTTCTTTTTCATTTTCATTTATTATGTAATAGTGTGAAGTGTGTAGGACACTATGACTCAAAAGGAGTCTGTGAGATAATTAGAGTAGACAAATACTAGTAAACACATATTCATGTATAAGTAGCTAGACCAATTAATGAGAACTCTAATAAGTTCTCTTTGTCAAACTCTAACTTAGAGTACAAGTGAGGTTAAGGTTACACTGCCTAAGCTTCAATCGTTACATTATGCACCTTTTTTTCCTTTACTCTAATATCACCCTCAGTATACTGGTCATCATGACCAACAACTACTATAACATAGCTGGGTCCTAGGCTTAAGGGAACTTGTTAGTCAGTTAGGGACTAACAGTGGAAGTGCAGTACTAAACTCAGGTATCATATCTGAGACCTGACCTCTAAATTGAGTGGGCTTGTTAGCATACTTGTCTTCTTTCCAATTATCAACCTTGTGCTGGAAACTCATTGTAGTTCCTATATATAGAGGAGTGATAGCTGTCTCTTAAGGAGCTATCTAGTTTAGGGGTTCACATCTTTGCAACAATAGTATAACCCTAGTACTAGGGCAGTAGTCAGTAGGGAAGTAGGTATCTAGCTAGTGTAGTAATCCTTAGTTGAGATAACCTTAGATTACACTCTAAGTCAGAGTTGACAAAGAGAACTCGTTAGAGTTCTCGCTGGATTGCGTACACTACTTATACATGTTTAATTATTTGTCCTTGTTTACTGATCCGACTATATTACCTAATTAAAAGAAAAGAAAAGAAAAGGAAAATAAATATTGCCTTAGGGGAATTTAG
>Ga0153966_100381_pt1:7500-18643 | contig 18643 bp, 13 predicted proteins | sample TSFL050MetaG_FD_104738 | JGI IMG/M metagenome (GOLD analysis project Ga0153966, IMG submission 104738) | Attine ant fungus gardens microbial communities from Florida, USA - TSFL050 MetaG | ecosystem: Host-associated > Fungi > Mycelium > Unclassified | place: USA: Florida, Paynes... | reverse complement strand
CCAAGTTCAATGCTAGCGAGATTAGTCAACATTTTTATGTTTCGATGCAACAGCAAGATGCTATTTGTAACAAGTAGTTTTGTTGGTTGGATAATTGGTCACATTTTATTCATGAAATGGATTTTTCTTAAAGACTTAAAGAAAGACTTAAAGATTCAAAAAGTAGTAAATTACTAAAAAAATGGATACATATGAAAAATAAAAGAACAGATAAGAAGAAATACGCCCCCCCCCTACCGATTTAATAACCTCTGCTACAAAGAAACTGATAAGACCAACTCCATTTGGAATTCCATCGATTATTCGTCTATCAAAAAAATGAGTGAATTCGGCGAATTTTCTCGTCCCCACAATCAAGAATGTTCCATAAAAGGCATCTATGTACCCCCGATTATATGACCAATCATATATAGCATTTTTTATTTTGTCATAAAAATTTCTCCTAGGCCCCATTTTAAAAAATGAATTAATTAAGTCCAAATTTTGAAAAGATGAATAAACAGGTTTATATAAAAAAAATGCTATAAATATTCCGAAAGAGGCTATACTGACTGAAAAAAAGGCATCTTTACAAAATTCATACCAATCTATTGAATTATTTGAATTTTTATGTAAAAGATTTATAGACGGGGTTAACCATTTTGTTAATATATCCACGTCTTGATTTAAAGGAATTCCTAAGAATCCAACAAACAAAGTAAATATAATTAATATAAGTATTGGGAATAACATCGTATTATCCGATTCATAAGGATACAAAGAAGTCTTGGTATTGCCAAAATTCGGAATAGAAAGAAAGGGTGGGGTCATATTTCTTACATTCTCATCAATTTTATATACTCTATTTGAAAAAAAAGAAGGACGTCCATTCTTATTCATTTTTAATAAAGTTACCAAACGAAAGTTTTTGTTACTTATTTTTGAACCTTCTTTACCCCATAGCGATATTGAATATAAGGGGGTATTCGTTTTTCCACTGTAATTTTGAAAATGAACGTTTAAATGTCCTTCAAAAGTAAGTAAATAAATCCGACACATATAAAATGCCGTTAATCCCGCCGTAGACCAAGCTATTATTGCAAAAATAGGCGAATACAACCAACTATCATTAAGAATTTCATCTTTGGACCAAAAACAAGCAAGGGGTGGAATACCGCAAAGAGAAAGTGTACCTAATAAAAAAGAATTTTTTGTAATAGGTACATGTTTTGTTAAACCTCCCATAAGCCCCATATTCTGACTTTTTTTTGGACAATACCCAACAAGAGTTTCCATTGAATGAATAACGGATCCCGATCCTAAGAACAATAATGCTTTAGAATAAGCATGAGTAATCAAATGAAATAAAGCACTGCGATAAGACCCCATACCTAAAGCTAACATCATATAACCCAATTGAGACATTGTGGAATAGGCTAAACCCCTCTTAATATCTTTTTGAGCAAGAGCTAAAGTAGCTCCTAAAAAAACTGTTATTATCCCTATCAAAGAGATAAAATTCATTATGTGGGGTATGACTATGAAAAGAGGCATAAGTCGGGCTACAAGAAAAATGCCCGCTGCTACCATCGTAGCAGCATGTATAAGGGCCGAAATAGGTGTCGGCCCTTCCATAGCATCAGGTAACCATACATGAAGAGGAAATTGTGCGGATTTAGCAATCGCACCGGCAAATAAAAGAACAGCGCACAAGGTAACAAATAAAAAATCAACCTCATTATTGGAAATCAAGTTATTGAATATTTGGAATAAATCACGAAATTCGAAACTCCCCGTTACCCAATAAAACCCTAAAATGCCTAATAATAAACCAAAATCGCCAACACGATTAGTTACAAAGGCTTTTTGACAAGCCTTTGCTGCAACAGGTCGTGTGAACCAAAATCCTATTAATAGATACGAACACATTCCAACTAATTCCCAAAAAATATAAATTTGTATCAAATTTGAACTAGTAACTAATCCCAACATAGAAGTACTGAAAAAACTCATATAAGCAAAAAATCTCAAATACCCGTGATCATGAGACATATAATTATCACTATAAATAAGAACCAAAATTCCAACAGTAGTGATTAGTATTGACATAATAGAAGTAAGTGGATCGATCAAGTATCCGAATTCTAACGAAAAATCATTACTAATAATCCAAGACCATACATATTGATACACAGAACTACTATTTATTTGCTGAATAGAAAGATTCATGGAAAAAATCATGACTATACTTAACAACAAAACGCTCTGAAAAGCCCACATACGGCGAAGACTTTTTGTTGCCGTCGGAAAAAGAAGAAGTCCCAACCCTATTAACATAGGAACTGGAAGTGGAAGAAAAGGTATTATCCACGCATATTGATATGTCTGTTCCATAAAAAAAGTTTTTTATTCTTAATTAATTGTTTCCGATTCACCGGATCTTACCTTTCGAAAAAGTCAATAAAAAATCAAGATATGCACTAACTGATTTAAGAAGTTTATATTAGTATTATTATATTATTAATATTAAATATTAATTATTAATTAATTATTCTGAGTGTTTTCAAAACCGTTCAAATATTCAAAAAAGAAGTTACAATTGGTCAAATGATATGACCGAGTGACATAGAAAAAAATGAAGACTTATATCACTTATATAATAATAATAAAATAATAATTAGGAAATAATTAGGAAAATAAAAATATAATAATTTATCGTAATGGTAATCCAAATTTATATTCATAGAGCAAAAAATTTAGCCTAAAAAGAGTACTTGATGCTGATACGAATTATAAGATTAACTAAGGTCATCGGTCTAATGAAAAAAACTCTTGATTTTAGTTAGTTTATTTCAATTCATTAACTAATTCTCAATTAATTAACTAATTCATTATGGGATTGATTGTTTTCCATTTCAATCAAAACAATTTATTAGTAAAGTTTAGAAAAATATGGAACTAAAAAGAACTTTTTAGCGAGAAAGGATCTCAGTCATTTTTGATCCTTTTTTATCAAACCACGTATCTTTTAACAGATTTTTTACTAGTCTCATTCGAATTTTAAAATTGAATTTAGTTGTATTTTTTTTAGTTTGACTATCAATTTATTAGTCAAAAGGAGAATCCTGGTATTTTATTACATGTAAATCAAGTATAGAATGCCGAAAATTAAAGGTCTTTTAGATTCTTTTTTTATTTTATTAAGTTTGATTTGATTTCTACGACATGCAGATTCTAAAGATATAACTTTGAGAGATAAACAACGCGAACTAATAGTTCCAAACCAAAAATTTTTGGTTTTACGGAATATTTTGTTTTTTCGAGTCATTTTTGATCCAGTTTTCATGGATCTTTGACATATCTATATTTCTTTTTCATTTTATGAAGAGAATACTATATTATTTAGAGAAAAAATAGATAATGAATAAGAATAATAAGAATAATAATAGAACAATAGATGTCTTTCACATCCAACTATAACAATGAATAACTTCTTCATTTTTAAATGGCAGTTCCAAAAAAACGCACTTCGATATCAAAAAAGCGTATTCGTAAAAATATTTGGAAAATGAAAGGATATTGGGCATCGTTAAAAGCTTTGTCATTAGGGAAATCTCTTTCTACCGGGAATTCAAAAAGTTTTTTTGTACGACAAACAAATAAGTCCTAAAATATTGGAATAATCGAAACGCATTTGATTCAAAAAATTGAATCAGTAATTTGTTAATATAAAATCAAAGTTCATATTAATATAATATGAAATAGAATCTTAATGTTATGTCTAAAAGAATTATTCTTCTATTTTCTGAATTCTAAATCTAAAAAATAAAAAAATAAATACGTTTTTTTGTTTTCACTCATATTTTGGTGGTGGGGAGTCTTTTTTCCCCATCGACCTTTACAATTCCAATAAATAAAAATTTTTATCTTTTTCGGGAAGGGCAGATTGTTGAAACTAATGGATTCCATGTTAAAAACTAACTTCTTAATTTATTGCATTTACCATATGTAATGGATTTACCATATATCTCCAATTTCAGATCATCAATAAAAGAATGAATAAAAGAACTTGATTGTTGAGATATTATTACATTATGTACAAGTGTCAATTTGCAGTACTCCAAATACAAAAAAGTTTTAGATTCATTGAGAAAATTTATTTTTTGTTTTTTGTTTCAAATTTATGATTATGAAATCAGATAAACTAGAAATAATGACATGACAATAAGCGTAAAAAACGAAAAAAGCTTTTTTTTCTAGCGAGAGATTTCTATAGCTGCACGAGTTCGATTTTAGAATCGCATAAACTACCTAAAAAGCCCTAAGATAAATGGACACTTAAGGGAAAATAAATAAAAGAAACTAATGAATCTTCAAATCTTCAAATTGACTTTTGAACTCATTTTTTTTATCAAATTAATTTTTACTAAAAAAAGATATTTGATTGATTGATTGACTTGTTCAATCTCGACTATTGAATATAAATAGGCTATTATGAATTCGAGCAAGCCGCTATGGTGAAATCGGTAGACACGCTGCTCTTAGGAAGCAGTGCTAGAGCATCTCGGTTCGAGTCCGAGTGGCGGCATGCCATCTTCTAAACGAGACCCAATAGATCCTATAATAAAAACAAATTAAATTCCCAATAATTAATATTAATATGGGGGATCCCCACCTTTTTTCTTTTTTATGATATTTTCAACTTTAGAGCATATATTAACTCATATTTCCTTTTCTATTGTTTCAATTGTGATTACAATTCATTTGATAACCTTATTGGGCAATGAAATCATAAAACCATATGATTCGTCAGAAAAGGGGATGCTAGCCACTTTTTTATGTCTAACAGGATTATTAATCACTCGTTGGATTTATTCGGGCCATTTCCCACTAAGTGATTTATATGAATCATTAATTTTTCTTTCATGGAGTTTCTCCCTTATTCATATAGTGCCCTATTTAAAAAAACGAAAAAATTATTTAACCACAATAACTGCCTCAAGCACTATTTTTACCCAAGGCTTTGCTACGTCGGGTCTTTTAAATGAAATACATAAACCCACAATATTAATACCCGCTCTACAATCGGAGTGGTTAATAATGCACGTAAGTATGATGATATTGAGCTATGCGGCTCTTCTTTGTGGATCATTATTATCAGTAGCACTTCTAGTCATTACATTTAGAAAGATTTTTTATAGTTCTAAAAGTAATAATTTATTAAAATTAAATGAATCTTTTTCATTTGGTGAAATCCAATACAATAATGAAAGAAACAATATTTTTAAAAAAACTTCTTTTTTTCATGCTAAGAATTATTACAAGGCCCAATTGATTCAACAATTAGATTATTGGAGTTATCGTGTGATTAGCCTAGGATTTATCTTTTTAACCATAGGGATTCTTTCAGGAGCAGTATGGGCTAATGAAGCATGGGGATCATATTGGAGTTGGGATCCAAAGGAAACTTGGGCTTTTATTACTTGGATCGTATTCGCAATTTATTTGCATACTCGAACAAATAAAAATTTGCAGGGGACAAATTCCGCAATTGTGGCGACTCTAGGCTTTCTTATAATTTGGATATGCTATTTTGGGGTCAATCTATTAGGAATTGGGCTACATAGTTATGGTTCATTTACGTTAACCTCTAGTTACTAGTTAAATAAAAGAAAAGTTATTACGAATACAAACAGAGTGCAATACAGTGTATATAAAACACATTGTGTCAACCGGCGAGAACCGCGTGAATCAAGTAGTGTAGTGATTCGCGCGGTTCTCGCAAAGACCAAGTATGTTGGGTGAAAATTTAAATTCATATTTTGTTTTTACTTTATTTAAAATTTAAGAGAATCAAAATCCTTCTTTTTTTTTCATTATCCAACCGACTCTTAAAAATTATAGGAGTTTTTTCTTTAAGAAACTTTAAGAAAACTATCTATAAAAATAATTAGATAGAATACCTTCAACCTTGTCAACTGATAGCGAAAGAACAAAATCAGGATACATACCAATACCTATTACAGGTAGAAAAATGGAGATGGAAACAAATAACTCACGCGGTCCAGAATCAAAAACATAAGAGTTTGGAGTATTAAATAATTTGTATCCATAGAACATCTGCCGTGACATAGATAATAAATAAATAGGAGTTAATATCATTCCAATTGCCATTACAAAAGTGATAGCTATTTTGGGCATTAAAAGATATTTTTGGCTGGTAATTAGTCCTAAAAAGACTATAACTTCTGCAACAAAACCACTCATACCCGGTAATGCGAGGGAAGCCATGGAAAAGCTACTGAACATCGTAAATATTTTTGGCATGGGGATAGCCACTCCGCCCATTTCGTCGAGATAAACAAGGCGTATTCTATCATAACTCGTTCCTGCCAAGAAAAAAAGTGCAGCACCAATAAAGCCATGAGATATTATTTGTAATATAGCTCCATTGAGTCCCGTATCGGTTATAGAAGCAATTCCTATAAGTATGAAACCCATATGAGATACAGAAGAATAGGCTATTCTTTTTTTTAAATTACGTTGGCCGGGAGATGTTGAAGCTGCATAGATTATTTGTATTGTGCCTACTATCATCAACCAAGGAGAAAATATAGAATGAGCGTGTGGTAATAATTCCATATTAATCCGAATCAATCCATACGCTCCCATTTTTAATAAAATTCCGGCTAGAAGCATACAAGTACTGTAATGCGCCTCTCCGTGGGTATCTGGTAACCATGTATGTAGCGGTAGAATCGGTGATTTGACAGCAAAAGCAATAAAAAATCCAATATAGAATATTATTTCCAAAGCCACAGGATACGACTGATTAACTGATGTTTCAAAATTTAATGTTGGCTCATTAGAACCATATAAACCGATACCCAGAACTCCCATTAAGAGAAAAATGGAGCCCCCCGCCGTGTACAAAATAAATTTTGTGGCTGAGTAGAGACGTTTCTTTCCTCCCCACATGGCTAAAAGTAGATAGACCGGAATTAATTCTAATTCCCACATGATGAAAAAAAGTAAAAGGTCCCGAGAAGAAAATGATCCTATTTGACCACTGTACATTGCTAACATCAAGAAATGGAATAATCGAGAATCCCGCGTAATAGGCCAGGCCGCTAAGGTAGCTAAAGTAGTGATAAATCCTGTTAATAAAACGGGGCCTATAGACAGCCCGTCTATTCCTAATTTCCAACGGAAATCAAAAAAACTGATCCATTTATAGTCGTCTACTAGTTGGATTAATGGATCGTCCAATTCGAAATGATAACAGAATGCATAGGTTGTTAGAAGAAGTTCTAACATGCATATACATATAGTATACCACCTAATTACCCTATTTCCTTTATGGGGAAGAAAGAAAATTAAGGAACCCGCAAATATTGGTAAGACTACAATTATTGTTAACCAAGGAAATTTGTTCGTGGTAAAGACAAGATACGCTTGGACCAAAAAAACCAGTGCCAAAAAATATTTGATTTTTTGGCACTGGTTTTGGCGGTAAAAAAAAAAAATGGACTCGGGTTTCTGTAACGTATTAATAAGCTATACCCATGCTGCGGGTTGTTTCATGCCATAAATAAACTCGAACACTCAAGAAATCTGTTGGGCAGGCGGATTCACATCTCTTACAACCGACACAATCCTCCGTTCTTGGAGCAGATGCTATTTGTTTGGCTTTACATCCATCCCAGGGTATCATTTCTAATACATCCGTGGGACAAGCTCGGACACATTGAGTACACCCGATACATGTATCATAAATCTTTACTGAATGCGACATTGGATCTATCCATTTTTGAACGTGATAAAGTTTCAATCTAGTAAATTGATAAATGAATTATATATTGAAATACTAGTACTAGATGAATCGATGAGTTCCTCGAGTTTTTTTATTAATCTACTTCTGGATTGACAGTGCCAAACTACTTTGATTTATTATCTTTACTTTATTGTGTGATAACACAATCATACCTTATGTGGCAGACATGCTAATTTGAATTATTTTTTTTAATTTTAATTGATGAAAATTCTAATCTAATTTATTTTATATTATTATAATTATAAAAAAGTATTACTTATTCAACAAATTAGATTGATTTATACGAGTTGATTTTCTGTTACGATAAATTGATGAAACAATAGCGAGTCCAATCGCAGCTTCAGCAGCTGCAATAGCTATAACAAAAATGGAGAAAATGGCTCCTTTTAACTGACGACTATCAAAAAAATCAGAAAATGTTACAAAATTGAGATTAACGGCATTTAATATAAGCTCAAGACACATAAGCGCCCTAACCATATTTCGACTTGTAATCAATCCATATAGACCGACAGAAAATAAATAGGCACTCAAAACAAGTACATGTTCGAGCATCATCAACCAACTCCTTATCAATCGCGATTCATTTCAATATGAACAACATTTTAACCAATTGGATTGACTAGTAACGATAACGAGTAATAGAATAGAATATAGAATAAAGGAATATAGTGGGAATAGATCGAACTAATAAAGAATTTCTATTTTATATACAACGTCAAATAGAAAAAGAAAATGCATGTGATAGCTCATAAAAAGGTTTTTCCATTTCGTTTCGAAAGAGTATTATTGACGAGCTACAGCAATTGCGCCGATTAACGCAACTAAAAGAATTATTGAAATAAATTCAAACGGAAGAAAAAAATCTGTTGATAAATGAATCCCAATTTGTTGACTATTACTTATCAGATCTTGCTCGATAATCTGGTTTGCTTTTGCAGTCCAAATAATCCCATACCATGACGTATCTGAAATAGTAGTGATTAGTGAAACAAAAATACTTGTACAGACCACAGAAGTTACTCCATCTCCCACGGTCCAAAGATGGAAATCTTTAGAATATTCTGAACCATTTACATTTATGAACATCACAGCAAAAATGATTAAAACATTTATGGCTCCTACGTAAATAAGGAGCTGCGCAGCGGCTACAAAATGTGAGTTCGCTAGAATATAGAATAAAGATATACAAACAAAAACCAATCCCAACGAAAAGGCAGAATAAATGGGATTGGGAAGTAATACTACTCCCAGACCCCCTAATATAAGACCTAATCCCAGAAAGACTAAAAGAAAATCATGTATTAGTCCAGGTAAATCCATTATATATAAAATAAGAGATAAATAAATCAAAATCTTTCATAACTTTATTGACCCGGTCAGGAAAAAGAGGTAACTCTACTTTTTAGACTAGTTGTTAATTAATTCTTAATTAATTATTATTAAACTAGATCAAAACGAGTTCTTAAGTTTTTATTTCAGGCAAATTTAAAATTGTTCGAATTGTGTAATCGTCAATTACTGACATTGGTAACCGACCCAAAGCAATTTGATTATAATTCAATTCGTGACGATCATAAGTAGAAAGCTCATATTCTTCAGTCATTGATAAACAATTTGTTGGACAATACTCAACGCAATTACCACAAAATATACATATTCCGAAATCAATACTGTAATTAAGCAATCGTTTCTTTCTAATATCAGTTTCCAATTTCCAATCAACAACGGGTAGATCTATAGGACATACGCGAACGCATACTTCACAAGCAATGCATTTATCAAATTCAAAGTGGATTCGGCCACGGAAACGCTCGGCCGTGATCAATTTTTCGTAGGGGTATTGAATAGTTACAGGTAAACGATTCGCATGTGATAAGGTAATCATGAAACCTTGACCAATATACCTAGCGGCTCGTACTGTTTGTTGGCCATAATTCATGAACTCAGTTACCATAGGGAACATATCGTGAATATCTATAAAAAATAGGATACTTGTTTCTTTCTCTTGTTTGAGACAAGTCGTGAATATAGAAGTCTTTTTTTTTACAGTGAAAGAAGTTGGGAAGAAGTTGTTAATAATAGATTACCTAGAGAAATAGGTAAAAGAAATTTCCATCCAAGATTTAATAATTGGTCCATTCTCAGCCTTGGTAAAGTCCATCTTGTTGCGATAGGAATGAACAAGAACAAATAAGTTTTAGCTAATGTAATAAAGATACCTATTATTGCCCCAAAAACTCTACCTCCTTTAGCAATTTCAAAAAGCTCAGGAAAAAATATGTACGGAATGGAAAGATTCCAACCCCCCAAGTAAAGAACTGTTACAAATAATGAAGAAACTAGTAGATTTAAATATGAAGCAACGTAAAATAAACCAAATTTGATACCGGAATATTCGGTTTGATAACCTGCTACTAATTCTTCTTCTGCTTCTGGTAAATCAAAGGGTAATCGTTCACACTCGGCTAGGGAAGAAATTAGAAAAACTAGAAATCCTATAGGTTGACGCCACAAATTCCATCCCCAAAAACCATATTTTGACTGCGCTTCAACTATATCAACTGTACTTGAACTGTTAGATAATCATAGTGGATGATAACATCACTGTTCCCATCCCTATTGCAGAACCGTACATGAGATTTTCATCTCATACGGCTCCTCAAAGGTCACAAATAAATCTAAGGACCCGCCCTTTATTATTTTTTTTCTTGATATGTTTGTAGGATAGAAAGATAGATAGAGATAAAAAAATCCATCGTAAGGTCCCTATTAGACACTGGAATTCTGTCTGCTATATTTCTAATAAAGTGCTTCTGAATTCATCTTATCTTTTAATTCTTATTTGTTGAATAATAACTTAATCTTTGAATAAAATATTTCTTGTAACAATATCAATAGACATTTCAACCTAACCTTTTCAATTACGAAAAATTAGACCCTGCATTAGTTCACGAATCATGACAAAAATTCTATCTCTATATAGAGATAGAAAAAAATAGATTTTTCTAGTGCATTCAGTCTTTTTTTTTTTTTTTTTCATTCCTATTCTCCTTTCTCAAAAAAGGGTACCTTAAACAAAGTTAAAGGATTACTTCGTTCTTGATAGTTATTTACTTAATCGGTGAATAGAAGTATACTCTGGATCGGAATCATGGGAAGTACTCCTTAATCATTTCTACCAATTTAAAGCCCCACTTAGAATTCTTTTTTTACAAAAAAAAAATACACTTACAAAATCTCTATTACGAATCCTTTGTGTACTTTAGTGTTCCTAGCTATCCACTCATTTTTATGAATCTACTTTCGGGTAATACATATATATATATA
>Ga0153966_100381_pt1:0-5000 | contig 18643 bp, 13 predicted proteins | sample TSFL050MetaG_FD_104738 | JGI IMG/M metagenome (GOLD analysis project Ga0153966, IMG submission 104738) | Attine ant fungus gardens microbial communities from Florida, USA - TSFL050 MetaG | ecosystem: Host-associated > Fungi > Mycelium > Unclassified | place: USA: Florida, Paynes... | reverse complement strand
ATAATGTCAGAAATTTTAATGTAGTATACACAATAACCATAATTTATTTATTATAGATTCCTGTTTTTATCAATTAACATTACTAAATCTGATTTTGGAGTTCATTTGGATAGTGATACAAAAAGACGATATCAAATAGTTTAGTACAAAGATTAATTTATAGCTTTAATTGATTGATACGCCATTTCCTTATTATTGGAGTATCCTAGACTGGGATGTAAGACAGCTAATATGTGTATGGGGTTGCTTGCATATAACATGGATATTTACAGATCATCGACAGAAGAAAAAAGAAAAAGATGATTGATAGAATAGAACATAGAACACCAGAATATATAAGAAACTCAAAATTTAAATCAGGAATACATAGATATCCTTAACATACTCAAACGGCTCCCATTATTGGTATCAAACCAACAGCGATTCATACAAGCTAAATCTTCTAATCGATAATTAGGCCAAAAAAAGAACTTTAATTTAATTACTTCATTTTTTTTTCTGTCGATATTTTTACTTTCATCCAAAAATTGACTCCAGTTTTTTAGCCTATTCTCCTTGCAAAAGAATTTATTTTTATGCACACCATTCTGATTCTTTAAATTCAAATTGAAAGAAATTAGAATTCTCAATTCTCTACGACGTCTAGACGATAAAATCTTTTCAGGAACAAGCAAATCAGAAGTATTTTTGTCTCTATTTAGAGTTTTTTTTTTATGTCTTGTAATGGATTCATCAAAATTTCTCTTAGCAACATCTTTGGGGTTTCGGTTACTTTGGTGCTTACTTTTATGAACCAATGAAATACCTATTATTTGATACATAAAAAACTGTCCGTCATTTTTTACAGATAGACGGGCAGGTTCCATAATTAATATTCCCTTTTTCGTTAATTGTGTAAGATTTAAACGCCTCCTCATTATATCCAGATTAATTTCTTTTCTTTGAATATAGGATATAGTTATTTTTCTTACATTTATGAGGCTAACAAGGAGACCGTATATCTGGATATTATTCATCATTTTTTGATTCAATTGATTCAAACGTCCGGTCCATCTTAACTGCAAAGGAAAATCTCCTTTAAAGAATGTTTTTAGTTTTTCAATCGAGTCTAAAAAATATTCTTCAATATTGTTTTGCTTCTTTAATTCAAAATATTGTTTTGAATTTGCTGGGCTAAATTTTAAAAAATTATCATCCTGCTCTTGCTTTGCCTTGCTATTTTGATTTTCACTAAAATTTGGTTCTATATTCAAATTAAAAAAAAGTAAGTTGCTTGGGATAAACCAAGGTTTCTCTTTATATTTATGATATAGCATCACAAACTCTGGAAAGAAAAAAACTTTCGGATTTGATATGAGGCGATTTAAAATTAAGAATTTTTCATTCATTCCCATCCAATCAAAAGACATTTCCATCCAATCAAAAAAGACCCTTTTGTAATTGATTTTGCAATTTGAATCAATTGGAAGATAAAAAATATGAAATTGATCCTTTATTTGGTCCTTATTAGGTTCAACCTGAATTTTTGTATTAAATTTCCACCCCAAATATTTTCTATCCGTATTTTTTTCTATATATATAATATCACTTTTTCCTAGATAATTCTTCATAGGAATATTCTTGAGTATGTTAAAAAAGTTTTCTTTCTTTCTGGTGGAATTTTCCTGCTTCTTATTTGTTTCTAATGATGTTCTATAAATACAGGATTTCTTCTTAGTTTCAGAATGAATATATTTATATGATAAAAGATCATATCTATAGTTTTTTTCAAAATTATCTTCTTTGTTTGATAATAAATAGACTTTCAAATTTTGTTTTTCTTTGTAATCAAAAAAAGGGTCTTTTTCATAGGAATACCATTTCTTTAAATCATTATTTTGAGAGGTATTTATCCCATTTCGCCATTTTTGGGAGACTAATCTAGACCATGTAATCTGAGATAAATCGTATTGATAATGACCTCTTAACCAGTTTTTCCATGGATTCATTCCATAATTTGGAAGTTTCTTATGTCTTATTTCGGAATCAAATATTCCTTCTTTTCCAAAAAAATCCTTTATTTCATTCTTAAGAAAAAAAGATGGTCCATTATATTGAAGAATAGATCTTACCTTATTGAAGTTAATTGCTTGGGTTTGTGATAATTTAAAAAATACATATTTTTGGGACAAGTAAGATAAAAAAAAATATATATGTGACTTTCGCTTACTATTTCTAAGATTATCAAATATCTTTTTTATAGTCATAGGCGAAATAAAGTCAATTTGGTTTTGTTTTGTTTTATTAATCCTTTCTTGATCTTGATTTCTTTTATTATTGTCAATGTATTTCTCAACAATTTTTTTTGTTGATTCCAAAAAAAGGTATAGAGTGATTCTGCGCATATTAATGATACATAGAAAGATATCAATGTATATTTTTTCAATGCAAAATTGAATTAATAATTCAATATTTTTTCTTTTGAATAGTTTCCAAATTTTTGGGGGTGATTCTCCATTATTCTTTTTATTTTTTTTCATTATTTCTATTTGATTTCTGATTGTGTTTTTTCTATCAATTTTATGTTTCATTTCTTCTTTTGCCTGTAAATAATTTGTCCAACCTGTAGCTCGATTTTGACTAAGTGATTCATGAATTATCTTATTACTGATATAGATTATAGAATCATTTTCTGTTTGAGTTTGACTTGATTCATATATTTCTCTCGGTATAAATAATGGAATTTTTGTTCCTTTTAAAAGTATTTGTTTGACAAATAAAACAGCTTTAGCTTGTTTCTTTGTTATTTTTTTTAAAACTCTTTGAACTCTAAAATTGAATTTTCTGATTTCGACTTTATAGTCTATATCTTTAAAAATAGGTTCAAAAAAGGAGGGTGTTTTTCGAGGAGGCCCAAAAGGATATTCTGTTTCCATTCCCAAAACTGTTAAAAAACAAGAATCAAAATCATCCTGTTGCTTTCGATCGCTATCAGAGAGTAGTAGTTTAGATCTGTGCCAAGGTTTCAAATGAAAAGGATATAGGATTTTGATCTGAAAACCTTCTCTTAACCAATTTTTAGGAAATTCCGTTTTGGAGAATTGAAGACCGTTATAGCTGCACTTTAGATAAATTTCTCTATTCCAATCTTGGAAATCCTCATACCATTCCGGAGATTGCCGTAATAAAATACGGCCAATATTCTTAACTATTATGAAAAAGGGTAATTTAATATATCTTCTAAAAATAGATTGAGCTAGTAATAGAACACTTCTTGTTTTTTGTGCATATGGAATGTTATCCCAGAATTCCATTGCGTCTTCCTGGTTATTTTTTTTTATTTGGAATTGTTGATCTAAAATTTCGAATTCTGACTTTTTACCCAACCAATCTCTAATATTAAAAAAAAGTTTCATTAGGTTGGATATAGGAAAAGGAAAATCCTCCATTTTTTCCAAAAAAAGGGGGGAATGGGGATTTCCTTGAGAGGGTCCCCAAATAACCATTTTACGCCTTTGAGCGCGCATAGATCCTTTTATTACGGCTCGGCGAAAATCCGGTTCTTCTAAATAACTTATAAAACCCGAATCTCTATTAAATTTTCTATAAAGATTATAATTCTTGAAATGAGACTTCTTAAAACTTCGTCTGGAACGAGTTAAAAAAGCTATACGTTTAAATCTTCTTGTTCGAAGTTGGTGATCCAGCCCTTGCATTACGCCTTGTTCTTTTCGTCGTTTTTTAAAATGTTGTTCCAGCTCATTGATTAATTTGTATGACCATCGAGGGGGTTTTTTACCTATTTTGTTTATTCCAATAGATTTTTTTTCACGCTTAGGGTTAGTTAGAATTGCGTTCAATGAAAAATTTAACCTATTATTTGAATCCATTTTTACTTGTTTTTTTTCTGATCTTTCGATTTTCTGTTCATATTCTGGAGAATTAGGATAGGGAAGAAGGATATCATGAATTTGATTTAGTTCAGATGTTTCTGTGCAATTTTCTATCGAAGTTTCGTTTATGATTGAAGAAGAAAAAAATTTCTTCATTCTTCCACGATACATCCCGTTTAAAAAGGGATCATACATTTTAACTAGGCAATTTTTGTTTTTAGGCTCAGTATTACCCAATTTAACTAGGAAATTTTTTTTTTTTTTAGTTTCAGCATTATACAATCTAGTTTTTGTTTCAAGTATATTTAGAGAAAGAAATACTGTCTCTAAAGTCTCAATTCTATTTATAAATTCATTATTTAAGCTGTTTTTTTTCTCTTTATTAGTATAAAGCCACTCGTTATATAGTTCATCAGCGGAGAGTTTTTCTAATGTAGACAACGATATCCTTCTTGCTATCATTTCCCCAAAAGTTGACAAACTGGGGGGATATGTAAAAGATATTCTTTGTTTTCCATCACTTTGGCATGTATAAAAAAAATATTGTGAGGCTTCTCTTCTTGCGGAGCCTTTAAAATTTTTATTTCTCTTTCTTATGTATCGTAATGGACGATTCCATCGATTATAATCGAAAAAAAAGGTCAAAAGAGGTTTTTCAAACAAAAAAAAGGATTTTTCTTCATCTTTTTTATTTTTTTCAAGTATTTTGAACTTCAAAATTTCTTGATTCCCATACATATAATCAACCTGTCTATTGTTATCAAATTCTTCTTCTTCTTCCATATCAAATTCTTCTTCTTCTTCCATTTTGTCGAGTTTGTTCAGTTTCTTACTAAAAATAGGTGATGGTATTCTGCCTAAATAGTAGACACAGGTAAGGAATAAGAAAATACTAAAGATACCGGCCATAGACATAGAATTTTTCAATTCTGACACAAGGTATTTATTAGATCGAATGTACTTACGAATATATCGATTTTGCCGTATCCAAACTAATAGCAATCCAATCCATTTCATGAATAAAATGTGACCAATTATCCAACCAACAAAACTACTTGTTACAAATAGCATCTTGCTGTTGCATCGAAACATAAAAATGTTGACTAATCTCGCTAGCATTGAACTTGG
>Ga0153966_100380_pt1 | contig 18695 bp, 19 predicted proteins | sample TSFL050MetaG_FD_104738 | JGI IMG/M metagenome (GOLD analysis project Ga0153966, IMG submission 104738) | Attine ant fungus gardens microbial communities from Florida, USA - TSFL050 MetaG | ecosystem: Host-associated > Fungi > Mycelium > Unclassified | place: USA: Florida, Paynes | collected... | reverse complement strand
TCCCCATGTCAGACAGCTTCTGCCCACATGTTCTCCCACACATGGCGGTTGCCTGATAGGCGTGTGATCAAGCTCAGATCATCACTCGATCCTTCCCATGCTTGTCCCTTTTATGATCATGACATTCCCATGTCGTAGTCGTTATACTCATATCGTCGTGTGGTCGTTAATTAATTAGATTTAATAAAGAAAAAGATAAGTGTCAGAGCGAATCATAACACAGCTGGTTTATAACAAATCTGATGCATCTGCCTCAACTCTCATTTTCTTATCCAGATCTGGTGCTGCCAGCACTGGTTCTGTTGTGAAAATTTCTTTTAGTCTTACAAACACTTTTTTTTGCTCCTTCTCCCAATGCTACTTTTTGTCCTTTCAGACCAACTGGTGCAATGGCTTGGCAATCTTTGCAAAGTCTTTGACAAATTGTTGGTAATAGTATGCCAAGCCCAAGAACTTTTGTATGTCTTTAATACATTGAGGTGTTGGTCAGTTTGTGACTCCTTCGATCTTCTTCTTTTCCATCTTAAACCCTTTCAGACCCACTATCACCTTCAGGAACCCTATCTCCCTAACTTTCCATGTGAATTTCTCCAGCTTTACATAGAGGTCATTCTTCTCTAGTTGCCTTAACACTTTCTCCACTATGTTATCGTATTCTTCCTCTGTTTCTATTGCCACTAGTATGTCATCAATGAAGGTGGCTACATCTTCTTTGTTAATCATATCTCTAAAGAGATCATTTATCATGGCTTGGAAGATAGCTGGTGAGTTTGTGAGTCTGAAGTACATCACTGTTGGTTTGAATGATCCCAGGTACATCGTGAACACTGCCTTCTATTCATCTCCTTCCTTGATTTGGACATTGTTTAACCCCATCACAAGTCCATCTTACTGAACACTTTCTTGGTCCCCATGCTATCTATTAGTTCTGATATTAGGGACAGGGAATAGCTGGTTTTGATCATCCTCTTCTTCATATAGTGGTAGTCTTGTACTATTCTCCTTTTTCTGTCCTTCTTTGGCACGAATAGTACTGGCAAAGTTTGTGGAGATTTTGAGGGCCTGATGTACCCTTTCTCTAGTTGGCTTTCTATGAATGCTTGTACTTCTTTCTTTTTGGTTCTGGACAAAGGGTAGATTCGTCCTTTCCTTAGTATGAAGTCCTCCTTAAAATCAATAGCATGATCCCAAGGCTTCCTGATTGGCATTTGCTCAGACTCTACTTTTTCAAACACCTTCAGCCACTTATGGAAACATCTAGGCACTATTTCTTCCACTTTCCTATGGTCATTCACAATCTCCTCCTCTCTTTTCCTTTTTTTCATTGTCCACCTTAGATTGTTTTCATCCTCCACCATAGTCTGCCTCTTCTTTATTACTTTCTTTTCCAATGCCTGTCTGCATAGGGATGGGCATCTAATCATTCTCACTTCCCCTGTTTCCCAATTTATCTCTGGGTTGTGTGCTATGAGCTATTGCATTCCCAGAATCACCTCTGTTTTTCCTAACTCATATACATCTATCCTAACTCATTCCACATGTCCTTGGTAGTACATGTTGACTTCCACCTCATGGATCACTGATCCCCCTTTGTTGTCGCTTCCATCCACATTTCTTATTTTAATTGGCCTTGTCAATTTTTCTAACTTGAAGCTCTGTATCATGAATTGCCTTTTCTCTCTAAGTCAATATTTATTTTTCTTTTCTTTTCTTTTTCATTTAATTATGTAATATCATTGTATCAGTAAACAAAGACAAATAATCGGACTTGTATAAGTAGCATACACAAAATAACAGGAACTCTAATGAGTTCTCTTTGTCAATTCTGACTTAGAGTAGAGTCAAGTCTGAGGTTGCTTACCAAGGACTGAACTCTTACACCCTGTTTTTCTGCTAGCCTTTTGCTCATGAATAGGCCCATTGCCCTGCTATCTAACAGTGCTTTTACCAATACTCCACTATGGATATTCACCTTTTCTAGTCCAATATTCAGCCAAACTTCTCTCAATGGTTTTGGTGTCCATTTCACTTCCCTCTCAGTGTAGTGATCAGAGTCCATTCTATTCTGTCCATATAGTACACTGTATTTATTATGGGAGGCTAGCTAAGGGCTTACTGGTCTCCTTGATCTTTTGATGCCTTTTGTGTCCCTCCTCTCATCTCCTTTGGATTTCTGCAGTATTGGGCCATGTGCCCAAACATTCCACAGTTGTAGCACCTCTGATCTTTTTCCCACCTCCTTCCCCTATCCACATCCATTGCATTGTGGTCTCGACCCCCTAGTCTTCTTCCTTCTCTCCTTCTCAAATCTCCACCAAATCCTTCCCTTGGTGCTCCATGAAAACCCCCCTGGTGTCCGTTATTCCAGAAGGGCCTAGCCCCTCTGAGTGGTTGTGCCTCTGGTGGTCTAGCCACCCACGCTGCTCCCTTTCCCCCTAATACCTTTTCCTCAGCTCTACTCTGCCTTAGGTTTCTATCTAGTCTCACTGATCTCTTTCACCATTCTTCAATTGTCATAGGAGGTGATTTTGCCTCTGCCAGCCTCCTTCAAATGTTCTCATTCAACCCCCTCTTAAATTCTTCTATGAGGGATCTTCCCTTATAACTGCTTCCTCTTGACACCTTTTTGAAAATTTAGATGTACTCATCACACGTCCATCCCCTCTGTTCTAATAGCCTCAACTCATCTACCTTCCTCAACTCCTTGTTGAACTCCCTGAACTCCTCCTTCATTTTGGTAAAAAGCTCCTCCACTTTTTCCACCATTGACATCCCCTGTCTCCTTTCTTCCAGTATATTCTCCTTCCAAACTTCTGCCACTCCTCTCTGTATGTATGTCAGTACCCACAATATCTTCTCCTCTTCACTGCTTCCCTTCATCCTCATTCCTATATATAGGCAGCAGGCATTGATGAATCCCACCACCTTTTCCCTTTCTCCATTGAATAGTAGGGGCTTTACCACCTCTCCCTGACTTTGCCCCTTTAATAGGAGCTGCTTAATTACCATCATGTGTTGAGCAAGGTATTGAAGAATTTGGTTCATGGTTAGACCCCCTTCTTGTTGTGGTTGTTATTGTTGCTATTGTTGCTGTTGGGGTTGCTGACTCTGAGATGATGATTGGTGGGATATAAAGTTATTGTCCCAGGTAATTTCTTCTTCATCTGTGGTTTCCTCATATGAGAAGTGATCATCTTCTTCTGAACTAATCTTTTATACCTACTAGGGAGCATATCTTCTCCCAGCTAGGCACCTACTTCTCTACTGACTACTGTCCTAGTACTAGGGTTATACTATTGCTGCAAAGATGCGAACCCCTAAACTAAACAGCTCCTTAAGGGATGACTGTCACTCCTCTGTGTGTAGAAACTACAATGAGCTCCCAGCATAAGGTTTATAATGTAAAAGAAAAAACAAGTATATTAACAAGCCTGCTCAGTTGCTAGGTCTGGTCTCAAGATAGGGCCTGAGCTTGGTCCCAACTTATCCACCTCTAGGGTCTAAACTTCCTGGTCAGTCCCCTTAAGCCTAGGGCCTAGCTATATCATAGTGGTCATTGGTTGCAATGACCAGCATACCAAGGACAATGATAGAGTAAAGGATAAAGAGTGCATAGGGTTTGTGATGAACAGTACAGAGTATAGGGTATTGAGTTCTAATGTAATGAAGAGCTTAGTCAGGATGACTGGGCTTATCACACTCAATATTATGAAAGAACAAAGAGAACTTAATGGAGTTCCTCTGTGAATTGCTTTACCTACTTATACACAAATGTTATTTGTCTATATATATGCTTAAGTAATTTTCCACAATCCTTCTAGAAAGTTCCATCATGTGATCTTTATCTTATCTTATCTTATCTCCCATTCTATTTTTAGCATCACTTGTCTAATCCATTAGAGAAGAGTTTCCATTCTTTCCATCCCTCTAGTCATATAATTTTTGAACTGGGCTGGTTCATGACACTATGCATCCTTTCTATCATACCAAGTACTTATCTCTTTCTCATACTTTCCTCTTGTTCATAATTTTCTCCACCTCCCATTCCTCTTTTCCCTCAATTACTACTAGTTGTGGCACTTTTTTTCTTTGCCCCTTGTTATGATTCACTCTGACACTTATTCTTTTTTTTTATTAATTTAATTAATTAATGATGATATGACTTATGAATATGATATGGGAACATCAGGATCTAATAAAAGGACAAGCATGGGAAAGGCATGTGTTGATCACACACCTATCAGACAGCTGCCATATATGGGAGAATATGTGGGCAGAAGCTGTCTGACATGGGAAAATACTCAGGACTTGACAGATGGTAGTCCATAGATACCTTGTTCTCTCTTAGAATAGATTAGTTACAGCCACATGTACAAGTATAAATAGCTAGTCAATTCATAGAGGGAACTTAGTCGAGTTCTCCTCGTCTTTTACCTCATACCCTCTAAGGGGGATCCAGGATTGTCCTATGGGTTCTGACATTAGAACTCAACAACCATCATATCCTGTCTGCTCAACACCTCTTCAATGAGGTCATCAGATTCTTCCTCAATTGTTGGGCATGAACCTGTTCAGTCATAGTGAAAGATGCCGGGCCCTAAGCATAAAGAGGACTGACCAGGAAGTTTAGACCCTAAAGGTGGACGGCTATGGACCAGACCTGGGTCCCTGCCTAGACCAGACCTGTGAAATGGGTACTGTTAGATAGGCATAGTGTTCTTAGTAGTAGCCAGGTGATGGTGGCCCATTATGGTCGTTCTACTCACTGGAGTGGTGACCGGTCACTAGGATGGCACCTAGATTAGGGGTGGTCTTCTTAGGCCCACTAGTTTAGTAATATTAGGGCATTAGTTGGTAAGACAGTAAGAGTCTAGCTGGGTGAAAGTTGAGTGCCCCAGTAGATGTAGTTAAGAGAAGGCTCATGCAAAAGAAGTTGATGATGAGATGTTGCTTTGTCTGGAGCTCCCTGGAGTAGAGTTTTTCTGAGGTCGTTTGGTTGGTAGAAAGGAGACCAATGGCGGGCACAATAGAGAGATAGAGAAATAGTGGAGAGATATTTGAAATAAAAATGATATATTGGGAATAACAAGGGAATACAAAAGAAAGAAAATGACATAAAGGTTGCCAGACACTAGTGAGAGTGACCTGAGGTTATAAATAGAGAGAGAAGCAGAGATAGAGAAGTTGATGGACAGAAGGTATCAATAACATAAGACCTGCAAGATATGGCCCAGGCAGTCAAAGAGATAGCAGAGAGCTGAGGAGGGGATCGGCAGCCTATCACCGGCCAACAGTCTAACAGTAGATGTTGAGGGATAAAAACCAGATCATGTCAAAGGTCCAAAGACTGGTAGCCTTGATGACAGGGCCAGTGGAGTATAGTTGATAGCAGAGAAAGGATGCCAAGGAGTTTGATTATCCACCCAAGAATCAGAAGGAACTGTGAGGGTGAGAAGTGGAACCTTGCGCCCAAAATCAGAGGGACTTGGTGGAGGGTTTGTGGACACCAGAGATAGACATAAGGCCTACAAGATTTGGCCCAGGCAGTTGGGAGTCAGCACCAGATAGTGTGTATGACGAGAAATGGGTCCAGTACGCAGAAGTGCCCAGGCTAGTAGTAATAAGACCTGGAGGGGCTTAGTCATAAAGGAAATCAACGAACAGAGAAGCTGGGGCAAGTTAAGTCCTTAAAGACGGTTAGTCCAAAGAGTAGGACACCGTGGAAGTCCCAAAAAGCCTCAACATAGGTGAGGGCAAGTGAGAGACGTAGGAGAGAGGGAATAAACCTTGAAGAGGGGATTGTGTCTAGGCTACGCTGCCGATAATGACCAGAACCTTGGAGAGAAGAAATCAGTGGCTGATACAGGCCAAAGATTTGCATGGTAGTTGAGAAATAGTAGAGAGAAAAGGATGTAAGACCCTGGACTGGGCAGTTGGCAAGATAGAGTGTAAGACCTGCGAGATTTGGCCCAGGTAGCAAAAAGAGGAGAGTCCAGCCTGATAAGCTGAGGAGATAGAAATAGTACAAAGGCCAGTTAACAGAGGTCTGGCAATAGTGGAAGTTTTACGCTGGTTAACAAGGTCCAGCAAGTTATATTAGTTAGTGTATTTTATTACATTTTCAAACTGTGCCAATGAAAGCCAGTAGAAGTTTTGCATGGGTCAGAAAACTCCAGAAACTTAAGTTATATTAATAGAGAAAGTGTAAGTCCTTGAAGAGAGACAGCTAGATATAATTTTTCTATTTATTTATAAAATTATAAAATAAATAAAACAAAGCAGAAAATGCCAGAGGGCAAAAGTCTTGTACCGCCCTGAGGAGAGGATAGTGAGAAAAGGGGGTGGAAATTAGTAGAAAAATAGCAAAATTCTTTTTAGAAAGGGATTACCAGGACGTCAATCTTTGAGGAGGGAATAGTAGGGGAGGTAGACTATGGGGAGTAGGCACCTAGTGTGAGGACAACGATGGGTTAGAGTTGTAGGAGGCATGACTAATACAGCAGGAGGCACAAGTGCTGTAGTCAGGAGACAAGCTGTGGAGGGACGCAGAAGTGACACAGTAAGTACAACAATGTCACAACAACAATACAGGCATCAGACAAACACTTAGGGGATATGACCTTACACTGTAAAGCATAAGAAATTTTTTTAAGCTAATAAAAAGAAGGGGGAAAAAAGAAAATATTAAATCAATAAAAATTTAATAATAGGAACGTTTGTCAAGGATGATGAACCTTAAGGAGGGGATAGTGTTATGATTCACTTTGACACTTATTCTTTTTCTTTATTAATTTAATTAATTAACGGCAATACAACTTATGAACATGACATGGGAACGTTAGGATCTAATAAAAGGACAAGCATGGGAAAGGCACGTGTCAATCATATGCCTATCAGGCAGCCACCATGTGTGGAAGAACATATGGGTAGAAGCTGTTTGACGTGGGAAGATACTCAGGACTTGACAGATGGTAGTCTGTAGATATCTTGTTCTCTCTTAGAATAAGCCTTAGCATAGCCACATGTAATTATATAAATAGCTAGGCAATTCATAGAGGGAACTCAGTCGAGTTCTCCTCATCTTAACCTCATATCCTCTGAGGGGGATCCGGGATTGTTCTACGGGTCCTAACACTTCTCCACTTGTAACTTATATCTTCATACTCTACTGACGTTGACTACTGGGTATATCTTAACCATACTAGGCAATTCTAGTTCTACTGCATTGCTAGAAATAATTATCTTCACTTTGTAGGGTCCCACAAAATGTTTGGTGAACTTTTCTATATGTCTTCCAGCTATTTGGTACTCTAGATCTTTAGTGCTGAGTAGCACTAAGTTGCCTACTCTGTATTCCTTTACTTCTCCTCTTTCTCTGTCTACATACCACTTTATGTCCTTCTGTGCCTTTTGTAGTGCTGCCTTAGCTTCTTTCTGCACATTTCTCATTCTTTCTGTGAATTTCTCTGCCCCTTCATATTTTCCCTTCTTTCTCATCTCAAATCCCATTCTCAGATCTTGTCCTTGGTTTGCCTTAAAGGGTGACACTTTAGTTCCCATGTGCACTTTGTTATTATAGGCAAATTCAGCTGTCTCCAACCATTCTGGCCATTGCTCTTGTCAATGATTAATGAACATACAGAGGTACTGTTCCAACTCTTGGTTCATTCTTTCTGTCTGGCTGTTTGTTTGTGGGTGAAATGCCATAGACAACTTTGTTTTGATTCCTAGCATGTGATTTAATTCCCTCATAATTGTAATAAAATGGCAAACGAGCTAGAGAATCCATAGTAGTGGAATATTTTATTTCTTTTTCTTTTTCTTTTATTATGTAATAGTATGAAGTGCATGGGACACTATGACTCAAAAGAAGTCTGTGAGATAATTCAAGTAGACAAATACTAGTAAACACAGATTCGTGTATAAGTAGCTAGGTATCAGGATCTGTAGGACAATCCCGGATCCTCCTCAGAGGATATGAGGTTAAGACAAGGAGAACTCAACTGAGTTCCCTTTATGAATTGACTAGCTATTTATACTTGTATATGTGGCTGTAACTAATCTATTCTAAGAGAGAACAAGGTATCTATGGACTACCATCTATTGAGTCCTGAGTATCTTCCCATGTCAGACAGCTTCTGCCCATATATTCTCCCACACATGGCAGCTGTCTGATAGGTGTGTGATTGACATGTACCTTTCCCATGCTTGTCCCTTTTATTAGATCCTGACATTCCCATGTCATGTTCATGATTTGTATTGTCGTTAATTAATTAATTTAATAAAGAAAAAGATAAGCATCAGAGCGAATCATAATACTAGGCCAATTAGTGAGGACTCTAACAAGTTCTCTTTATCAACTCTGACTTAGAGTGTGAGCTTAGATTATTTCAATCAACGTTCACTACACTAGAACTTGTTAACATATCCCAAGCACTAATCACCTCAATCTCCACTCAACTCTTACTCTCATACATTCAACCATTGACCGGTGATCAACTCTGATCACTAGTCACCTCCATACATAGCTGGACCACAGGCTTAAGTGGGCTGACCAGGAAGTTTAGACCCTGGAGGTGGACGGCTGGGACCATACCTGGGCCCTAGTGTAGACCAGACCTTATAACCAGGTGGGCTTGGTAGTTACTTGTAAAAACTTTGTTTTATCAGCCTTGTGCTGCTGGTCCATTGTGACTAGTACATGCAGAGGAACATTGTTGCATCCTTAAGAAGACAATTAGAGTAGGGATCTTCCCTGAGAAGTGATAGTGTAACCCTAGTATTAGGGCAGTAGCTAGTAGGGCAGTAGGAACCTGGCTAGGTGAAGATTTGCGCCCCAACAGACATAAGTAGTCAGTAAAATAAGCCAGCTGAAGAACATTAGTTAGTAAAACCTGCAACATTTATATCCTTTTTACTACACAATAAATTCACCCTTCTAAGTACAACACACCATGTCCTTAGAAGTATACAACAATCTACTGAGCAAAATGCTCAACACCTGGCGAGCACTCACCAAAATAAAATCAGAATTGGAAGGAAGGGAGGGAAAGAAATGTTGGAGATGTAAGCAGTTTGGCCACCTGGCCAAAGACTGCAGAAACAAGGGAGGAAGAGTAAAAGAAAAGAAGAAAACAACAAATAGGTTTGAAATATTAACAAGCAGGGTAATGCAATGCAGGGTGAAGGAGGTGAGACAACAGAAAGTAATGGAAGAAAGGAGGCAATTCTTTAGGTGTGGAGAGGAAGGGCACAAGAAGTGGGAGTGTCTGAAAGGAAATAAGAAGAGGAGAGAAGGGGCAGCATCCTACAAGAAGTATGGGGAAAGATAAAGGAGCATTGTGGGGCAAAAGGACTGCTGCCTAGAGGAGCAGTCATGAGCATGGAGGGATAGACAATGAGATAGGAGGTGGTAATGCTTGTAGAATGTAGGGGATGTAACTATAAGGGGATGAAGACTTAGAAGAACTAGGGGCAAGGGTTCCTAAGTAAGGAGCAGTTGTGTAATATGTGGTGTGGAAGATGCAAAGAGGCATGGAATTAGAGAGATATGGAGGCGGCATGTGGAAGAGCAGAGAGAGTGAAGTGTGGCGCTGATGAGGGGTGGTAAAGTAAATAGGGATTTGGGTTTTGGAATGGGTGTGTAGATAGAAATATAAATGTGCTTTACTGTCTTTACAAAAGTGGGTACTACTGAGTCAGAGAGGCAAAATCTCCAAGTCGTTCCACAATTGTGTGCAATTGAGTAGGCACTGGAGAGGTAATCAAATATAAAAGGGAGGAGGGGGCTCACAAGATAGTAAAAGTTTGTTATTTAGATACTAGAATGAAAGATATTTTTTTCTAGTTTCCACTTGGGAGCACTCTCACTGGTTGGATCTCAAAGGTGTGCGTTCTTCTCACACCATAGTACTACCATCTAAGGTACTAGTCTAATAGGCTGGCTCACCATTGATACAGCAGTCCTATCTAGATCTCATGTTGTCCTCATGCAAGCTCACTCTCAACTGACCATACAGTTGGCAACTTACTCCAAAAACATGTAGCGAGCAGTTCAGCTCCTAGTCCAAGCAAATGCCCAAGTCCTCCTTTAGAGTGGGTATCCCTTGAGGGAAGTTTTATAAAGTTTTTATAAAAAGAAAGAGGGGAAAAGAGCTCTTAGTCACTCAAGTCGAGTTTCAGCTCTAGAGCAACAAAGGGCAAAGATGGGGGTTCTTCTTCTTCCTATCCCTTTCCGATGATGTTCAGTGTATCTTTGTTTTGTTCTTCTACATTTAGACTGCCAATCAGTACTGATATGTAACCTTTGATGGTGTTCCTATTATAAACCAGGGGTCAGTTACCTGATGACGTCATTATCAAGGGAACTGCTTCTAAGGTCGAGTTCGCTCTTGAGAGCACTTCTAGGGGAGAGTCCGTCTTATAGATATGATATGAGACCATCTGGAAAGCATTATGAGGTACTGATAGTAGTGATCGTGGCCACTACTCCGCTACTTGGATAGTGTTCTTGAGTACACGATCAGACTTCTAGTGGTTATGTCTGGGGAGCTGATTCTCTCTCGAGAGCCATTTATTATGATTATTAGGTTCCAAATGTCACTTATATTGCCAAAATGAATTGTCCGGCGTGACAGTGCATGTGGAGGAAAAGACGCGGTAGTATGGAAGGTAAAGAAGAACAAAAAAGAGGAAGTTTTCTGTCTGCCCTGCAAGACAGGAAAGAAAACACTGTGGTGGAATTGGGGTAGGAAGTTGGAATGATCAGTGCCTAGGGCCCAGGGAAAGAGGGCTGGAATCACTGATCTGGAGAAAAGGCAGAGAGAAGTCAGAAGGACCTTGAAGGGTCTGCGGGAAGTGTAGATGCAGATAGAAGTGGAGAAGATCGACACTCATGAAGGAATATCAGTGAAAGTGTTGCTAAACAGTAGGACCACGGGCCTTTTCATAAGCAAGAAATGCACAGAAAGGGAAGGCTTCAAGTTGATAAAGTTAGAGAAGCCAATATTAGTGAGAAATGTAGATGGTACAGGGAATAGTGGAGATGCAATTTTGCATGAAGTAGAAGTGAATGTATACTTCAAGGGGCATGTAGAAAGAGTATGAATAGATGTGTGTGACCTAGGTAATATCGGGAATGCCTTGGTTATAGGCACACAACCCAGAGATAGATTGGGAAAAGGGGGAAGTGAAGATGACAAGATGTCTACCCATTTGTGTGTAATGACAAGTTAGTCAAGACAACTGGCTTATCACACTCAATGTTATGAGAGAACAAAGAGAACTCAATGGAGTTCCTTTGTGGATTGCTCTACCTACTTATACACAATTTCTATTTGTCTATGTATACACTTAAGTAACTCCCCACAATCCTTCCAGAATGTTCCATTATGTGTGTCAGGACCCACGGAACAATTCTGGATCCCCTTCAGAGGGTATGAGGTTAAGACAAGAAGAACTTGACTGAGTTCCCTCTATGAATTGCCTAGCTATTTATATAATTACATGTGGCTATGCTAAGGCTATTCTAAGAGAGATCATAGTACCTATTACCTACTATCTGTCAAGTTCTGAGTAATTCCCCACATCAGACAGCTTCTGCCCACATGTTTTCCCACACATGGCAGCTGCCTGATCAGCATGTGATCAACCTCAGATCATCACTCGATCTTCCCATGCTTGTCCCTTTTATGATCATGACATTCCTGCATTGTGTTCATGATTCGTATTGTTGTATAGTCATTAATTAATTAAATTAAATAAAGAAAAAGATAAGTGTCAGAGAAAATCATAACAATGTGATCCCTATCTTATCTTATCTTATCTCTCATTCTATTTTTAGCATGCTTTGTCCAATCCATCCAAGAATAGTTCTTATTCTTCCCATCCCCCTAGGTGTACTATTTTTGTTCTAGGCAGGTTTATGACATTGTGGATGATATGTGGACAAAAAAGAAATGGGCCCAGAAATTCGAAAGAGAAGAAAGGAGAAGAAAGAAGTTCAAGGGAACGAAATTGAAAGAATTAGATAGACAGCAGATAAGAAAGAAGACTGGAAAAGAGAGAAGAAGATAGAACTAGATCATAGAAAGGTAGAAGCAATAGTACCTCAAAAGTCCCACAAGTGGCTGAAGATGTTTGGAAAGGTGGAGTTGGAAAGAATGCCAACAAGAAAGATATGGGATCATGTCATAGATCTCAAGGAGGAGTTTAAGACCAGCAAAGTATGGGTGTAATAAAATGGCAGGCAAGCTGGGGGATCCATGGTGGTGGAACATTTTATTTCTTTTTCTTTTTCTTTTATTATGTAATAATATGAAGTGTGCAGGACACTATGACTCAAAAGGAGTCCATGAGATAATTTGAGCAGACAAATACTAGTAAATACAGATTTGTGTATAAGTAGCTAGGCCAATTAGCAAAGACTCTAACGAGTTCTCTTTGTCAACTCTGACTTAGAGTGTGAGCTTAGATTATTTCAATTGACGTTCACTACAATGATGTTATGAATCACCTTTTTTCTCTAAATCAATATTTATATTTATATTTATATTTATTTAATTTAATTATGTAATATTGTTGGATCAGTAAACAAGAACAAATAATTGGACTTGTATAAGTAGTGTATACTAAATAACAGGAACTCTAATAAGTTCTCTTTGTCAACTCTGACTTAGAGTGTGATTGAGGTTAAGGTTACTCAATCTAAGCTGAGATTATTACATGTAATGCCTGCTGCAAACTGTTGTCCCTTATCTGAGATAATACTATCTGGTAATCTGTGTAACTTCCAAATGTTATCTCTAAATAATTCTTCTATGCTTGTTCTCTCTGTAGTAAGTATGAAGTGTACCATCTTTGTGAATCTGTCTACTACTACTAAAATTGAGTCATATCCTTGAGCTAAGGGCAACTTTGTAATGAAGTCTGTACTAATGTAAGTCCAAGCTTTCTCTGGAATTGAATTCAGTATTAGTTTTCCTGCTAGTGGTTGTGTTCAATTCTTATTGTGTTGACAAGCATCGCATTCCTCCACATACCACTTCACTTCCCTAGTGACCCCTGGCCACCAGAAATTCCACGTTACCAATTCAGCTATTTTCTACTGTCCTCCATGTTCTCCCATAGATATATCATAATGTAGTCTGATCACTTTTGCTTTTAATTTCTTGTCTTTAGGAACATTGTCATAAACCAGCCTGAACCTAAAATTGTATGACTATGTAACAATTCTTAGCTTAGGCTATGTAACCTTAATCTGAACCACACTCTAAGTCAGAGTTGATAAAGAGAACTTGTTAGAGTCCTTATTAGATTTTGTACACTACTTATACATGTTTAACTATTTGTCCTTGTTTACTGATCTGACATTATTACATAATTAAAAGAAAAGAAATATAAATATTGACTTAGGGGAATTTGACAGTTCATAACAGACTAAAGGGATAGGAAGAACTCTTCTCTGATGGATTAGATAAGGGATGCTAAAAATAGAATGAGAGATAAGATCAGATAAGATAAGAGTCGCATGATCTGGTCACATGACAGGTCACATGATGGAACCTTCTGGAAGAATCATGGAAAATTACTTAAGCACACACATAGACAAATAAAATTTGTGTATAAGTAGGTAGAGCAATTCACAGAGGAACTCCATTGAGTTCTCTTTATTCTCTCATAAACATTGAGTGTAGTAAGATGGACATCTTGACTAGCTTATCATTATAAACATATACTTTCCCTTTTTTTAATATCAGGCCATCTTCCTAATGCCATTTCTTATCTCACAACATCTTTACACCCACTTGCTTCATTTCTTCCACTGCTTTCACTACTTCATCCTCTATTGCTTCACATTTCCTTACTTTGTCCAGTAAGTCTACCCCTTCTATGATTACTTCTGCTATCCTAATCCTCTTTGTCTCCAACTATTCTTTCTTTACCAATATCTACTCCTCATTATCCTTCTCCACTCCAACCTCCCAATCTAGTCTTCTACTCAACCTGTCTGCCTTCCTCATTTTACTCCCTGGAATATGCTTTAATATAAAGTTAAACCTTGATAAGTACAAAGCCCATTGCACTTGTTGGTGATTCAACTTTTGATTGCTCATAAAGTACTCTAAGTTTTTGTGGTCCATCCATACTTCAAATTTGCTCTTAGTTCCTTCCAGAAAATGTCTCCAAGCTTCTAAGCATTGTATCACAGCCAACATCTCCTTATTGTGTATTTTATAATTTCATTCTGTTTTATTCAATGACTTAGAAATGTAGGCAACTGGTCTCTATATATTGTTTTTGCACTTAATAGACAATACTCCTCCTGTTGCAAAACTAGAGATATCCACCTCCACTCTGAATTCCTTGTCCAATTCAGGTGCAACTAACAAGGGCCAACTCATGAAGACCTTCTTTAACTGTTCAAATGCTTTCTGCTGTTTGACTCCCTGGTTCCACTTCTTGTCCTTTCTTGTTAGATTATTTAAGGATCGGGCTATCTTTGCAAAGTCCTTCACAAATTGCCTATAATAATTTGTGAGACCCAAAAACTTTCTAACGTCCCTGACTATCTTAGGTATAGGCCAGTTCAACACTCCTGCCACTTTATCCTCCTCTATCTTAATCTTTCCCTAACCCATTATCACTCCCAAGAAATTCACCTTCTGTACCTTCCAAGCACATTTCTCTGGTTTCATATATAGGTCATTCTTCTTCAATCTTCTCAACACTTCTTCCACAATTTCATTATGTCTCTCCTCTGTTTCTGTTCCTACCAACACATCATCTACAAAGGCTGCTACCTTTTCCTCATTGATCATGTCTTTCAGGATTTCATTCATCATGCCTTGGAATGTAGCAGGCAAATTTGTCATTCCAAACAACATCACTACTGGCTCATACAACCCTATATGAGTAGTAAAGGCCACCCTCCACTTATCCCCTTCCTTGATTCTCACATTGTTGTAGCCCCACTGGAGATCTATCTTAGTAAACACACTCTTGTTTCCCATAGAGTCTACTAAATCTGTAATAACAGGCAGAGGATAATTATTCTTAATTGTCTGCTTATTGAGTCTCCTGTAGTCCATAACCATCTGCTTTCCCCCATCTTTCTTGCTCACAAAGAATACCCACAACATTTGAGGTGACTTAGAAGGTCTAATATATCTCTTCTTTAGATGCTCATCAACAAACTTCTGTACCTTTTCCTTTTCATTCCTGGAAAGAGGGTAGACTCTTGTTTTACTTGCTCTGAAGTCATCTCTGAGATTGATCACATGATCCCATACTTTTCTAACTGGCATCCTTTTGGACTCCACCTTCCCAAATACTTTTAACCACTTATGGAACCTTTTAGGTACTATTTTCTCCACCTTCCTATGATTTGCTTCCATTTCTTCCTCCCTTCCCTAATCTTCCTTTTTGTCTACTGCCTATTTGACAATCTTTTTTTCTTCTTCTCTTGTCTCTTTCTTTCCCCTTATCTTCACTGCTTTTCCATACAGTGGTGGACATCTTGTCATTCTCACTTCTCCTTTTTCCCAGTCTATCTTGGGATTATGGGCCACTAACCATGGCATGCCCAAAATTACATCTGTTTTTCCTAATTTACAGACATCTATTCGAACTCTCTCTACATGTCCCTTGTAGAACATGTTTACCTCCACCTCATGAGTAATTGTACCTCTGTTGTTGCTGGTACCATCCACATTCCTCACTTGCATTGGCTAATTCAACTTGATCAGCCTATAGCCTCCCTTCTAAGCTAAACTTCTGCTCATAAACATTCCTGTTGCTCTACTGTCAAGCAATGCCTTCACCATCCTTCCTTTGTAGATATCTATCTTCTCTATTCCCACCTGCATCCATACTTCTCTTAGAGGCTTAATATTTGCCTCACAACTCTCACTTCCCTCCTCTGCACTGCCTTCTGATTGACAGTTCCTGCCACACTCTCTGGATTAGTGATTCCAGCCCTCCCCTTCTGGGCCCTAGGCACTGACCATTCTAACTCTCCACCCCAATTCCACCACAGCACTTTCTTTTCTGTTCTACAGGGCAGACAGAAAACTTCTTCTTTCTCATTTCTCTCTACCTTCCCTCCCACTACTGTGTCACTACTATGTCTGTCACAAACTTCATTTGGCCATAACTCCACAGATACTTGCACGATTCCCACGATCTAAGATGCGTCGGAAAGCCCTTAAGAAGACCTTTTGAACGATGCCCAAAACGTGTCAAAGCAATCAGTACTCATTGAGATATCAGTTAATCAGTGCCGGACACTGATTGGCAGATATCTCGGGAACCGCCGAACACAGACATTTGCTTCCATATGCATATGGAAGCTCTCTTCAATACGCTTCTGACAACCATAAATAGACCTTAGGGCGATAAGATCCTGTGGAGATACAAGAACCTCAAGGTTTGGCATAACACTGATCTATTACCTATAGATACACATCAATCCTTGAACACAAACAAGGACTGCTCCTTTTATGATTAAGTTATCTCTATTTCAGACACAAAAGAACTGCCATATGTAGAACAATAGGCAGTAGAACATGTGATGCTCTGTTTAGGTGTACAAACTATCCTTTCATGTATATAAGGCTTCATAGTCTGAGGATTAGACCTCAGACTTAACAACATCTTTTGTTGCTTACTCTAACTTGCCTTCAAACCCTTGAGAATCAATAACTCTTCAATTACAAACTAAGTAAGTGACCTTTTGTGATAGAGTTCCCACTAATTGTTCTACACTACTTATACAATTTATCTATTTGTACATGTTATGTTTCTCTCATGTTGTAAGGGGACAAAAGAGGTAGCTTTAGTTAACTGTGTCAAGAATAGAAGAATAATAAGGCAGCCCTCAATTGCATGCTAAAGAGTTAGTAGGGGAGAGAAAGAAAAAAGGGTATTAAAAAAATGATTAAATGAAGATGGCTTAGCTGTAGTTCTAAAAATAGCATAAAGATCATAAGATTGATCTAGATCTGCCTGGCAACAAATTTCTCTAAGGTGTCCACCTTTATATACCATAACAAGCTCCCTAGTAGATATAGTCAGTAAACTACTCCTGGGCCTTATCATACTCAATCCATCCCTTATCTGTACCCCCACACCAAACCTTATGAGTGTGATATAGGCTGAGTGAAAGACTAGCCAGGCTTTCCAAGCCTCCTACCCTGCCAAAGATCATCTAAGTTATCTTCACTGTTAGGCTCTAGAATAAGTAGGAATTTATAGTATAAATTGTCCTAACTAGTCTCTCACCAAGATCAACTCTTACACTCATAGAACATTGCATACAACAACTCTAGAGCTTATGAGATAAATGCAAGAGCTAAGAAGGCCTCCCTCTTATCTATCACTCTCCACTCTGAGTAATATATTTAACTTTACAAACAGAGGAGACTCAATTAGACTCAAAGAAGGAAAATGCGATCTCCTCTAGCCTCTCTTGCTGCTCTCCTCTGAAGTATTTCCATATAGGCAATGACAGCACTGCCTTCCAGCTATGCATCACCCTCCTAAATCTATCTATGTAGTTCTGCTCCACTACCACCTAACTTCATGGTCTGTCCATTCTGTATTTATCAGTCAACTTCTCCTGGCTCTGAACATGATCTAGAAATAACTCTAGTCTCATGTGACCATGTCTGCATCTTTAATCTGTATGTAGTGTCTGCTTCTGAATATTAGACTATATGTGATAAACTCACATATCTATGATAGACTTCTGACCTGTCACACTTGTTCTAAGCTCATCTAAGTCCATTTTAGATTGAGGTTAGCTAGTATTCCAGAGAAGATTCTAAAGTCTTAGTATTCAGAAGTCCAGTAAGATGTTCAAATTCTAAAGACCCTGATACCAGCTTATCCATCTTGCTTTTCGAGATAATAGGCTATTCCAGCCCATAACAGCTTGGTAGCCATCTGATAAGAGTACCCTGTTGGAAATCTAGGGTATGTCTGGAGCTTGTAGGAGAGTCCTAAGAGTGCATTCCAGTTAGGAAGCGAGGTTATAATGTTTATCCCATATTACAGTTCTATGGCAAATTTTCTGGCAGCATAATAGTGTTTCCCTATTGAGTTACTGTTCCTAATTTTGTAATAAGCTCTCACACATCTGATAAATAAATAAATAAAAGAAAATAAAAATAAAAGAAAATAAATATTGACTTAGAGGGATTGAGCGGTTCATGACAATTAAAGAAATAGAGATATAACTACCAGTCAGGAATATTAACCTATAATTTTGGAGCAATAGTGTCACAAACTTCATTTGGCCATACCTCCACAAAGACTTGCACAATTCCCACAGTCTTAGATGTATCCAAAAGCCCTTAAGAAGACCTTTCAAATAATGCCCAAAATGTATCAAAGTGATTAGTACTCATTGAGATATCAGTTAATCAGCAGATATCTTGGGAACTGCCAAACACAGATATTTGCTTCCACATGTACATGGAAGCTCTCTTTAATATACTTTTGACAATCATAGATAGACCTTAGGGCAATAAGATCCTGTGGAGATTTCAGGACCTCAAGGTTTGACATGATACTTGTCATGAACCGCCAAATTCCCCTAAGTCAATATTTATATTTCTTTTCTTTTTCTTTTCTTTTAATTATGTAATAACATCGGATCAGTAAATAAGGACAAATAGTCAAACGTGTATAAGTAG
>Ga0153966_100377_pt1 | contig 18840 bp, 23 predicted proteins | sample TSFL050MetaG_FD_104738 | JGI IMG/M metagenome (GOLD analysis project Ga0153966, IMG submission 104738) | Attine ant fungus gardens microbial communities from Florida, USA - TSFL050 MetaG | ecosystem: Host-associated > Fungi > Mycelium > Unclassified | place: USA: Florida, Paynes | collected... | reverse complement strand
TTTATATATGTTTCATTGATGTATCTAGTTGGATTGGTTTCTAGGTACACTTTAATATATTCAGTTCTGTGGATATCAGACTGAGTTGGATTGGTTTCTAGGATATTAGATTGACATCTGATATGGCAATGCAATCCTACTAATTATAAAAGTAACTACCTTAGTTTCATTCTCCCTCAGAAGAACTCCACCTTGTCAACTCACATCTCTCTTTCTTAATAAATCCCCTTGAGTCCTAGAAGGGGCAAGTGTAGGAGCAGGCACAACTCATTGTTGAGGCCAAGCCCCCATAGAAGAATTCCCTCTCTGGAGTCAAACCTGACAATAGGTATAAGTAGTGTACTCAAATCCAGCAGGGACTCTAACAAGTTCTCTTTGTCTACTCTGATAAAGAGTGCAACTTAGGTTAGGGTTTCACACCTGAAGCTTGAGTTGCTACATTGACATCAAACCTTGTGACTTGATTTGACAGTTGTTTGCCCATAGTATGAGCATGCAAACAGTTTTTTTTGCTCACTGTACCTTTCCTAATAACTTTCTCAGCAGTTAGTGCTCATCATGGCTTATGGCCATATCCCATACAACTCAAGAATTGGGCAACAAAGTACAGATGTGTCTATATGACCAAAAAAGCACAACTAGAAATACAGACATGAAAGCTTTAGTGACAGCACAAAAGAGAGACAAATTGGACTTTCATCTTATTATCCAATACTCCATACCTCAAGACCAACACATTTGAAACCAATTGCACCTCCAGCCAAACATGGTCCAGAAACAGAACACAGGACTTCGTTATCAAACGTTATCGAACGAGCCGACGTCCCGTCATAGAGCGTATCATCAACATAGAGCCCATATGACCCGTCACTGCAAACATGCTATTTAATTACATGAAAGTAGTGAAAAGAAAGAAGGCACATACCCCCCGCCAAAGGAAATAAAATTTGGTTCACACAACGCGATATAACCATTCCTTCCTGTCCACTTAAAGACTCGCAAATTGCCCTCTTCTTCCAGCCACTTCCACAAAAAAGACTCTCCGCTCCCATAATACATCTCGGCTCCCCTACTCATCCGCAATCCATCAGACATCCAAGCACCGAATACTCCCCCCTCTGTGTCTTTCACAACAAGAACCATTCCATTGGGTTTGATTACGGGCTTTGACTTGGCCAATGTCATGGACGCTGCTTCACAGTTTGCGTATAAAGTTTTGAGAGAGATACCATGTTGATCGAGAGAATAGACGAGAGACCAGCTCGGTTGTAGACGGGACAGCGCTGGGAGAAGTGAACGTATCTGTTTCAACGGTGAGAAGGCTGGGGTAGCTGTTGAAGCGCTACAGACCTTGTTTGCGACGGTAGATGTAAGGACAGGTGCTGTAGTCAACCGTCGGCCTATAAGCTCAACAATGCCACTCTTCTTTTCCATATATTGGCCAAGTTTGACTGAGAGAGTTGAACTAGCACTCGTAGACGAAGTTGGCGGTGCGATCGAAGGCTGGATCTTTCCTTTGATGGAGGACAAAGAATGATCAATCATTGCCTCGTGTTCGAGAGCTGCGCTAAACCCCTTGTCCCAGTCATAGTCATCTGGTTTGAACCCTGGGGCACCTGTAATAGGCACAAACACACGTGGCGCAAAGGATGTAGACGGCGACAACACAGAATGTCGGAGCAAAGGGGAAATGCTCCCGGTGATGCCAGTTCGCGTGGCATTCCCATGACTTGCAGAAAAGAATGATTTTGTGGATGGCAACGAATTATGGATCGATGGGAGATTGTCATGAAGAGTTGAGGCCCACGACAATGGACTATCATGTGCAGTTGAACTACACGCGATGGGCAGCGCAGGAGGTGAATGTAAGCGTCTGGACCAAAGAAGGTCGTCTTCATCTAAGATCGCTTTACGGTTGCGGTCCGTATTGGTTTTTGCCTCCGCAAGAAACGAATGTGAATCTGGAAGAGCGGATGATGGGGAGGGTGGAATGTCAAGAGGCCCCTTAACAAAAGGGCCAAAGTCCTCTTCAGCTGTATTCATAGAGATGGTGTCAGGTTAGGATGCTCACTGATCGCGTCTCAATCAAATTCACGATCATGAGAAACATAAGAGGAAACATATACACATTCCGTGTCATTCTTTTCGTTCATACAATTTATTGGGATAGCAAATATGTTTTGGTGTAACGCCATTGGTGTGCACCTGTTACACTGTTTGCAATGTCTCGCCTTTGACGCAGCACAAATAAATATGCACACAGGAGAGTGAGGGAAAGGAAGAAAAACCTTGATTATTCTACATACATTCCCTATTTTATATATCTAGATATCCTAGAAACCACTCCAAGAAACGATGTTTCCATGACATCTCGGTGTCATATGCGGCACTCCACTGCAACACCCTGTAGGAATTTGAAAAACGGGATGAACGAACTTTAGTGACCCTCCAAATGCCATCAAGATATCTCAAGTAGACATTGGTTGTTGGGATGGTATTGAACATTGATAATCGTGTGTTGGACTCTGTCCACAAGCATTCCCAACAACGTCCTCCATAACTTGTTTTTTTAACAATGTGGATATTTTATTTCAGTCTAGGTACATTTTTTCAAAATTGTATCTGACCATCTGCCTGGATTTAAACAACTGGCCTGAAACCCAACGATGACAAGCCTAAGTGTGCAGCTTCACCCTCTTCTAATTCACCACAATCTTACAGTTTCCTAACCATGCCATCATTGTTTTTCGTATCCCGTCTTCCTGGTATGAAGAAACTCAAAAACCGTGCAACGATAATCAATGCCGGAAACTTACTTGAAAATGTGGGTGTAGTGCCGGAAATGAGCACCGGTCTTCGGCCGGGAATGTACGATAAGCATAAAAACGTCAATAACAACTCAGATGAAAGAGATGGTCAATATATGACTACCGGAAGAATGCCGACGTTTGATTCTACCGATAAAGACTGCACCATCCTTCCAGCTCAGACGCGGGTGGCAGTGAGCGAGCTGGCTCCATCTGTGATGTGTTGCTCTATCCAAGATAGTCAACATTTTTCAGTAGAACCTCTCCCTTCTCGAGTTGCTCGCAAGACATCCAAGGTTGGTTCTAACATCGTTTCGGACGTTATAGCGGGAGGTGCTTCGCTCTTGGAAGGGATACGCAGAAGCCGACAAGGTGAGCTAATTGGCTCGGATAAAGAGCAAATGGGAAGGTTAGGGGATATGGGCATTTTAAGGACCAACTCCGCAGCAGCCAATGAGCTTGGAATGGAGTTGGGCGAGAGATGCTGGTTAGGTGGATATGCCGAAGGACAGACTACAAAACTCGGACATCATCCTCATCCTTCTGCTGGAAACACAAAAGGAATCATGAAAAAACCTACGACCTGCCCGGAGATTCAGAAACAATCCTCGAGATCAACCATAAATCCAAAGATGGTCGATCCAAAACCCTCGGTCAGATTTACCCTGGATCTTCCGCCCACACTTGATCTCGATTTGTCTTTAAGTGGATCGGGCCTTGATATAGGGAGGAAAATGATTGAGAAAGGAGTGCATACAAAACCAACTTCGGGAAGCTGGGCAGAGCGAACTGCTACAGCCTTGTTGAATAAATCAAGAGATATTGGGATTGATAAAGCGCACGTTGACAAACACGGTACAGCGGACAAAGAAAAGCATATGATTCCCCCCATAGATATGCATCAAAGTGTTGCGAGAGATGATCCGCCAACTTCGAATACTATAGACTCAGAAAACACGAAATCGATTTTGTGTCCGATCAAGAGTGGAGTCTCGGCAGCAGAGCCTCATGCGCTGAAGGTAGACCAAATTTCGACCCTAGGTACCGAACCTGGATCAACAACATATTTAGAAAATTTGGAGTCATACTCGCCAGATGAATGGTCATCCAGAAGGAAATCCCCAATGTATGGATTTGTCCCAGGTCCCCCTGTCAGCGCAAGAAATTCATGTGACTCATCAGATACTCAGAGAGGGTAAACCGCTAATATACTGGATCTCACTGAACATGCTAAAGCAATGCCTCCTTTCAGCTCCAATTGTGATATCAGACAACAAGCAGGGGCTGAGTTTACATTTTCCAAGGTGAAGATTAAAGGAGGGGTCGAGAAAGTTGTGGAGACAATAAATGAAGCTGGAGACACAAGGCTGAAGGAAACGACGGAAGTGATAGGTCATATGAGTGTGTGAGTGCTCAAATCAAGGATGTGGCGACCTAGAAATTATGTATGTGCCTACACAGTTCATTTGTTATAGAGAGTCTTGCATTCAAACCAGTCGCAAATTATTGCTGAAACACGAGACTGGTATGACGCAAGCGGATCAAGAAGATCATACACAAATGCAAACAAGTGGCTCTTTGTTTCAGTCAGTTGGTCAGGAAAGAAGAAAGATGCTGTCATGTAGAGCCACAAGTCTAGGATTTACGTCACAGCCAAATTTACCTTGACTGGTTTACCATACATTCCGTCCTACGTCGATCTCATCTTTGAAAAGGTGCTATCAGAATAACCTTGTCTTCGTAGAATTCAAAGACCCAAGAGAAGTTCCTCATGAATTCTCGATCTGCTCAGCGCACCTTTCATTCAGAATCGAACGACAGTTCACATGGACGAATTTCACCCGGTCTAGGCCCCATTGCAACAATAGACCAGCACATCCCAGGAGCATTCCCTGCACAGACAACATTAAGGAAGATTGAGCATAATCGAACTCTTTCTCCTCCGTCGACTGTTGATGGAGTCGAACACGCTTTTGAAGTTTTAAGTGATTATGCCAAGCAATATCTACCTGATTCCATCAGCGCTTACATTGGTATGGTTATTGATTATGAATGATCTTCATTACTCTTTATTAATCTACTCCCCTAGGCTCGAAACAGGAAGGAGACAAACCAGAAAGTAAGATGCTGCGAACAGGTAAATCACTCGAAGACTCGAGCTTTTCACAACATTTACTTAATTAATCAGAATTTCCGTCGACGGAAGTGCCTTCTGGCTCTCGCATTGGCGTAGGTTCTCTACCAGGAAATACTTTCGAGCCAGCTGTAGCAGCTCTTCCAGAAGAGAAAGCGGGTAGACGTGAGTATTTATCGCGGAACAGCATAATAGCTCACGTAAATTGTTATATCAAGGTTTCAACGCAATGACGGTTCCCGATAGTGGTCCAATGTCTCGTGTGCACCGTCTTTCATTTTCTCCCTCTGACGAAGTGCCTAGAGGGGGAGTTGGTTCACTCCCTGGAACGCCCAATGAAATTGATGTCGTCAGGCTTCCTGAGGAAAGATTTCACGCTGCAGAGATCTTATCTTGCGATTCTCATGCACCTTCAAATTTGGTATCATCAGACATATCACAAGAATTCCCTTTACGGTCATCGAAATCTACGAACCCGTTCCGAAACGGTCAATTTACTTCCATTGACTCCAGTCCTTCGAGATCAGCCCTCGAACATTGGCATCAATACGACGAAGAGGATGCTGCTTCCATCCCTGGCTATCCTGGAAAGTCCGCTGGAGAAGCTGCAGGTCCAGTAGGGTTGGAAGAACCTGACACCGTTCCGGAGGAAGAGCTTCATGTGCCAACTCATGGTGGTCGCGGGATCAATTCTGAATCAAATTCAGTGCTTATGGGAGTCAGAGGAAAGGAAGACAGGATTACAACAGATAATATGGATCCTATGCCAAAGAACATGCTCATTAGTCCTGGTGCGCTCTGAATGTCCACAACTACCAAATTCTCTATGCTGATGGGTATCATGGTATCTTGTTGCTCAGAACCTTCTGTGTCTGAGAGTTTCAGTGCCCGCATTGCATCTGTTCAGCCTAACATTTCGATATCATGCGCTGCAGAGCATAATAGCGGTTTGTCAACAGCCAACCCGGCGCACTTGAGTTCGAAACTAGTTCCTGAAATATCATGTTCCTCTCTTCAAGAATCTCTCACCCCTGGTCCCTCCCACCTTGTGGCATCAGTAGCAATTAGCGATATTCCAACGTCTGCGACAGAGAGGGTTCATCCTGTGAGGGCTGAATTCCCTCCAGAGCTAAATACGGACCTCAGTGATGCGACGCCATTACAATTCAGTGAAGGTAATTGTGCTTTTTTAGCTGCTGGCACTACTTTTGCTGGCACGGGCGTTGGAGCTGTACATCCGATCATTCCTCCAGTCAACCACTCTGTTCAATTTCAAGGACAGATCTTGCCTCATGCTCCATCTACACACATCCAACATTTGACAACTCCTTCATCAAGCAATATTTCCCTATCCACCCAAGATTCATCTGCATATTCCAGAAATTACGACAATGGAAAGGGGAATTCGACAGTCATATCAGAGAAGATGCAAGAGAATTATGAAGTAAAAGAAGAAGCACCGAAAGGATTTTTACCTAGACTGAGTCATTGGTTTTGTGAGTTCTTTGCGCCTTTTTGGGTTGGCAACGACTCATTTTGCCATCACATAGACCGAACAAAATTCAAGTCGCCTTCTCGACGTGAACGAGAGAGGGAAACATCAGGGACAAGCAAAGAACCAGAGGAATCTCCTGAGCGCAGAAATCCTTTCTCTAGGTCCGAACAGGAACCTGTACCGTCACTTCTTGAAGATGAGCGAAATCATCGATCTCATGTTGTGGGTGGAGTTGCCATGGGCACAGGTATAGACAAGGAGGCAACAGAGCATCAAGCATCGAGCGACATTGATCGTCCACCTATTGCACAAACTCGTACGAACTCAACAATGCCACACAATATGAGAGAACGTCTTTCCACTGCATTTGTTGGCACCGGAACTTTACCGCATCAATCATTACACCAACTTCCAGCAACAACTATCAGAGCTCCTGTCGGTGATAATCCGGGATTGTACCGGCATCATCCTAGCAGCCATTCACCCGTCATATCTAAACACGTGCCAGCGCATTTTGATGAAACTATTAGGCCCTTGCCGGACCGCGTTGAGAAGCGCAGTAGCAAGGAGTTACCCAGTCAAGAGAAATCTAGTGGTTCAAGAGTGGGTATCGGGAGTGTACCAGGCGCTGAGGATGAAAAAATCGTCGCTCTGGGCCCCGACGAAAAATACGGAATCAGTGAGTCCTAGTCTTTGCTCTTCTCTCGAAGGTGCTGATGATTGACAAAAGTAGCAGAAACAGCATCGGTTTCTCACTTGCCTGCGCACGGTGGATTAGGGAGTATGCCTTCTTGTACGTCCTTCCATCCCTGTTATAATTCTACAAACCAGATTGGTTCACCATCATGTAGCACCAGAGCCTTCAATGTCATCCATAGATGCGTTGTTTTTGACCGCTCAAACAATTGGGCCCAATGCAAGATCTGCACTGGGTACAGATCCTTCAAATAAAATCCTTGTGTCCTCGTCGACAGTACCTAAGCAACAATCGGTTCTTTCTTGTGTGGAGCATGATGCCATAGATCCATCAACTCATGAAGGGGATTGTTCCTCGCATCTGGAGTCCTCCGATGTTAATGCTCGTGAGCTGGGGGACCAGGGCACCCAGGGAGGGTTTTTCGCAGGTCTCGCCCATGGAGTTGAAGAGATGACTAAAAGTATCGGACAAATTGCGCGCAGGCGTGTTCCAGAAAGTATTGGAGATTATCTACGTTAGTCTAGTCTTTCGAGTCTTTACTGATGTTCCGGATTTTTGACAAATCAAATTAGCCCATTACGAGCGACTTGACGAATTTTCGAAGATTGGATCATCTTATCAGGGTTCATCCTTCTCACAGATATTATATCCAGGGAGATGGTCTCCGCAATCAATTATGACACTATCGGAATCCATGTGTGGGTCCCCTCAGGAAACTCTAGGGGCCCAAATTCACGCTCAACGATCCGAAATTCAGCAGGAAATTGATGACTTGGAAGCACACCAAGGGCCTCTTCTTGACCCTACAGGACAATCGTCAGCGCCATCTGCAGACTTAAAAAAAAGAGCCTCGAAAGATCCTCCAACACCTTTGGAGATATCATCCCATCCACCGCAATTTTCAGCTGGGGGTTTCAGACACCCAAGAGCTCCATTCAGTACACGTGAGCAAATTTCAGGCAATCCAGCGGATGTTACTCCTGCAGTGAAGGAACAATACATGAGATCTATCGTTGACGAACCTGGGGAAATGCTGGGGACTTGCGGTTCCTTGCCTGGTTATCCAGGACCAGTTGCGCTAAGTGCTTTGATTGGCGAAAGGATTTACGATGAGCATATGCGCGCAGCTGGAGGCAAGTTGTCTATATATCACTTTTACTTGTTTTCTCATTATTTTGTCTCCAGCTCAAGAGCCAATCCAAACAACTAGGAATCATACGCCCCGAAAATCATTTTCGAAATTCATCGCTCCTCGTGCTAGTAGTTTCCTCCCAGGATGCATTGCTGTAGAAACAGAAGACGACCTCAGCCAAGAGTCTCTGGCCTCACAACGTCGCCCTGCTGCTAAATCTCAGACCTGCTATGCATGGGCCTCGCTTGCTCCTCAGGAACATGCTTGTGAAATGCCACAAAGTGCTGTGGTCGCTCCTCAATATCATACTGCCTCCGAGCCTTATTCGACATCGACCAGTGCTCCGGCCCGTCCAGTTGATATCAGTGGTGGAATTGGTATATCTAGCTGGGCTAGACAGCGTGCAACATCATCGAACCATTGATGTTCAAGCAAGACCAGCGACCATAGTGCAGTAGTATGCATACCCGCTTACTCACCTAGTAAATAGTAGATAGTGCTTAGAGTGTTAAAGAGGCAAAGGAGTGATTAGATTCATTGATAAGAAACGAGGCCTTTATATACTGGAGGGAGCATGGAATAATGATTATGCGAACGACGGAGTATGGAGAGGAATATTCTTACTATCGACCCAGCCAACGTAGAAAGAACCAGACCATCAAAGTACTTGATGTAACCCATCAACCATACAACCTTCGGTAGTGAATTCACCACGAGCCCCCATCTCCCAATGAGTACATGAGTTACCCCAAGGACCGGCCTCGCTGTAACCAGTAATGACAATGGTATCCTTGTGATCAATTAAGCCACATAGCTGTGACACGTCAGACAAGGACTCGAAAGATTCCAAGGGTGGAAACTCGAAGCGGATGTTGGCGCAAGGAAGGACGTCTACAGTCCGTAGAAGTCGCTCTGTCTCAACACCGTTGATGACCTTGAAATCAGTGGCACTATCTATGTTGATGGCACAGAAGAGATCAGCCTTCTTGCGAAGACTTGCGTAAATATGAGTGGTGATAACAGCAAGATCAGGAAGGCAATCCACGCCATCATTAAGATCAACCCAGATGGGTTCTACTGAAGAGTAAAGAAAGGGTGCATCAGACCAAGGATGTTAAATGCCATTTCTTTCGCAGAGAATGTTCTGACCCCGTAACCTTCGAGTTCGTGAGCAATGATATTTGTTGACACCATGAGACCGGTGCCATGAGTCCATCTATGAAAATCATCAGTTGCATTTTTGCTTCAGTGAAGTACAGCATACCCGATAACGGCACCAGCCAGGCACAAGTATTCGCCCCGACTCTCTGAAGTCCACCTCTGGAAGAGTGTCTCGAGAGAAATCTTGGACTCCGAGTAGAGACCATCGTTGCCGAACAAACCACGATTGGGTGACAGAGGGAGTATGACTTGAGTAGGGCGAGTGACGATGCGTCTGCTAGCCTTCTTGTTCTTGACGCAACCAAGGATATGGAGAAGGTTGACAAGCATCATACAGTGAGCAAGTTCAGAACGGTCATCAAGACCATTGATCTCGTGACCATTCTCAGAAATTCCAGCGAAAGGCATGATGTAGTCAAGAATTTATTATAAATGAGAGCTTCAACATCCTGTCCAGAGGCTTGAATGAAGGGAACGACAGTCAAAGCAGATCCATGACCACCAAAAGATTGGAAGATAGATTGATAGTATTCGACAGTCTTGCGGGTGTAACTGGAAGTAATGATAACAATGTGAGCACCACTGGAGAGAAATCCCATGACGAGCTCAACTCCAATCAAGCTCTTACCGACACCGGTGCACAGAGCGTTCTTTCCTTCAAGAATGTCAAGGTAGACAGACTCCTACGTGGTTCCGACCTTACCCTTGAGGTGGAGGAGCGGAATTTGCCTGACAGACAGAAGTGGTACGAGCATTCTGGGGACAAAGGAATTGAGAAGAGCGGCGGTTGCGAGGTTGACCACGAGCACGAGGATCAGGACCCTTATGGAGAGACATCCTCATACAAGGCCTTGATACAATTCTTCTGGTCCTGGCCAATCTCAGGAAGAAACTTGACAACAGTCCAGAATTTGAGAACATCGTCTTGCACCTTCTGAGTATTGATACTGATTGGTCCGGTAGCGCCATCGCCACTTGCTATTTCTTCGACGTACGCCCTAAATTTGCGTAGGTTCTCGCGGACGACTTCAGAATAAACAATTTCGCCCTTTTGGGTGACCTCGGTATGGGGAGCAGTGGGGAAAGTAACTGACAAGACATCAATGTTCAGACGAAAAGGATGAGTACATGAAGCTCACCATCTTTGTAAAGAGGGTTTGCCCATGACCTCACGGATGCTATCCACTAGTTGTTGGTCAAATTCTTTGGCTAGTTTGAACGTTTCACTTTCTGAAGGATCACGCTTGTAGATATGGCACTCCATGTATTAGCCTATGGCCTATGTCAGGGTCGATACGATTGAGTAGGGAAATACAACGAGCGGTAATCAACGGTAGTGAGGCGGCTAGATATGATGTCGTAGTACATCAGAAGAGCGTCTTGGCGGACCCAGTTCCAGGACGAATCAAAATGACGAGCTTTCAAGGGGTTGAATGCCTTCAACATAAGGATCGCCGTTTTCACGAATAACGCTATCGAACTTGGCTTGGAGGGCCGTACTGTTAGCCTTCTGGGATCGAAAGAATTCTCGCCAGCACGAGAATCTTTCTTGAGATAGCGCATGTAGAGTTCAATATGTTGTTGGATGAACTTGCTCTGATCACTCTCGAACTTCAAGAACTCTTCACTATTGATGATAACACCACCCACGCTACCTGCACCGCCGGCAGTAGCACCAGGAGAAACGAGAGAGATACCCGAACACCGTGCATAGGTTCGGGCCACGTCGCCGAGCCAGGACTTGGCTTCCGCCTCAGAACCAAGTCATTTAGGTTCCTCAAAAGTAGCAGTGAGGAGGTGAACACCATGAGTTAGAGAGGGGTCAAGTCCCCAAGTCTTACTGGGATATGAACGAATAGAGGATGTGGTGAAACTACCAGGCACTTTTCCACCAATGAGACGAGACTGGTACTGCCAAGAGAACCACTGAAATCTGTGGCTAAGGCAGAGCCGAGTTCCTCATCCCACTTCTTAAGGACCTTTTCAAGGCGAGGAGATTGGGTTTGGTCGTAGGCAATGAGATTGGGGATATACCATCCAATAACCATGTCAGGATTAAGATGGGTAGGATTAATCTTCTTCGAGAGATCTATGAAAAGAGTCAAGTCATGAGACATAATGCTAAGAGACAAATGCTCACATGCATGGGAAGGCAGAACACCTGTCCAGGAATGGAAAGGTACGTCAATATCAGGAAGTGGAATGGTAGCAAAATCACGCTCAAGCACGGTCTGGCCTTGGGTCTCTTGTTCCTCCTTTATTGCGTGGTGGAAGCAGGAAGCGATAACCTGACTCAACATCTCCCTGACCTTCTCCTCGGATAACGTTTTGCACAACTTCGCAGGAATCAGTAAAAACGACTTAAAGACAAAGATCATGCACAAACTTCAGTCACGTCAACATTCTGGACCTTGAGATCATTGAGCACGTTGGTCATGGCCTACAAGGCAAGAAGCTCTCCAGCGCAAACATATTGTCAACATTACATTGCAGTAATCAGTATAAGTTTTCTAGTGACAAACAAGGTTGATGATTTGAAGCAATAAATTGATTTACGTCAAAATCATACGTAAAGCAGCATCGTTGAGAGTTTGGGAAACACAGAAAGGATTCACAGCACACATAGCATAATTTGAACGGTTTTGAAAATCGCGTTCAACAGCACACTGCATAGTAAGACCGCAGTAGAAGACGACATCAACAAGAGCAGATATATGGAGGACATCAGCAATGGAAGCAGGGGCAGAATATTCACCCAAAGAATGGCCGGCGAAAGCAGACCCTTTGGAACGCATGTCCTCGAAAGCGGCCTTCTCGGTGACGACGAGAGCAATTTGAGCGAATTGAGTGGAAAAAAGAAGACCGGTAGGATGGCTAAAAGTACAGCGGGGAGTGCGGTTGCTGATGTCAGCAAAGAGAGGGAGTGTCTTAACATTACCCTCGTCCAGGGTGTCATATGTCATATCCATATACTGTTGACGGATAGCTTGACCTTTCTACCACCAAAATAGATGGTCTTCTATTTTGGGTTACCCTTGACAATACCAGTGACGGAGAAGCCATAAGGGGCAAGCAGGTGAGTATCTACACCTTCTCAAATAGCGCGAAGAATTGTAGAGGTCCATACCCATGCCAGGTTCCTGAGAACCCTGACCTGTGAAGATGTAGACAGTGATAGGTTGCTTGACCTCGGCGGAACCAGTGAGAAATTTGTCACTATGAGAGTTGGTGGTTTCGATGCTGACAACAACGTTACCATCGCGCATGGCAATATGCCTGAGCTCGACGATCAACTCATCACCAGGAAAGACCATGCCAACGCAGGATACATGATAAGTGAGGACACGGTCGGGATGGCCCTGAGTAGCGACATTCCCGACGTAACGACGAATTGCAGCACTGGTCCACATTCCATGAACAATAGTGTTGGGAAGGGAAGCAAAATCAGAGAAATGCTAACGTGGATAGGATAGGATTGAAACCGCCAGAAATCTTTGAGTAAGGCTCATTGGTAAAGGGAGCGCTGAATATAGTTGAACCGTGCTTCAGAGTATGACCCTCGTTGATGAGCGGAGTAGGGAGACCCTGAGGACGCTTATGCTTCAAAGAGCTTTATTAATATGAAAGTTGATACCTGGATGGTCGTTATTATGACAGAGAGCCTGGACCTCTCCGCAAACACCGTCATCCAATTGTCAAATGAAGGTTTCTTGGCGAACATGGCCAGATCTTGCAAGCACGACTTGATGAGATTCGGACAACCGTTCACAAGAAGAGGTCTCTCTGACTTGCTCTTCGTTCGGAGGAAGCTTATCCGAGGTGAACTTGTAGCTGTCCTTTATACAAAGACGTTGGAATCTGACGGGGACCTCATGATCTGATTATTGAGCCTGATAGTCGTCACGAACCTTTGACCTATTTTTCTAGCATATTTTGCGCCACAAGGACCGCGATTCATCCCAACTGGCTATGTTTCACAGCCCCGCCGGATTGCAGCTGACAACCCACACCGCGTATGGATATCTACATCCCAGGAAGTTTCCTGTACTGAGTTAAGATAAAAAAGAAACGAAGGGAGCGAAAGCTTGCTGGAAATGCACAACGAGTCTTCTCTCAACGACTTGTATTCAACTACCATCATAAAGTCATCAGGAAATTTAGTGCAGCGCTCGATATTCCAGCAACCCATATGGAATCTCTTCTTGGCTTGTTCATTGCTTGTATTCATGACAGCTAGATGTGCGAGAGGGAGGAACGATATCGTGGATGGCAAAAGAGGATGATGTCAAATAACCGGGACAGCAGCCAAATCAAAATCTGTCTGCGATGGCTTATCGATCAAAAGACAACAACCGTAAATAACAGACAAAGTGTCAACAATGATGAGCATCGGCAATCAACCACGATTGACCAAGGATCAACTCAAGTACCGACAATGACAGTATTGATTTTCTCCTTAGTGATGCAGGTCAGGTGCCATATGTTGGCACAGGACATATATTTATTATTTAGTAGTTTTTGCATGATGGTGGCTGACTAGGATGTCCCCCGCAAGATATGAACCTCAAATCGAGTATGAAGATCTCTTCCTTTGTCACAATGTGACCGTCACATTGATGCGATCATGCCCAGTCGCCCCCTATAGCCGCAGTGCCTATCGACCATGACGGTAAAGCCAATTCTGAAGCCACTGGCATGCACACTCTGCAGCTAATAAATCTTCTGAGTACAATGTGTTGATCTCATTGCAGTTAGTTACATCGGTCTTTCGTGCCTTCTATCGCTGCTCAATCTCATCTTTATCGACACGAGTCCTATCAACTCTCTCAATGGCAATCATGGCAACCTACACGACGTGAAGATGGTGATGTCCAGCTATTTACCCCTGCTCAATAATTTGACAGTGATCTCAGTGTCTTGTCCCCACCACGTTCAGGATCGCAGGCAAAGAATGGGGAGCAACGGCCACCTCTTGCAAAGCAGCAGAGAGTGCATTCACATGCAGATAAGGCTCAAAATCTGAGTTTCTCTCCTGTTGCTCGCCGTCGTGGTGCGCTAATTTTCTGCCACTCGCCATTCTCAAGTCTGTAGCACCATCTCCAACCTCTGTTCCCCGAGTCCTATGGCTACCCTCGGCGCCACCATTCTACTTCTCTGGAGCTCCTTTATGTTCTCTGGCACTCAGCTGGCCTATGTCTAATCGACTATCCAGAATTTCAAATTCAAGGATTTAACTCCTTTCATATGGCCCGTTGATCCTGTCTCACTTATCATTTCTACTCCAATGTATTCATTGAATACCAGCTTGCAAACTCATATCACCACAATCCCGATACCAGAAAGTTGTTGTCACAATAATGCCAACGAATTTATCTTCGATTTGTGTCTGATCATTGAGAATAGCAAAAAAGTTTCTTTACAAGTATGCAACAACCTGGTAATTTGTGCCTTGCGTAATGACTCGGTACTGTTGCAAGTTTGGCATCGGCAGGATCCCGCCAGTTTCAAATGCACGTATTCTTAATAATTGAAGGATATTACCTGCACTCACTCCTGGCATTCGATGGCTTGACCATGGCCATCGTGCCTCAGTCTTCCTCTGCCAAATGTTATTCATAGAATCACGACACTGTCCAATTTTATCCTGTCGGGTTTGACAATCACATGTGTTTTGACTGGCCTTGGTACTCACCTGATGGGAGACCGTTTGTATATTGGTCTGACGCAGGCTTTCTCGTTCGAGTCTGTAACACGCGGACTGGCCAACTTGTTGGCTAGTTTCCAACATTCTCAGTAAATGAAATGGCCTTCTCACTTTAACTGATGCAACACAGGAGGGGACATTGATGGGCTTCTTGCAGATGAGAACCTGAGCAGTCGTAGTACGGCTTATTCCACATGCAAGATGTAAGCAAGCAGCAAAGATACAACCGAGTATATAAAGTGACAAATGTGGTGTTTGAAACACTGCTAGATGGTTTATGTTGGCAGAGGCATGATGTCGCAGTGGATGACCTTTTCTATTTTTACATATCACCCATCATTTCCTTTCATTAACTAATTATGATCACTTGATTGTAGCCTGAAAACAGGCTAATGGACTGCCAGGGGATGTTTGGACCAGAACTATACAGTTCATGATATTTTTCATATTTTCTTCATATATAAAGGACATTAGATAAAAATAAAAACAGTGGTTGTTCACATAACTTTGTGTCAGACTGAGTACATATTCTTAAGAGGTTATGGGCCCCAGCTGAACAAACTGACTTTACAACTGACATAACATCTTAACTTTGACATTCTGACATTACAAACATACATACAACAACTAATAAACAACATCACAAAAAGACACATACAACATGTTAGGCACAGCTCATGGACCACCTACATTCACAGAGAACAATAAGTTTGAAAACCTAATTATCACAAAAGGTTACTTACTTAGTTTGTGATTGAAGAGTTATTGATTCTCAAGAGTTTGGAAGCAAGGTAGAATAAGCAACAAAAGATGTTGTTAAGTCTGAGGTCTAATCCTCAGACTATGAAGCCTTATATACAGGAAATGATGGTCTGTGCACCTGGACAAAGCATCACATGTTCTACTGCCTATTGTTCTACATATAGCAGTCCTTTTGTGTCCAGAATAGCAATAACTTAACCATAAAAGGGGCTGTTCTTGTTTGTGTTCAAGGATTGATGTGCATCTATGGGTAATAGATCAGTGTCATGCCAAACCTTGAGGTCTTTGTATCTCCACAGGATCTTATTGCCCTAAGGTCTATTTATAGTCGTCAGAAGCATATTAAAGAGAGCTTCCATGTGCACATGAAAGCAAATGTCCACATTTGGTGGTTCCCAGGATATCTGCCAATCAGTGTCCAGCACTGATTAACTGATATCTCAGTGAGTACTGATCACTTTGACATGTTTTGGGCATTGTTTGAAATGTCTTTTTGAGGGCTTTCAGACACATATTAGACCGTGGGAATCTTGCAAGTATTCGTGGAGTTATGGCTGAATGAAGTTTGTGACATTACCTCCCCTCTTAGTTTAAGCTCTGTTGAGAAGTTATCTTGTTTTTGGGATACTCCTGCAGCTTTTTGCCTGCATTTTGTAAGTTTTCTTCAGGTTTATCACAAAGTAAACTCAGATGTTCGACTAGAGTATGAATGGCTACTACCTATCACAAAGTAAACTATACAAATATGATGACAACAAATGAGTAATAGAGTTATAGGGTCTTACCTCAGATGTTTGACTAGAGTGCAAATAGCTGAGGTGCATTACATCCAAATTTGAATATATATGTATCTGTCTGTTTTCATCACTATCCTCTCCATTCCTCTGCATTCTCCATTTCCCGTCTTCTCCATACTTGGTGAGTTATTCTATTTCAACAGAATGAAAGTGGTGCTGTCTGCTATCTGTCTTGTCTAGTTTCATTCTGACAAGGTTCCCATGTGTTGTCTCCTTGAGTGTATCCTTTCTATCTGACAAGATATTTGTTTTTTCCATGTTTTTGTTGTGAATCAAGAACCCATTCTACTTCCCATTTCTCCTGGCCCTGTATCAAGGTCGGTGGTGGGTGTAACAATTGGTGCTAGGATTGTGTAACCCTAACCTCACTCGCACTCTAAGTCAGAGTAGACAAAGAAAACTCGTTAGAGTCCTTGCTGGTTTGTTGTACACTACTTATACATGTTCGACTATTTGTCCTTATTTACTGATCCAATGTTATTACATAATTAAAAGAAAAGAAAAAGAAAAAGAAAAAGAAATATAAATATTGACTTAGGGGAAACTGGCAGTTTATGACACCACCCTCCTCTCAAGGGTCCTCATCCCGAGGACTTCTTTTTACAGCTCGTCATGTGGATCTCTTAGGTTGCCCATATCCCCATTTTCATCTCCCAGTTCTTCCAAATATTTTTTATCTTCTTCAATCCTCTGTCGATCTTCCTCGTCTTCTTCTTCATTCCACTCTTCTATTATTCCTGCTTTGTACTCGTATTTCTCCTCTTCCATCCTTTTCAAGAACAGATTTCTACTATATTTAGAGAACAGATTTTTCTTCCACCGTCTCCAGTTTTCCTCTATATGTCTCCAATATTCTCTGTCATATCTCTTGTTACCCCATCCATAAAGTAACTTAGCCATATATCTCCCCGGTAATTCTCTGCTAAATGTTTCTCTATCTTCCTCTGCCTCTTGCCATCGCACTTCTTCTTCTTCTTCCTTGCTATATTCTCTCTCAAATTCCTCTACTAACTCCATTGCATTTTTCAGATTTTCTCTACTCTCCCATGTGTCTTCCTCTGCTGTGCATCCCTTCCATCGTACCAGATATCTATCTTTTCCTTGTACTCTTCTTTTATTCATGATTCTTTCCACTTCCCATTCTTCTTCTCCCTCGATTACCACCAGTTATGGCACTTCCTTCCTTTGTCCTTCCACTTGCGACTTATACTTTCGTACCCTACTAACGTTGACCACTGGGTGTATTTTAACCGTACTTGGCAATTCCAATTCTATTGCATTACTAGAAACAATTGCCTTCACTTTGTAAGGTCCTACAAAGCGTTCGGTAAACTTTTCCATACATCTCCCAATCATTTGGTACTTCAGGTCTTTGGTACTGAGTAGTACCAAGTCGCCCACTCTGTATTCCTCCACTTCTCCCCTTTCTCTATCTGCATATTGTTTCATTTCCTCCTGCGCTTTCTGTAGCGCTGCTTTTGCCTCCTCTTGCATGTTTTTCATCTTCTCCACAAACTTTTCTGCTCCTTCATATTTCCCCTTCTTTCTCATTTCGAATCCCATTCTCAGATCTTGCCCTTGATTCGCTTTAAATGGTGACACCTTAGTACCAGTGTGTACTTTGTTGTTATATGCGAATTCAGCTGTGCCCAACTATTCTGGCCATTGTTCTTGTCAATGATCTATAAACATTCGGAGATACTGTTCTAACTCCTGGTTCATTCTCTCCGTTTGGCCGTCTGTCTGTGGGTGAAACACTGTGGATAATTTGGTTTTGATCCCTAGCATGCGATTCAATTCTTTCATGATACCTGCCGCGAACTGTGGCCCTCTATGTAGTGGACTCAAGTTAGGGTTAACGTTAAGCGCACACTCTTTATCAGAGTTGACAAAGAGAACTCGTTAGAGTCCCCGCTGGATTTGAGTACACTACTTATACCTATTCTACTTGGTCTGTGCACTACTTTCCCACGGTGATCATGTGACATGTCCATGTGACTGATCATGTGACTGATCATGTGACTTCCTTGATTATGTAAGTCCATTCTAAAAATAGAAAAGTGAAATAGAAACTAAAGAGAAAAGAAAAGTTCTCATGTCACGATTCATGACACTCTATCTGAAATAATGCTATCTGGTAGTCCATGTAAC
>Ga0153966_100375_pt1 | contig 18911 bp, 13 predicted proteins | sample TSFL050MetaG_FD_104738 | JGI IMG/M metagenome (GOLD analysis project Ga0153966, IMG submission 104738) | Attine ant fungus gardens microbial communities from Florida, USA - TSFL050 MetaG | ecosystem: Host-associated > Fungi > Mycelium > Unclassified | place: USA: Florida, Paynes | collected... | reverse complement strand
GGTGACCAAAATTGAAGCCATTTTTAGCTATGTTCCTTACAAATATGATACAGCGAAGTTCGTATATGTCGGGAGTCTCTCTCATGATCACATAGATCCTTCTATTTTCTGTGTCTTGACCGCTCCGTCTAAGCAGACCGGAATTTCTGTAGCTGACTTCTTGATCCTCGGTGAGAGGTGGGATGTCGCAAGCAACACTTTCCGCCCTCCCGTTCGTATAGTTTGCGGTTACTCCCTGATTATAGTCTGATTATTCGGAAGTACTACCACCGGAACGCTGCTTGTGAGTTTCTAGGACTGGTTTACGGGACATACCCTGGTCGCAGCGACGACTTCTTGCCGGGTATGTGCTCTCATAAATTCGCGTTTACGGAATGATTGATCCGCATCATAGGGGGTGCTAGTCTCGAAACTGGATTCTGTCCTCACGGAGGTGTGTATGATCCTTTTCCTCTGACCCATGATGCCGGCTTAAATTTTGACAACAGTTGATTATGATCGCTGGAATACTGCATCAAATATGGACTTAGTCCCTGAAAAGATATCTAAGGACAGTTTGAGTGAGCTTTGCCATCAGCTTGTCTCATCAACGACGGAATTGATATACCGATACTCCTTCAGTGATCATGTTTGAGTCTAGCATGCCCCTCACTGTTACTGACTATGCCATGAATCGTTGCGGTGTCAAACATGGTACGTCTCACCACGATGTTTTGTAGAGTTGAGTAGTTGATGAACTACATAGAATACGAACCCAAGATGTGGGATGACTTAAGACCAAACTTCATGGATCATCTCGACCAAGTTAATGCTGACCTTAAGGCTGCTAGCTTGCCACTACTCGGTACTATGCAGGAGTGAGCATTATAAAATCACAACATACCTTATGCTTTTAAGTTGTGAATTCTTTAGTCAAAATTGATTGAAAATATTTGTCATTGTCCTGTTCTCTAAGGTACACTGCATCCTTTGATAATGTGTGCTCGATACTGGGGTTTTTCCAGAAGGGTTTTACCGGTTGCTCCTATACCAAAAAGTTATTGTATATGAAAGGTCTCTACAGCGAAGATGTGCAGGTAAGTCCTCAGATGCTAAAGGACTGGACTGAGATCCAGACAAGAAGACTAAATCAATTGTTTGTAACTAGTAAAATGGTAAGTACACATACCTGAGATCCAGACAAGAAGACTGGGTCTCAGGTTTACATTTGAATTCCTTGAAAAAGAATAAAGTAACTAAGACGTCACCCAAGTGGTAGACAACTAAGAGGAATATCTGCAGAGGTCATCCATATCAGTATCCAGAGCTAGACTATCTCAGATTGAGACAGTCTCACATCTACATCACCAAGGCCTCATGACGAACCAAACGACAACTTTGTTACTAGACCACTTCATCACTTAAGTACCGTATTTACTGATAAAGGTGAACTTGGCGTAATCAGATGCTTCACTAAGTAATGAGCAAGAGTAAGTATGTAAGCGAGGAGAGAACATAGGCAGAGCAGAAAAAGCATGAGGGGAATGACGACGAAGCAAATGTCATACTTCGACATTACTTTCGATAGACTTGACTAGTTCCTTAATGTCCTTTTGATTAATATCAAGTATGGATCACATTTAGGGCCACCAAATAGGCGAACGACTTATTTAGTACCTGTAGGACAAATCAACTACATGACGGCAAAAGGAAGTAGACGGAGCATCTCACCTCAGCGGTCACCAAATAGGTGAATGACTGAGGGAGTGGAAAAGTAGACTACAATCGATATCTAGGGATAGATGTCTTAGTTATAGGATCCAAAACTATGAAATGAAACGCAGTGATGGAAATATTGCCCGGTCTCGAATGAACAAGGGTCATGAGTGTCTCAGTCCATATCAACAGATTAGGTTCTGAGAATCTTGTCTGCCGCTACACTGACTTACATATGTTGGTACAGCAGCGGAACTACACAACGGCTTGGCCAGAAATTTGACCCCCCTATCATGACAGTCTTGAGTGGATTGAATAGATATCCTAATGGGCTATTGGTATCGTTATTTAGTTTTCTAACCTATTTATCAAAGAAGGAAGGCTGAGATATGTATGAAGAGGGAACCAAGATAAAAAGTTCCTAATGAATCAAATGTGTGCAGACAGAGAACAAGGGTGAAGAAACTTCAAAAAGAAAAAGAATACATTCAAATTCTTGAGAACATTACATTGTTCTTGCCTTTGCGCCTAGTATCGGGCAACGCTCTGCTAAAGTAAATACCAACAAAGAGGATAGAATATATGACTATATATACTAAGTATCCGCTGAGGACCTGCGATCTTATGGAGAATGAAAACAAAGAGGAAGCAAATGTTGGAGCAAGTGTGCGCATCGCGCAACCTGCCATCTGCAAAAAACCATTGATAGAGCCCATCAACTGTTTCGGAGCTGTCTCTGCAACAACAACTTGGAGGGAGGCTACAGATTACGTAGTGAGTAGACATGCACACAATAAGATGATAGTACGAACTATAGCTCATATATGAAAAGAACTGGAAAAATAGCTGAATTAGAATTACGGTCCAAGCTCCAAATCCAACACTTCCATTTCCACGCGCAAGGCAAGCAGAAAGAGGGAACGTTAGAAGGGACAAAAGGTAGCAGATGTATCCGAATTTGTAGACCGAGGCCCCACCATAGCTCCTAATAAGTCTGCCGACCACGTTTATCTGAAAGAATGCATTGCAGAAACCCCATATACTCATAATTAAGCCGATATGATATGGACTAAGGCCTAGCCCACCGGTCTCGATAGAAGTAGAGTAAAACAGCGGTGTAAGGTCATAGTAACACCGTTCTGTAAAGGCAAAGCAGATAAAATTGGTGATTATAAGCTTCATATTTTTAGATTTGAGGACGGAACGCAGGGTGACGTGTTTATTATTATGATCTGTAAAACTTTGACATAAATCCACGGAGGCCTCGGAAAATATGGGTGAAGAAGAGCGAGCTGAGATGATCGTTCCATAGTTTGGTTCACCGTTATGGTCGAGGAGAGTATCCGATGAACCAGCTTCAAATCCTCGCCCTCGCTCATTGCCTTCTATAGTTTCAGAGCCTCGACGTAGAGACGGGTTTGTCTAGTCAGATGTGAAGACCAATAGCTTGAGATCTAAGAACTCAGATAGTACTTGACACTCACCTCTTTCAAGCCTAAAAACCCTATGATACATGTAGAGAATGATATGATTGCTGCAGTCAGACATGGTAAGAGATACTGATGCTCCTTGAAGCGAGCAATTTTTCCGAAAAATTCCGGCCACCTTGTGGCCGGCTTGCTAAGGACGCCACCGATTAATGGGCTTCAAGAGAAGTCAATACTAGCATGGGGAAAGCTTCGAATAATTACTCGTACCCTATCGTGACGCCAGAGCTCCACATAAGTGGCATCAGGGAGAGAGCGTCACCCATGTTGGTCGAGTCGCTTAACTGAAGGCTAGTGTCACACTCTGCTCAAAGAGATAAATTGGATGCCATTGACCTCAACGATGATGGTTTTCGAAACACCTAATAAAATCCTTCAATACTCCTTTGGAGTCTAACAGAACTCAAATAACTCGCCTATGCTGCCGTTAAAGATGCCCTGAATGCACCGCGACAATAGCATCGACCAAAAGGAAGTAGAATATCCGAATTTCAATATTGCGGAGCCCAAACCCAAAGGTCCAAGCAATAAGATAGGCTTTCTCCCAAAACGATCAGATAACCATCCCCACTGGAAAACCGTGGCAGCTTCTGTGAGAAAGAAGATCGATTCCTAGCGTGCAAATTTCATGATGGAGAGGGAATGAATCAATTAGCATGGCCAGAGTTCAGGAGACTCACGATGACACCAGCGTAATACCCCGTTTTCCTATCATCTCCCTGAGTGATTCCGGTATCCCGAACAAATTGATTCAGGAAGGGGTAGATGACAGTAGCAGTGGTGGGTTCTGAAAACTGTATGAGAAGAACAAAAAAAAGTTGAAGTCTGGGCAATGGTGTTTGCCGTTGATCCCTAACGACCTCCTCGGACTCCTCTTGAGTAGCGACAGGGAATAATTTCACCGGTTCCTGACTCTCTATTTCTTGATTCATTGAGTGGGCGTCTGGTCGAATCGTATCGGCCATGTTGATCACGGAAATTGAGGCGGTGATACCAAGCGAGAACCTGGGAGATTTAGGAACTGTTGGTGTCATAAGGACGAGCTTTATGGGAATAAACAACCGAACCTTCCTTCACAGGGGCCAGAGAAATGGAACTCAACCAAGCTCCGAGTCGATTTTGGTGGTTTCCTAGGGTTGAACAACTAGCTGCACATGGTTTATAAGAGGTGAATCTTCTTCCATTACCAGCCATTGGTATACATCGTCTGACCCGGCCCTAGAGGCACCGTTCGCGATCGCTGTCAAGCAAGATTAACGGAAAGTCAATTTTTGAGTGACCCATACACATAGATTCCCTTCCCAAAATATTCCGCATACAGCGGTAATGAGTCTGGTTTTAGAACACCTGCATGATGGCTTTAACAGTCAAACAAACTTTTGGGACAATCAATGACATATCGATTAGAAGTATTCTTGATGACTCACCAATTTATGGAAAATGGTACAAAGTGTTTACTGGTCTGCGTGCTGAGGCACTATCATCGTTACTTTCTGTTCCTAAACATATCGAGAATGCGATCTGAAAACAGTCGATTTCATTTCGTATCCGACTTTGGGCACCGCGACTGCAGAAACTATTAGTCTTCAATTTTTGGTACAATAGGGGCGTATATGTTGCCTAGAGGACATCAAAGCTCTTGTGATGTCGAGACCTTGAGGGGTCAGGTTGTTGGATATGGAAGACTGACAAAAAATAAATACGATTCAATGCGCACAAGTTGCTCCAGTGTTGGCCTCACAGTTGAGACTGAGTCTCCTGAGCGTCTTCTAATCACGAGATATGTTTGAGGATGAGGTGCTGTCATTCATAAAGTATTAGATGAACATGTCGACCACGTAGCCTGATGCTGACGTTAAAATTATGGGCGTCAACAACCGAACACAAATGGGAAATTGACTGCTCAAGTCTGGACTACGAAGTGGAAGTCAAAATCTCCGCACCTAGCTTCACTGACTGGTGGTTCTTTCCCGGATTCTCGAAAACCGGCTTTGCTATAAATCTGCTATAAACAGTATCCATGCGGCCAGATGTCCTTCAGATCCGGCTTCGAGAAAGCTCGAGTTCCGATTATTATCTGCCCACTGGTGAGTCTGGCCAGATAACGACAACGTGGCACTCTCGCCCTCTCGTATGCTCTTCACGTGATTTTTCGATTAAAGTCTCTTTACAGATTCTTGGTCAATTTCTCAATTCTGAAACTACGAATCATTCATACTTCAGCCCCGGTAGAGTATCAGAGCGGAAGGGATTGAAGGACTTACAAACTGAAGGTAACTCTTATCGTATGGAAGTAAATGAAGCGGCGTATGTCGTCTCGCTCCTTCAACATAACTGAATAGCCTTCTACTGTGGTCGTTCCCAATCGTCAGCCGTTCAATCTCCCAGATCTGAAGATACTGCGAATATCAATGAGGGCTGCAGAGTGGCTTTTTGCCAGTGTAATAAATACAATTATTCCATAATCATTTGCAAGCGCAAGCATCAAAATGAATCTGAACTATAACGGAAACGACGATCTCAGGGAACTAGTCGATTGCTTGCGCGATTTTTCCTACAGTAAAGGGACTGGAGATTAGTTCGAAGGAATGAAGAGCTGAAGAAGAGAAACAGTTCCCTGATCTACATGTGTTCTCATGTAACTCTAGATCATTGCCTTGTATCTCCTCTCGAGCCTCAATGCAATCCTTGGCAGGTCACCGGCGATAGATGTATCTCTTTCCAGGAGACAAGGCTTGATCAAGCTTGTGTGGTTTCCTTTGGATGAATTTTTTATCGTATCCAAGTACAGATCTATTGCAGTCGTATTGAACTGTGTGACCAGAACGGACTGCCGCCTCCCATGATGGCCATAATTTTGTATGTTCGATTCTATGACAGCCCTTGGGTTTCACGGTCAAAGACCCCTAAATAGCTATCTGTATGAAATTTACAGTGTGGACTCAATCCATATATCTATCATCTCTCAAGTCCATCGAAGTTGAAGCATGAAGGTACTTTTGATGGAGGGGAAAAAGAAGTTATTTATGATTTTTTTGTTGGGAGATGGGCGTATTTTCTGATCGGATCAGGAAGGCCACCTCAGCTTCGTGTGATTCTTGTAATTCTTGTGTGAACGGTTGGAGTACCAGCAGACTCCCCAGGGGGTGTCAACATGGCTGTTAGACGGATGTTATGCCAGCCTGCGCGATGCACATGATGGGATCAATTTCATATATTGTGGTAGCTACGTTACATGATGATAGATATATATAAGTAGTGTAAGTAATTTGTATTCGCTATCCGCTTATACCCTCCCCCGACCGTATTTCAACAGCTGGTATCCTAATACATGGTTGCCCAAGTGTCGGAGTGGTCGATGATTCCCAGAGATTATTGAATGGGGCCATCAAGTGCACTGTGAGAAGGTCCAATCTCCCGCAGAGTGTGGCGTGGGAAGGCTACACAAATGTTGCAATCTTCCCATAAATCCCTCCCATAAATCCTCCCATGCAATCCTCCCATGAAATAAATATGAGGAAAGAAGCAGACAAAAAGGGGTGACGTTGGTTAGTGTGAGATGTCCACAACAACGGAAGAAACTCCCACAGCTGGGTGGTAGTGGTATAAGGAGAAGATGATCTTGTGAGTCCACGAGAGAGTGTGTTCATGAATCCACGAGAGCTCATGAATTTCGTGAGTTCGTGATACATGAAACTCACTATATTGCTTACATCAACACTACACTTTCTCATGTCACCGTCTGACTAGATCTTCCTGCCTTTACCAAGGGTAGGAGAAATGAAATCACCAGCATTTTGTAAAGCTTGTTGCGGACAAGGGTCCAGATGTCGCACCTCTTTAACATGTCCTAGAACACAGGACGATTTGTTGAATAAATACTTAAAATCGACGAGAGTGTCTCACTTTTCTTAATTATATATGTGGTTCTCTGGGGACCTTAAATGATCTTTCTCAAGCTTGGGTGGGGACATAAGTGATATTTGAATTTATTTTCGGAAGACAAGTTACCCGTACCCTTGCGTTGGAACCGAGATATGGCCGCTATCAAGCAAGGGGGCCCTGCATTTGCATATAAAAGGTGCTCAGGCTTCATGTGGAGCTAGAAGCTAAGATCTCTGAGCCATTGCCTACATTTCTTGAGCTCCTGTCGAATTAACCTGCCTTGCAACATGCTGTCCTATAAATTGATCTGTGCCCTCATCGTATTCATGATCAAGACTGTGAGCTCTGCTGGTAAGGATACATTAGATTTTATCATCTATTCTAAATCCGTCACTTCAGAGTCTTCCATCTCCGGCGATATGATCCCAGCTTCAAACGTGTCCACCCCTCTTGGGACATCCAACAGTTCAGAATTTAGTAGTAGGAACGCAACAGATCCTTCGACGTTCATCGATGATACAACAACAGCGGCATCGGGAGCACCAGCAGGGACATCGGGAGCACCAACAGGGACATCGGGAGCACCAACATCGGGAACACCAACATCGGGAGCACCAGCAGGGACATCGGGAACACCAACAGGGACATCGGGAACACCAACAGGGACATCGGGAGCACCAACATCGGGAGCACCAACATCGGGAACACCAACAGGGACATCGGGAGGACCTACAGGGACATCGGGAACACCAACAGGGACATCAGGAGCACCAACAGGGACATCAGGAGCACCAACAGGGACATCGGGAGCACCTACAGGGACATCGGGAGCACCAACAGGGACAACGGCAACAATAACAGAGACATCGGTAATAACCACAACGGAATTGGAAACAACAACAGTGATAACAACAGCAATAACAACAGTAACAATCACAGCAACAATCACAGCATCAGCTCCTCCTGTGTCCACCACTCCTGTGTCATCTTTACTTCACCCAACTCGAAGCACAACGAAGTGTCTTGATGTTCGTGGTGCCATTTTCCAGGATGGAACACCTGTTCAAATGTGTGCATCCTCTACGATGATACTATCTGCGAGGCTCATATCACTTATTATATAGTTTCGACTGTAATGGTACCCCTGCTCAGAATTGGGAGATTGTTCGAGGCGAAGGCCATGTCCAACTTTCTGGGACAAATTTCTGTCTCGATGCTGGCTCAGAACCTGCAAATGGCGTTGGAATGAAAATTTGGCAGTGTTTCAATAACCTTCCAGCTCAGGATTGGTTTTACACTGGCGATAATAGAATCGCTCTGACCAACCAAGGTATGATAATACATCTTTTCCCCTCCATGGGATCTGACATGGTTTTCAAGGTTTCTGCCTCGATCTCACAGACGGCAACCTTGCCAACTCCAATCAAGTACAGACTTGGAAATGTACCGACAATGACATCAATCAGGCTTGGATAGCTGAGACCAATTGACATATTTGCGTGTTAAGGCTTGGATGCGATCCCCTATTACCCCAGATATGGACAAGAATCGTAGAACAAGTGAAGCAATGGACGGTTATATCCCCTTCTGGGCGATTTGTAGTACTCGAAAGATCACGAATAAACTATGAATATATTGTCATGTGTCCGAGCTATGGCAATCTACGAAGGTTTGAGAACGATGGATACATACAATAGAGCAAAAAAAAACAAGGACAATATATTACATTCAATTGTTGAATTAAAATTTCTGTGGCACAAAACTCCTCTCCTTTGGTCGTGGAGGAGCTAAAGACAGAGATCTTACACTTTCTGCCTTGGTACATTTTCCCGCCGAAATCCCTGCATTTGCATTCTTCTTCTGAATCTGCAGGATGCTTTTGATCTTGCCATCATCCTGGTTTGACACTAGAAAGACTGGGACAGTCTTCCTTTTAACTCCCAACCGGCTTCCTAGACCACGATTCACCATATTGGATAAATCACCAGCTCTGTGGGGGGATGCTGGATGAGGAGTTTTGTCGACAATTATGGTGTTATTAATATCCAAACCAAAACGTGTCAACAGAGCAGCTTTGCGAGTCCTCATACCACTGGAGCATTCCGATTCTGAATTCATTTCGATGATCGGATCTAGTTTTCGGTCATAGTGAGATGAATAGCCCTGAGCTGGTATCACGCTTGAGCCATAATCTGCCACCAGAAATACTGGGCTCTTATCCTTCCCGTACAATGAATCATACTGTCGCTGCTTAAGCGTATGATTATGAGAACTTGGGTGCATCTTCTCCACATCATAAGGCTCATCCTTCGTTACAATTGTTTGATTAAGAACCGAACTATTGTTATGTTTGACAGGCTTTCTCTGTTTGTTGACAGCCTCGTCGAATTGACCCTGGATCCGCGAACGATAAGAAAGCAAACTTGATAGCGGAAGGTCTTCTGATGAGCTAGACTCAGAGTATTCAGTCCCAGTCAGATACTCGTCAGTACCAGAAGACCGTGTGAGAACACAACTTGGCAGAACACGCTCGATTTTACCGTCGGGAAATAATCTCATATTTCTATAGTTTCGATGAATGTGTGTTGTACCTAGGGTATGAGACAAAATGACTGTATTCTCAGATGAGAGGCTTTTGAGAGATGGAATATGGATAGTGGAAGAGACCCGATATATGTTGCCGGAGGAGACTTGTGGGATGGAGTCAGGAGAAGCCGGAGCCGCTGGAACTGATGATTTAGATAAATCTTGCAAGTAATCATCAAGATCAAAAACACAAGGATACGGAACGTCAGAGTCTAAAGGTGTAAATTGGTGATGGAAATTTCCAGATGGATGCATTTGGCATTTGAATCCCCACTCTGAAGTTGCAGCTAATCCCTTCTCATGAAAAAGAGTTAAGATGGCCGTTTGAGCGTCGGAAGAAAGCACAATTCCCATAGGAAAAGGAACACCAACCACATCGATGGAATGCTTTCCACTTGAGTTATCTTTTCCTATCTCGCCGGAGAAAGGAACGACAGAGTTAGTGTCATTTCTGGAAGGAGAAGTGAACATAGTCGGCAGTAGATGAGAGTGATGTCTCTTGAAAACAGATGTAATTTTATTTGACTTTCCCACTGACCGATGGGAGACATCCATAAAGTTTTGGAAAGCAGGAAGAGTATCTTGTACGCTGTCTCGATGGGTTGATGTAATTTCTTGTTTTATGGTCTCCTTTGTAGTTTCTTGCCCAATCATGTTAATTTTGTCAGCTGAGAAAGAAGCGTTCTGCAGCAGATCTAGAAGGGAGGAAGATAATAACACTTTTGACGTGCGCACAGGTCGGATAAGCCGGGGAAGATTGGGCTCGTCTGATTCAAAATATTGTTCCAGAAACTGAGGAAGATTCGTGAAATTTGATTGGTACATTTTGTCTTGATTGCTGGTCCCATTGTCTAGTTTTATCTCACGACCGGAACTGGATAGTTCATCGATGCAGCTACTTTCCAGTGTTCCGCAGTTACTTTTGAAGCCTGGAGAGTCTAAAGATGGTACAGTTAAAGAGTCTCTGTTTGAACTCAGTATGAGTGTCGACCGAGAAAAGGTATCAGCCGTTGTCAGGGATTCCGAAAAGGACACTTCTTGGGAGGAGGGAGTACTCCAATCTTCAATACGAATAGTCGGGGGCAGACTGAAGTCCTGAGAACGTTTGTCTGGAGGTGTCCTGGGGTATTCCAAAATGATATCAGAAAAACGAACACGCGGACCCTTTTTCCGTAGGTTTTTCTTCCTTAAACTAGGAGAACGGAGAAACTCTGCCTTTTTCTGAGCCCAATCCTCTGTTTATTTGAGTTCGGCACTGTGAAATATGCATGGATAGGAGTCCAGGCTCACCCAAGTGCCGTAAGGATTGGCTACTATCGGCCTTCCTGAAGTGATTTATTAGCCAGGTGCGCAACCTTTCCTTGTAAACGAAATTTGGGGGTAAGCCTATCCGAGCCTCATCGTCAAGTTCTTTCTGGGGCTTTACAGAAGAAAACCAGTAGAGAGCTCGCATAAAGAAGATATAAAGTAATTTCGATAGCTTCTGTAATGGACCAGGACCAGCGGACATTCCAGAGGTGCAAATCAGAGGCTAAAGTTTCAGATAATGCATAAAAATCGAAAAGGTGCGCAGAGCAGTGGAGTTGCTCCTTTGACATGGAGGCTGACTATGTAGAGGGTAATAGTGTCACAACCCCCATGCCACCTAGATCACCCCATGGCATCATGGTCACTCAAACACCTCATATCCTCGACTGCTACTTTTCTCCGAACACTTTTAAGTAATTCATTGTGTAATATTTACTCTAGTTCTGCTCTCTACAAAACCATCTCTTTTCTCTCCAATAATCTCTCCAATAAATTCCTACTCCTTTCTTCTGAATTCCTGTCCTACAACTGGCAGCACAGTGGCGGCCTAATCTTAGAAGATTAAGGTCAAGCCCCCCTTGTCAACATCTGGGTTTGACAGATAACCTGGTAACTGTCTGGTAAGGGTGACCTTGTGTATGTCTAAGGGCTTGTAAGTGGGCTCTAGAGCGAACTCAGCTGTTGAATTCAAGATTATTCCATGTTACATGTCTGTAGAAAATTCATTCTAGGCATAACGGCATATTTCTATAGACTTCTCCCATCAAGTCGTTATTGACTCAAGTTAACTGATTCATAGATTTTATACCAGGTGCAGCAGTATGGCATACATCAACCCTCACCATGGATGGGAACAAGAGCCCAGCATTCCTTCAAGAGAAAGGAAGTATAGTAGACCAGAACAGTAGACTGAAACAAAGAATCACAATGAGTACAGACGGCACCTATACAGTTAGGCTACATGAGGTAAGGGAGAATACAAGATGTAAAGTGGTTTGACTATGTGTGACACTGTCATCAAATGTCGGAATAAAATACTTGAAGCAGAGACCCAGTGGTACTTGCCAAGACTTGTTTAATGATCACACTTCGGCTTGGCCTTCCGTAGTTCCTCCAATTGCTGGATCTCCGATATCTGATAACCATAACAGTAAGGTCAAACTTGTCAGCTGAATAACAATTTGACCAGCAGCTACTCAGTCTCATCATGCTTAAGTGGCACTGGCACCCCTGAGACCCATGATCGGAGGAGCCGAAAAAGAGCAGGCAATTGTGTGGGAGAACTGATTGTACTAGTGGTGATGGCGGAAATCAAAAATCCTCAACCTTTTGTTCCCAATCCACCCACCAACTGGGTATTGGCTCAGGACAGCGGACAACTCGTCGAATATCACATCGTCTCTCACTTGACTGTGTACATTGTCCACCGGCATTGAGGTCTATTATTCACCATTGTCCTCTATTCTCGACCCGTGGCCCTCGAATATTTTATTTTCAGTCACACGTGGACAGGACCCAAGTTCCTGCAGTCCCATATATTACTCACAAGTCACCGTAGGGCGTTTAAATCTACCACTTCAAATCCCCAATGCCAGGCAACGTTACAACTGATACGTGCCGCGATTTTACTTGTGACACAAATTCTCACCCAAGTCCATCTACACACCTGCAAACCTCTGTAACGCGGCTGGAACCGAGGGAGATCGCGGCCGCTACTGTGGTTCAATACAACCAGGTATGCAGCTACGGCTTTCAACAATTGACTAAGAAGTGATCGATTAACACAATCTGTTCTTCGTAAAGGTTTCCACTTCTCAGATGGATCATGCCGACGCTCCCATTAAAGTAGGCAGGCCCATCGGCTTGAATATTGATACAACAGTGAAGATGTATGAAAGTAGGGTAACGATACCCAGTATTCTCCACCAAGACAAGGCTCACAGTGATGCCCTCACTGCCTCCGAAATACATACAGTAAATGCATGTGTGACGAACAAGACGGTCAGTGAGACCGTTGCCAAGGACCCCCCTTTTTCCTCAACAAAGGCTTTGAAGAGGAAGAAACGACTGTCTCTCAAAGGAATATCCGTTGCGAAGAGTAGCAGCCTTACTCCGCCTGAGCGCTCTCCGCCACTTTCCCCACCTCCTAAGAAACTTCAACCCACATCATTGTCCCCGGCCACACTCATGCCTCTCAGCTCGCCCAGCGGCGCTTGCCCGAGACCCGAAGAAATTTCCCCTAGCATCGTTATCAGCACTCCCACATCCACCACACCAATTTTACTTGAACCATCACGGCCTATTCCTCCTATGGCAATATCATCCCCACAGGCGCTTCCTCGGATCGGAACACCTCAAAGGCCGTACTATTCCACGGTTAGAGCGCACTTGAGAAACAACGCAAATATCAATCCCTTACGCTTGTCTACACCATCTACATCATCTACCCCTGTAGATGGAGATCCTCGATTGATCCATTCGGATAGCATAGGTGTGTCTGTACTTGAGGGCGAGAAGACGTATCAACCTAGTCCAGCTGTTCTTCCATCTGTCTTGGCTCCCAGTCATATCTTCCCCTCGATTCCAGTACAGATGTACTCACAGTCTTCCTCTCCTCCAAGGCATATCTTATCGGCTCTAGATCCTGGTTACGATGATGATGATGATGATGATGATGATGAGGAATATGAGTATATTCGATCCAGGACGATTTCGGCCCGACTGAGCAGGGTCTTGAGGAAGCATTGGTCCTGTCTTGGACGAAAAGGTGGACGACCGTTTGAAGTTTCCGAAACGAAGTCAGAGAAGGAGGTTCATTATACTACAGCTATGCCTGCGCTATTTCCAAGTCGAAGTTTTGGTAGTTTTGGCACTATGTCAGGCTGTTCTATGAGTGGTGAAATCGAGATGAGAATGGCACTTGCTGAGCGCAACCGTAATATCGACGGTGTCCAATCAACTTCTGCATTCAGGTTTCGCCCTAGTCCACGACCAAATTATGATGAGGGGCATCTGGGTCGTAAAAAGGGCAACAGTCATACATTGATGAAAATTCGAAGTTCCATTGGGTTATCTTCAAGGACTTCTTCGACCTCTCTGCCTCCGAGTCCCTCCAAACACAACATAGGATCAAAGTTAAAGGAAATTGGTGCTTCATTTTTCAGTAGGTTCTCAGGGTGAGATGTGAATTGTTCTTAATATTTTCTCACTATATGTTTAAATTGTTGTCATTCTCTCACACTCTCTTGCTAAATACCCCTAATCTCTGTCCCAGTCGCTCATTTTATTGGCTTATCTCGTTCCTTATTTAATATTGTACCTCGAGCTGGTATCGCTCTCGTTCGTTATTGTTATCCGGGTCCTATGGTCCCATCAATATAATATTCCATAATTGGCTGCTAATGAGTTCATCTGAAGATGGCTTTGCTTCTTTATGTCATGACGACCATTACTCACAACCTCCCATGGTTCATGAAGGACCTTGGTGTGTCTATCATCGGAGAAGTGAGTTAGGTTATTTGTCCTCGTATCGCAGCTCTAAGTAAGCAACTCAAGTGGTTCTCAACAGGAATGTTACACATCGCTCGTTGAGGATCTACACGTTACTCATGCAAAATGTTTGAAGTACGCTCTTTCAAAAGGGTTGGGCATTGGAATTGTTGTAGGTGGCTCGGTAATGCGGCTGCCACAGCTCTTCCTCAGTACGCCCCATTTTTTTATTCGAATTTACACTTCCAACTGACGTCCTCATGGTTGGGGACAGTTTTCAAAGCACACTCTGCACGCGGGCTTTCCCTATCATCATTCTCCCTTGAAACACTGGCCTATTCTATTAACACGACCTATTCGTTCCGTCATGAGTTTCCATTTTCAACTTATGGTGAAAACTTCTTCCTTTCACTCCAGAATGCTATTATTGTTCTCTTAATCATACACTATCAACCCTCGCTGTCATTCGACTACAACAAACGACGACAGCACTTCATTTTTACTTCGTTATTGATGTCGCTATCCATTCTCTTTTTGTCGATAATACCCCACTGGTTATTGGCATTCCTACAAGTTGCGACTCTCCCTCTGGCCGTCTCCGCAAAACTGCCTCAAATAATGCAGAATTCACGAGCTCGGTCTACAGGCCAGCTTTCTGCTTTCGCAGTAGGTGCACAAGTACTCGGGTGCCTCGCCAGACTCTACACAACTGCAATGGAAGTGGGTGATTGGTTGATAGCTAGTGCATTCGCAATGGCTCTGGCTTTAAATGGGATTCTGGGAGTACAGCTATGGAGATTCTGGGGGAAAGGTGGCATCTATGACACAGAGGATTATGAATTAGCTGAGCAGGGAGGAGAAAGAGTCAAAGCAGAGAAAATTTCGGTTTATTATCTTGGTGGGTTCAATGATAACAATGGTGGAGTGAAAAGCAATGGGGTAGAAAACAGAACAAAAAGCCCAACTGGCCCTACTAGGATCCGGTTAGGTACGCCACCGCAGCGGATGAGGAAAGTCGACTAGAACGTAGGTAGAATTCCTAGATAACTAGAACTATACATTGAACAGCCAATTGCCCTTCAAACATCTAGACGTTCTGCATCATACTCAAATTTGAAGACGAAGATGGGAGGTACTCCAAATCATATGTCTTTGGTAATACTGAAATACAAGTTTAAATTACGGACAGTATGGCGACGTAAGAAGCATGCAGAATAACAAACGATGCGTATGGAAACAACATTCCGAGAGCATGACGTACAGACGAAGAGATCCAGAATGTAATACAGCTTGAAATTAAATCTACGAGGTCCAGGTATGCTCCGAAGGTACAAAAGAGATGCGACGAGCAATTTTGGATGCTATCCCACCAATCGCCTTGTTCGACGATGGAGGACTATGTACCGAGTTGTGATTTTTGTCCCGCGAGTTTCCCGAAACACTTTTTTTTGGCTCTTCTCTCTTTGTATTTGCCTTTCGCGGAGTCGATGTCTCTAGAATCAACATGAGTTGACTCAACCTTCTGAATGAAGATTGAGAGGGAAGCACTGGTTGCGAGGTAGCACTCCTCGGCACTTGGTCTTTGGATGCTCTTCTGAACGACCAAAACCGATATTTACGTGCTTTAATTTTCTGAGTCTCATTCGGCTTGAACCTCAAGGTCGCACCAGACGGTGTTAGGTCGTGATGATGCACATCAAAGTTAGCCAGTAGCTCGTGAACATAGTCAGGCAGCTTGATCTTGACGTCAGAAGGATCGGGGGGAGTGAGATTGGGGAGTATTTGGGTGAGAATGGTTGCTGTACCAGCTTCTTCATCACTAATCACGAAATGAGTTTGTTGTTTGTTAAGTGAATCGGTCACAACGGGAGTTTGAACAAGCAAGTCAAGACTCGTGTCACTACCCGTATTTGTTGTTGTAAGTTGGGACGAGGGCATGATGATTGATGGTATAGCAGTCGATGTGTCGAGATGAAAAGGTCTGGGACGGAACTCGAACAAGCGAGAGTAGGAACGGCGATGAAGGGGTACTACACGCTGAGGATAACGTAGAAAGGACACGAGGTTGGTGTAAGCCCTATCCTCTGGATGTGACATCTGGACTTCTTTTGCATCTGATCCTCCTCCACCAGAAGACACAAATGCCAGCGAAGTTATAGTTCGTTGTACAACCTTCATTTTGTGTGATATCGAGTCTTGTTCACGTTGCAGTTTCCAGCGTTGAGACAGCAGTGTCTGATACGACACGCAATCAAGATCAGCAACCCGAGTATGTTCGGAAATGACAGACACAAGCTCGTTCACCTGCTGGTTAGTTTCCGTCGCCAACTGAACCAGCATGTGCATCGCTTGCCTCAGCGTCCTTAGTTGAAGTTCCTGAGGAGAAGGTTCATCCTTGCAGTCAAGCAAAGACTGAGCCAAGATAAATTCTGCTTTGCGATATCTTTCCGCTCTGAACAGAGAGTCTTTGGATGTCATTGAATCATGTTTTCTGTGTCATTAATGATGTCAGCCATTCCATTTGAAGCAGATCAGGAGCTTTACCTGGCTGTTCGACGAGAAGAGTGTGATGATTCCTCATATCTGCTGATCCTCTGGAGCTCACCCATTATACATGAGGATCCTGCGGGAAGTAGAGGCTAGAAAGCCACCACTTACCAGAGCTGGTGACATTGCTTGTATGACGTTTACAATGAGCGAGAATGGCAAGTCGATGCCCGCTTCGATCTCAGCTTCGGCTCTTGGAGAATAGAACCTTATTAGTCGCATTACACTTGAGAAAGCGAGCAAGAAGTGTCCTATGTGATTAGCATAGATTTCTTTGTATGTATTTGTTCCCAGCTTTCACTAGGCGGAGATCACACAGTGGACAAACAACTGTCAATTGATCAGCTGGAATTTGTCAACTGATCTAGTGGAAAGTAGTTTAAAATGTATTACATAATAACTCTACATTAATGTTGTCAGATGCTCTGTCTATTTCCTTCCAGCTTGTACTTACTATCATGTCCTACAGGTACTAAATGAGTTGTTTGCCTATTTATTGGCCCTAAATGTGATCCACACTTGATATTAGTCAAAAGTGTCAAAATGGACTGATGCACCTGCAAATGATATAGGGGAATGGACAGCTCCAATGTGTCCATTCCACAACCCCTACATACATTCTCAAAGCTCCATAGATGTGGTCGAATGAACAGAGGGGGCGACTGGACCATGATTCATTTCCTCTATATATATGACAAATGTGCTTGACTCACCCTCAGCTGTACACATTGTAGTGTATCATCTGAGATGAGACATTTGACCCCAACATAGACTGCCACTCACGCGAGCGCTGTAGACATTTTACTTATATTATTTCAAAAATAACATTAAAGAACTAGGAATATAGTCAAGCCTATCAAAAGTAAGACCTTTCAGATGGTATGCTTTTTGGTATAGGAGCAACCAGTAAAACCCTTCTGGAAAAACCCCAGTATCGAGCACACATTATCAAAGGATGCAGTGTACCTTAGAGAACAGGACAATGACAAATATTTTCAATCAATTTTGACTAAAGAATTCACAACTTATATATGGTTGTAATGTTATAAAGCTCACTCTTGCATAGTACCGAGTAGTGGCAAACTAGCAGCCTTAAGGTCAGCATTGACTTGGTCGAGATGATCCATGAAGTTTGGTCTCAAGTCACCCCACATCTTGCGTTCGTATTCTATGTAGTTCATCAACTACTCAGCTCTACAAAACATCGTAGTGAGACGTACCATGTTTGACACCGCAGCGATCCATGGCATAGTCAGTAACAGTGAGGGGCATGCTAGACTCAAACATGATCACTGAAGGAATATCGGTATATCAATTCCGTCGTTGATGAGACAAGCTGATGGCAAAGCTCACTCAAACTGTCCTTAGATATCTTTTCAGGGACTAAGTCCATATTTGATGCAGTATTCCAGAGATCATAATTGGCTGTCGTCAAAATTTAAGCCGGAATCATGGGTCAGAGGGAAAGGATCATACGCACGTCCGTGAGGACAGAACCCAGTGGCGAGACTAGCACCCCCTATGATGCGGATCAATTCATTACGTAAACGCGAATTTATGAGAGCACATACCCGGCAAGAAGTCGTCGCTAGGACCAGGCCATGTCCCGTAAATCAACCCTAGAAACTCACAAGCAGCGTTCCGGTGGTAGTACTTCCGAATAATCAGACTATAATCAGAGAGTGGCCACAAATTGTACTGACGGGAGGGCGGAAAGTGTTGCTTGCGACATCCCACCTCTCACCGAGGATCAAGAAATCAGCTACAGCAATTCCGGTCTGCTTAGACGGGGCGGTCAAGACACAGAAAATAGAAGGATCTATGTGATCATGAGAGAGACTCCCGACATATACGAACTTCGCTGTATCATATTTGTAAGGAACATAGCTAAAAATGGCTTCAATTTTGGTCACC